>Ga0302215_10003004_pt1 | contig 11462 bp, 5 predicted proteins | sample II_Fen_N3_1_FD_194580 | JGI IMG/M metagenome (GOLD analysis project Ga0302215, IMG submission 194580) | Peat permafrost microbial communities from Stordalen Mire near Abisko, Sweden - II_Fen_N3_1 | ecosystem: Environmental > Terrestrial > Soil > Wetlands > Permafrost | place: Sweden: Abisko... | reverse complement strand
AGCTATATGTTCGTTACCGGACCTAAAGTTGTAAAATCGGTTACCGGTGAAGATATTTCAACAGAAGACCTTGGTGGTGCAGATGTTCATGCTCGTAAATCGGGTGTTTCGCACTTTAAAGCCGAAGATGAACAAGAAGGAATGTTGCTTATCCGCAAATTGCTTTCTTATTTGCCTCAAAACAACTTGGAAGAACCACCTTTGTTTGAAAATAATGACCCGATTATCCGTTTGGATGATAAATTAAATTCAATTGTTCCTGATAATCCGAACATGCCTTACGACATGAAAGATGTTATTCACGGAATTGTAGATAATGATGAATTCCTTGAAGTTCACCGTCACTATGCACGTAATATCATTGTTGGTTTTGCACGTTTCAACGGTGCTCCTACCGGAATTGTGGCTAATCAGCCTAATTTCCTTGCTGGTGTACTTGATTGCGATGCTTCTCGTAAAGCAGCTCGTTTCGTTCGTTTTTGCGATGCATTCAACATTCCCGTATTGACGTTGGTTGATGTTCCTGGATTCCTACCAGGATCAGGACAAGAATATGCAGGTATCATTTCACACGGAGCAAAATTAATGTTTGCTTATGGCGAAGCTACTGTTCCTAAAGTAACTGTAACGATCCGTAAATCGTATGGTGGTGCACATGACGTAATGAGTTGTAAACAACTTCGTGGTGACTTCAACTACGCATGGCCAACAGCCGAAATTGCTGTAATGGGTGCCGCTGGTGCTATTGAGGTTTTGGAAGGACGTGCAATTTCAAAAATTACCGATCCTGAAGAAAAAGCAGCTTTCGTAAGCGAAAAAGTAAATGAATATAAAGATAAATTTGCTAATCCTTATCAAGCCGCTTCTTATGGTTATATCGACGATATAATTGAACCACGTAATACACGTTTCCGTGTTATCCGTGCTTTCCAGGCATTGGAAACAAAGAAAGTGGTTAATCCACCTCGTAAACATTGTAATATACCTTTATAATTAGCCCTATGACATTTGAAAAACTATTTGGCAAAAAAGCCAATTCAACTTCAATTGAAAAGGAGAATGACATTGTTCCTTCTGGCGATATAGCTGCAATAGCCATGGCATTACATCTTTTTTACGATGAAGTGCACGATGATGAAAGTAATGTTATTACAATTAAACGTATCGAAAGACGTTATTCACCCTGGAGTTCAAAAATTTACGGTGTAATTAATAATAGATAAGAAAATATGAAGAAATTCAAATTTACAATAGAAGGGACTTCATACAGTGTGAACGTCAAATCGGTAGAAGGCAACCAAGCTGAAATTGAAGTTAACGGCAAATCGTATGCAGTTGGATTGGAACAAGAGGTAAATACCTTAAAAACTCCAATTTTGGTTCGTAAAGAAGTACAAACCAAGCCAGGTGATAACAAAATTACTGTAAAATCGGCTCCGGTTTCTTCGAGCAAGCCGAGTGCAAATAGCATTAAGGCTCCACTTCCAGGCAGCATCATCCGCGTTGAAGCAAAGGTGGGCGATACAGTGAAAGTGGGCGATCTGCTTTTAGTGATGGAATCTATGAAAATGGAAAACAACATCTTGTCTGAAAAAGCTGGTGTAGTTAAAAACATTATTGTAGAAGCCGGACAAGCAGTAATGCAAGATGATGTCTTAATAGAACTAGAATAGTTAATAAAGCTATTTTTACAAGCTATAAAAGAGCTTATTGAAATTCGTTTCAGTAAGCTCTTTTTTCACGTTCCATATTGGCAAATAGAGCAACAGACAGTTCTATTGAAATTTTTCACTTATAAAATCAGGCTTTATACGGATTTTTTGTTCAAAAATCTACCTGTTTTTATATTTTTGTTCATACATCTAAATTCCTGTTATTTTCTACAAAACAAATAACTCTGGCTTATGAAAAATAACACTACAATTCGTTCGTTTCTGTTATACGCAGGCAATTACACTTTAATATCTATGCGTTATATCGTAATAACAACACTATTATTACAATTCTCAACTACATTTGCCCGCCAAATAACCAGCAATCAATCACTTTTGCTCGCTCAAAAATTCTACCAGGAGCATCATACTGCTAATTCATCCAAAATAAAATCAACATCTACCACTACTTTTCAGTTGGATTATGTTTGTACTGATAAATCACAAGCAACAAAGGTAAAGGCGCTAACAGACTCAATCACCCCTTATTTTTATGTATATAACATTTCTAATAATCAGGGATTTATAATTGTATCAGGCGACGATGCAACAAAACCAATTCTTGCCTATTCTGACGAAACTACATTTCCAGCCACCAACATTCCGGCTAACTTACAATACTGGCTGGACTATTATAAATCAGAAATTAAATTTGCTCAAAGTTCGGCTTTAAACATCTCATTACTTGACACAACTACTCTTTCAAAATCAAACAGTTCAGTATCATCAGTCGTTGTTCAGCCTCTACTAGGAAGTATACAATGGGATCAATCTGCACCCTATAATCTATTTTGCCCATACATTACTGCCGAAAGCACTAGAGCTGTCACCGGCTGTGTAGCCACCGCTATGGCACAGGTAATGAGATACTACCAATGGCCATTAAAAGGAACTGGTTCATACAGTTATACAGATGGAAATAACGGGACACTAACCGCAGATTTTAGTAACACAACCTACGATTGGAGCAATATGCTCGAAAGCTATACTTCAGGATCAATCAGCAAACAAGATTCAGCTGTAGCCACATTAATGTATCACTGTGGGGTAGCCGTATCGATGACATACAGTACTACAGGCAGCTCGGCGACATTAAGCGATGCGGCTACAGCGCTAAAGAATTATTTCGGTTACGACACAGATTTAAACATCTACACAAGAGATTTCTACAAATCAAGTGACTGGATGTCAATGATTAAAACAGAGTTGGACAATGCCAGACCGGTACTCTATGGAGGTTCAACCGGAACTGCCGGACACGCCTTTGTTTGCGATGGTTATGATAGTAACAACCTTTTCCATATCAATTGGGGTTGGAGTGGCTATTATAACGGTTACTTTGAACTAAGCATCCTTAATCCACCACCAACTGGCAGTACCACAACTACAGGAGGTTTCAGCCAGGGTCAGCAAATAATTACCGGAATTAAAAAAGATGATGCAGTTTCAAACCCAAGCTATTTAATCAATATGTATTCATTAGGATTGACTTCTACCAAGTCAACAATCAGCAATATTGCTTCTCAAACCTTCAATGTCAATTTCGGATTTCTAAACTATGGAGCGAATGATTTTGTCGGAAAATTTGGAATTGGACTTTATAAAGATGGTGTTTTTCAAAAAACATTAGCAACTTATCCTAATAACGTTAGCATAATTTCGAATTATGGAACACCTAGTTTCACTTTATCTGCATTATCACTGGCAGGCTTGTCGGCAGGTAGCTATAAAATATACTGCATATATAAAGCTTCCACAGCAAGCTCATGGAGTATTATGTCGCCAACTAACACCCTAAACAACTACTTAAACGTAGTTGTAACCGGAACAACCGCCACTATTTCAAAGCCTTCATTAGCCCCAATACTTAACTTAACTCAAAAAGTCACATTGCAAGGAAAAGCTTACAACAACAGAACTGCAAATTTCAATGTAACTGTCACGAATACTGGAAATGAGTTTTACTCAAACATGGGAATTAAGATTTATTCAACTACCAATTCCAATGTTTATCAATACATTGAATATGGCGTAGTAAATATCCCGGCTGGCGAGACTAAATCATTTACTTTCAGTGGTACAATCACTTGCGCTGCTGGCTCGTATTATGCAGCTGCTGTTTGCGACAGCACAAATGCATTTTCAGCAAACAGTTTTAAAGTTATAACTCCAATTTCCTACAATCCTATATCAATAACAGTTTTAAGTGAGCCCGGAGCATCTGTTCTGTCTTTATCAAGTCCAATTACACTACCAAATGGCAGCACAACAGTTTATAGGAATCAAGATATTACGTTGAATGCCAACATTACAAATACGGGTGGATACTTTGATTCGGAGGTAATAGCCTTTGTACTTAAAGCTGACGGAAGCAGTTCTGTGGGTTATCTAACCCCTAAAACAATATATATAGATACCAACGAAACACAGACCATTAGCCTAAGCGGTTCATTAAGCTTAGAACCTGGCTCGTATTTTTTTAAATTATACTACCAAAATACAAGTTGGATTGGTTTCACGCCAGCAGCATCGGCCCTATTAAATTTCACATTAATGAATGCTGTTACAACAGACAATACAAATTCAACCGAATACAGTTGTCAGATTAGTCCAAATCCGGTTGTAGATGCATTCTCTATAAAAAATATTGAAGGGAAAGCTAAGCTCGTGATTTCAGATATCAATGGAAGACTTCTGATAACAAAAGATATTTTCTGCGATGAACAAATCTCAGTAAACAATTTGTCAAAAGGAGTTTACATTCTTTCAATAACAACCCAGAACAAAACCGTTGAACGAAAAATGATTAAAAATTAAAATCACTTTCCAACTTCTGAAAGTATTTCCCAGGCTTTTTCCACTGTTTTCACATCCGAAAACACGACAGAGCGACGCATATTTTGCTCTCTAAGTTGGCATTTACGTGGGTGTGTTGTCATATATTGTAGTAATCGGCCAAAAGGTTCAGACTGATAATAAGGTGATTGTGAATTCGAAACAAGGAATGCCGTCATTCGTTCGTTTTTCAACACTAGTTTTTCAACACCATAATACATGGCCAACCAACGTAAACGAACTACCAACATTAGACTTTGACCCTCTGCCGGAATCTTACCAAAACGGTCTTCTAATCGTTTTTCAAATTCCAACAATTCTGCTTCGTTGGCAATACTATCCAATTCACGATAGAGGCTGATACGTTCCGATACATTTTCGATATAATCGTTAGAGAAAAGCACTTCCAAATCGGAATCAATCTGACAATCAGTCACAAAAGCTGTAGTTGACTCACTGGCTGCACGTTCATCGGCATATAAGTCGGCAAACTCTTCGTCTTTCAATTCATGAACTGCTTCGTTCAGAATTTTCTGGTAGGTTTCGTAGCCAAGGTCGGCAATAAAGCCGCTCTGCTCCGCTCCCAACATATTTCCGGCACCACGAATATCCAAATCCTGCATGGCAATATTAAATCCGCTACCCAATTCTGCAAAAGTCTCAAGCGCTTGCAAACGTCGGCGAGCTTCAGGAGTAAGTAAACTCATTTCAGGAGCCAACAGATAACAAAAAGCCTTGCGATTACTTCGTCCAACACGCCCACGCAATTGGTGCAAATCACTCAATCCAAAATTCTGTGCACTATTGATAATTATAGTGTTAACGTTCGATATATCAATTCCTGATTCAATGATGGTCGTAGCAACCAATACATCATATTCGTAATCTATAAAATCTACAATTATTTCTTCGAGCTTATCCGGTGGCATCTGTCCATGACCAACAGCTACTCTACAACCCGGAACCAGACGCTTAATCATGGCTTCCATAGTATAAATGCTCTGAATACGGTTGTTCACAAAGAAGACCTGTCCATTTCGATTCATTTCCAACTGAATGGCTTCACGAATCACATCTTCATCAAATAAATGCACTTCGGTTTGTACCGGATAACGATTAGGCGGTGGCGTATTTATAATGGACAAATCGCGAGCTCCCATCAACGAAAACTGCAAGGTACGTGGAATTGGCGTAGCAGTCATGGTGAGCGTATCTACGTTCACTTTCATTTCCTTGAGTTTTTCCTTTACGGTTACCCCAAATTTCTGTTCTTCGTCGATAATCAACAAGCCCAAATCTTTGAACTTTACACTTTTCCCAACCAACTTATGCGTTCCAATCAATATATCCACTTCGCCTTTCTCCAAACGCTCTAACACTTCCTTGGTTTGCTTGGCGGTTCGCGCACGACTCAGGTACTCAATTGTACACGGAAAATCCTTTAAACGATCTTTAAATGTATTGTAATGCTGCAAAGCCAACACGGTTGTCGGCACAAGAACAGCCACCTGCTTGCTGTCGGTAACCGCTTTAAATGCAGCACGGATAGCCACTTCGGTTTTTCCAAACCCAACATCGCCACAAACCAATCTGTCCATGGGTAAGGTTGACTCCATATCTTTCTTCAAATCGGCAGTGGCTTTTACCTGATCGGGAGTGTCTTCGTAGATAAACGAAGCTTCCAGTTCCTGTTGTAAATAGCTATCGGGCGAGTACTGAAATCCTTGTTCTGCTTTTCGTTTTGCATAGAGCTTAATAAGCTCACGTGCAATATCTTTCACCTTCGATTTAGTTCTTTCCTTTAAGCGTTCCCAAGCTCCGGATCCCAACTTATTTATGCGTGGTGCTTCACCTTCTTTTCCTTTATATTTCGAAATACGGTGCAGGGCGTGGATACTTACAAAAATGATATCATCGTCCTTGTAAATGAGCTTCACCATTTCTTGCATCTTTCCATTTACATTGGTACGAACCAACCCTCCAAAGGTTCCAACTCCATGATCCACATGCACCATATAATCGCCCAATTGGAACTGATTCAGTTCTTTGAGCGTCATTACCACCTTACCCAGACGAGTTTTGTCGGTTTTGAGCTGAAATTTATGGAAACGGTCGAAAATTTGATGGTCGGTATAACAAAGCAGCGACAAATCATGGTCGATAAAACCTTCGTGCAAGGTGTTTTTAATCGGTTGAAAAGCAATATCATCGCCACGATCAGTAAAAATGGCGGCAATACGGTCGGTTTGCTTAACACTGTCGCTCAACATATAAAGTACATAACCTTCGTTCTGCTTTTGTTTCAGATTTTCGGTTACTAAATCGAAGTTTTTATGGAAAATCGGTTGGGGTGAAGTATTGAACTTTATCGTTGTTTTTGCTTGAAAATAAGAAGTAGTCCCCCACTCTATTTTGCGGAATTTTTGAACCTGATCGATAAACTCATCACCAGTAATTTGGGTCTTAGCAAGGGTTGGAGTTTTGTGCTCCACTTCATTCGCTTTTACAAGCGCCTCATTATAAAGCTGATTAATCCGTTCGCGCACAAATGTGGCATTCGTAAAACTAAACCAGCCATTCGCAGTAATGTATTCAAAGAAAGACACATGTGGCAACGCCGTATCACGCTGTAGATCAGGAATTATTATAATCTCCGTCTTTTTTTCTTTAGACAACTGAGTTTCAATGTCGAATACCCGAATGGACTCTATTTCATCACCAAAGAAGTCGCACCGATACGGCAATTCATTGGCAAACGAAAAGATATCAACAATGCTACCACGTACCGAAAACTGCCCCGGTTCATACACAAAGTCGACACGTTCGAATTTATATTCCGTCAGCATTTCCACCACGAAGTCAATACCCAGGTTCTCACCAACATTCATTCGTAACATGCGTGTTTTCATGCTTTGTGCCGAAACCATTTTTTGCATCAACGACTCCGGATAGGTAACCACCACACAAGGTGCACCCGACATATTGGCCAGCCTGTTCAACACTTCTGTGCGTAATATATCATTCGCAGCATCCAGCTGCGAAAGTTTAATGGCTTTTTTGAACGAAGATGGGAAGAAAAACACTTCTTCCGACCCCAGCATTTGTTTCAAATCGTTGTACAAATAGGCAGCATCGTCGGCATCGTCGCGCACAATGATATGCGTGTGAGGATTGGCCTTAAAGAGCGATGCAATGACTAAGGAAGATGACGAACCGCTCAAACCGGAAATTTTTAAATTCTGTTCGAGTGATTCTGCCCAGTTTACAAGTGCATACACCTGCGGATGATGGGCATAAAGTTGTTGAAAATCGGAAAGAGTCATATAAAGTTCAGCCTCCCCCGACCCTCCGAAAGAGGGGAGAAAGAGCGGGTTTAATACAAATAATTAGCCTCCACCAGCACCTCCAAAGGAGGGGAGAAAAAGCGGGTTTAATACAACCTGTAAATATATTTTACAATTAATATGTCCTAAATAAATGGGACTAATATTCAATTTTATCTTCACTTTTTGCCCAGGTTTCGAAGGCTTTAATGGCTTCGTCGGGTAAAAGTTGAGTTGTTTCTACCCGTCTGTTTTCGGGCTTCAAGTCAATCTCATCGTATATAAACGAATCATCGAAGCCAATGTTCTTAGCATCTGTTTTTGTGTTACCGTAGTACATTTTGTCCAGATGCGCCCAATAAACGGCACCCAAACACATAGGACAAGGTTCGCACGAGGTATATATCTCACAACCAGCTAAATCAAAAGTTCCCAATTTCTTCGAAGCTTTGCGAATGGCTGTTACTTCGGCATGGGCCGTGGGGTCGTTGTTTGCAGTCACCCTGTTTACACCTGTTGCAATTACTTTACCATCTTTCACTATCACGGCTCCAAATGGGCCTCCACCCTTTTGTATATTTTCAATGGACAAAGCGATGGCTTTGCGCATATATTTCTTTTTACTATCCATTTTAGGTAAATAAATTTATTAAAACCCAGCAAAGATAGTGTTTTTTCGACTAATTTGTCGTCACAATCCCACATTCAAGTTGCTTAAACAAGTAAACAAATCGTTTGTAAGTTTATTGATTGGATATTTTTTATCCATCAACAAATCAAACAAACATTTAACATCTATCACTCTTGAGCAAGCATTTATCAATTTTCAATAAAATACAAGTAAAAACAAGCAATATGAAAACAAAACAAGCAAGTATTGTTTTAATATGAAACTCAACCCTAACACAAGTCTGTCAATATGTCATTCTCACTAAAACAGCGCATATATTGTTGATAAATATTCATTCATTTGAAACATAGATTAACACCGAATAGCTTATATTTGCAATAATTATAAATTAAAAAACAAGTTTAATTAATTCAGCAACTTTATGAGAAAAGTTATTTCTTTATTTGTTGTGATAATGATTGCTCAGCTATCGTTTTCGCAAGGATTAGTGAAGGGAGTTGTGGTAGACAAAGCCACAAGTGAAACACTGATTGGAGTCAGCATTCTATGCCCCTCAACAGGCGCAGCAGTAACCACTTCACTCGATGGGAGTTTTGCGATAAAACTACCCTCAGGAAAACAAAAAATTGTAATCAACTACATTGGTTACACACCAAAAACATTAGAAGTTTCAACCAGCGAGCCAAATCTTGGTGACATTTCGCTTGAAAGTGAAGCAATTGGTTTAAATGACGTTACGGTAACTTCTTCGGTTGCTGTACGCCGCAAAACGCCCGTGGCACTTTCGGTTATAGACCCATTGGTTATTGAAAACAAATTGGGAACTCAAGAATTCCCTGAGATTTTAAAATCAACTCCGGGAGTTTACGCAACCAAACAAGGTGGTGGTTTTGGCGACTCACGTATCAACTTACGTGGTTTTGAAGCTGCTAACATAGCTGTAATGGTCAATGGTGTTCCGGTAAACGATATGGAATGGGGAGGCGTATATTGGTCGAACTGGGCAGGATTGAGTGATGTAACACGTTCAATGCAAGTTCAACGTGGATTGGGAGCATCGAAAGTGGCTGCACCGTCATTAGGAGGTTCTATCAATATTGTAACTAAGTCGACAGACGCAAAGAAAGGTGGAGCCGTATCATACGGTATCGGAAATGATGGATATGAAAAAGTTGGATTCTCTGCGTCAACAGGTTTGACAGCCGACAATTGGGCTATCACATTGTTAGGATCAAAAACATCAGGTAAAGGCTATATTCAGGGAACTGAATTCGAAGCATATTCATACTTCGTAAATATATCTAAGAAAATTAATGATGATCATCAATTGTCGTTCACTGCTTTTGGAGCCCCTCAATGGCACAATCAACGAAACACGACTAATAGTATGAGTAGTACAGATAAGTTAACTATCGATGAATGGCAAAAACAACCCTTAAAATATAAATATAATCCTTCGTACGGCTTTGATATGAATGGTCAACGAAAGGTTTCTGTTTATAATTATTATCATAAACCACAAATCTCATTGAATCACTTTTGGACAATTGATGACAAATCGAGTCTTTCAACGGCATTATATATGTCAATTGGTAACGGTGGTGGTTCAGCAGGAGAAGGTTATACAAGTACGGACCGAACAAATTTTAACGGAGCATCGAATGGGCTCGTAAATAATATAATAGTTGACAAAACTTATAATCTAAGATCAGAAGACGGCACATTTAATTATGGAGCTATTTACGCATTGAATAAAGCCAGTACAAATGGTTCAAGAATGGTAATGTCAAACAGTGTCAACAAACACATGTGGTACGGTTTACTTTCGAATTACAGCACTAAAATAGGACAAAACATTGACCTTAGCGGCGGACTGGATTTACGTTACTATAAGGGCACACACACCAATGTAATTACCGATTTATATGGTGGAAGTTTCTTTATTGATGATGCAGACGTTAGCGGGACTACTAAAAAATTGGGAGTTGGCGATGTTCTTTATCGCGATTATGACGGTTTCATTGCAAGCGAAGGTCTTTTTGGACAAGCTGAATACAATAAAAACGGATTGAGTGCATTTGTGTCTCTTTCGGGATCAAACACTTCTAACTGGCGTTACGAGCGCTATTATATTCTTGCCGGCGGTCCTACCTCAGATACCAAAAGCTTCTTAGGATATTCGGCAAAAGGTGGCGCAAACTACAATATTGATGAACATCACAATGTATTTGCCAATGTTGGAGTTATCTCACGCGCTCCATTCTTTTCGGGTGGTGTTTTCCTCAATTCTACTACAAGTAATGTAACTAACCCCAATGCAGTTAACGAAAAAGCATTTTCAGCAGAATTGGGTTATGGCTTCAAATCGAGATACTTTACTGCCAACTTAAATGTGTACCGTACAAAATGGATTGATAAAACAATGGTTCGGTACGTCACTGTTCAAGATATTCACGAAAGTTTAACAGCTAACATACAAGGTGTGGATGCTCTACACCAAGGAGTTGAGCTTGACTTTGTAGCAAAACCTATTAAAAATTTAGAGTTAACCGGTATGATTTCGATAGGAGACTGGAACTGGCTTAACAACTCTTCCGGCTACCTTTACAATTCTCAAAATCAACCGGTGGATGCTAGCGGTAACGTTGTTGAAATGCTAAGTGCAACCCACGCTAAGATTGATGTAAATTTAAAAGGTATTCACGTAGGAAATTCGGCACAAAACACAGCTGCTGTTGGTTTCAACTACCAGGTATTAAAAGGATTCCGCATCGGTTTAGATGGAAACTATTACGGACGTAACTATTCATACTACAGTGTTTCGTCAATTGCAAGCGGAACCTCTTCATCAACCTATTCTCAACCATGGATGATACCTGATGCTGTAACAGTTGATTTTAATGCAAACTACCGTTTTAAAATTGGTGAGTTTGAGGCTTCACTTATTGGAAACATAGACAA
>Ga0302215_10003002_pt1 | contig 11464 bp, 11 predicted proteins | sample II_Fen_N3_1_FD_194580 | JGI IMG/M metagenome (GOLD analysis project Ga0302215, IMG submission 194580) | Peat permafrost microbial communities from Stordalen Mire near Abisko, Sweden - II_Fen_N3_1 | ecosystem: Environmental > Terrestrial > Soil > Wetlands > Permafrost | place: Sweden: Abisko... | reverse complement strand
ACTTCATCTTCAATTATATATGGTTTATCATCAACCTTAATGTGTAAAGCTCTCCATAAAGCAGTTCTTACAGCCGTATTGTTTGGTTTTATTATTTTATTTTCTTCCATATTTTTATTTTCAAAATTACACACAATTACCCGATTTATTGGAATTTGGCAGCTTTCGCTAGCATTCACTGTTCCTGTATTGCCGGATTAAATGTTTTCTTTCAGTAACAACAAAAATACACTTTTATTTTAAGTCTGTAATCTCTAACAGGAGCATATCTACCACCTGTGCCATTTTAGTCATTCATATATTGTTTATTTTAATTGTATAGCACGGATTACAAACCCGCGCTAGCGGGGCAGCAAATCAAATCATTCAAATTTAGTTTATCCTTGACGCAACCTTGAGCCACGTATCCTTGGTTAAAAAGCTCTCTTCAACTTGCTCTTCTAACTCCAAAAAGCGTCTATACGGAATGCTGAATGAAAGAATGTCTTTGTCGATAAATTTTCGCGCCGAAGGATCTGTTAGTCCGATAATACACTTAGGCTCCGCCTTCCCTGCTTGCTCTAGAGCATATAGTACAGACTGCTGACAGCCAGAACCAAAGTCTACTTTAACGTTGTCTTGGGTTGATTTATCGTAATTCGCGAACCACATCAGTGCGGAAAGTTGATCTGCATTGGCCAGGAAGATAATGATTTCAGGTGTTTCGTCTTCAGCCAATTCCGATAACGGTTTAAAAACAATATATTTGGGGGCGACTACTTCGGGCAATCCAGTTACGAATTTCGCTGCTAACTCCGGATTCTTCTTGTAAAATTCGCCTTCTCTTCCACCTGGAATACCAGTTGACAAGAAATATTCAATAAAGCCTGATTGAAAACGACTGAAGCCTAGTCCGACTTTACCACCAATACAATTTGTTGTCTTTTCTTCAAATACCGCCATTCGTCCTTTAGCCGCAGCATTTAACATTGAAATAACACAACCCCATTTCCCTTCTTGAAACTGTATGGCACCCTCTGGTCTAACATTTGAACGGAATACTGCAACTGGATGATTTTTTAGCTTTATGGAATCAGCAATTTTACTTTTCATGGTAATATTTTTATTTAATTTTCAACATGTCATATAGCGACCAAGCCTATGTCTTCTTTACTCTAAGTTTGCACTCTGACTTCCGCTAGACAACGACTGCAAATGTACAAACTTGGATGAAATGTGGACTCAATTCGTATTCAAATGCGCACTGAACTGACATTGCGGTGTTACAATTATTAGCATCTGCCATTTCTCATAACCATTAATTACTTAAACTTATTAGTAAGCCAGCTTCTAACAGGAATGTCGTAAAATTTCACACAAACAAAAGCAGTAAATATCGCACTCAATAATACTCCGATTGAAACCAGAATGAGAACTATCGGATTAGCTGAAACAAGTTCTTTGTTATGATCAATCCACGACATGTACAAATAAATTATTGGATAGTGTATTATATAGATAGGATAGGATATATCTCCAAGAAATTTATTTATTTTTGATGCTAATCGTCCTTTAATATTTCCACTGGCACCAATATGAACAATGATAGGAAAAATAAAAATTATTGTCAATGAGTCGTAAATTCCATTTTGCCAAACATGTGCACCTCCAACCCTGGGAATCGAAAGCATGGTAATCAGCAGTAGACTACTCCACAAAAAGGCATTTTTAATTTTTCCTGATTTCGAAATACGGGAAAGCAAAAGCCCTGCAAAAAAAGGATAAAGTAATCGGGTTAACCCAATTCGGAATTGATGAGGTTCTAATGACCATCCTCCAATTATATCGCCATTAGGACTTGTAACCGCGAGATGAATAAGTGCCACACCTGCTATAAAAACGAGCAATGCAAGTAATTTATTTGAAAATTTACGTATAAACAGGGCGTATAAGATATTGGCAATATATTCAAAAAATAAAGACCATGCCGGCCCATTTAATGGATGCATCTCCTGCCAACCTCTGATGTCTAATGATGAACCGACTGGAATTAATGTGAACCCAATAACTGTTACCAATATTAACTTCCAAACGGGAGTTTGTGAAATGAAAGGAAAGAATGTAGAATCCTGAAAATAAAAAGTAACTGCACCAATGAGCATACCAATGATAATCATTGGGTGAAGACGAATTAAACGTCGTTTGAAGAATCCGCCTAAAGTCATTTTCCCCCAACGATCGTCGTAAGCATAGCCTATTACAAAACCTGATAGAACAAAGAAAAAATCAACTGCCAAATAGCCATGATTAATAATTTGTTTTGAATGATCACCCTGAGTAAATGTTTCAAGAATATGAAATGAGACGACTATTATTGCAGCTACACCACGCAATCCATCCAAAATAGCATAATGATTTTTAGTGTCTGAGAAATTTGTTGACTGAACGATTTTTGTATTCATTTTTTCTGATATTTTATTGATTTGAGAAATCATGTTATTTGATAAGTTAAACGGTGATTGTGTTTTTTATGTTGGTAGTTGGATTCTATATAAAATGGTGATAATTCTAATGCTACTTGTTTTTATACATGCTTTCATTTGATAAAAGGGTGTTGTATTGACACTAACTTTAGTATTCGACAAATGTAGTGGATTAAATTTACATGTATTTGTTGTATTTTGATTAATCGTTGTTGTATATTTGTAACATGAATAAGAATTTGATGGTATTATGAGTGAAAAAATGAAATATTGCCCCGTTGAAATCGAAAATAATAAATCTTTCTATTTTGACCACGTACATATTGTATATAATGAGCAGATTACACTACATCAGAGTCTTGAGTTTGAATTGTCTTATGTTATTACAGGCAGTGGAACTCGAATAGTGGGTGATCTGACAGAATTTTTCTCATCAGGCGAAGTTGTATTTCTACCTCCAAATATGCCCCATGGATGGTATTTTGATGAATATGATCATGATAAAGAAGGTAAAATTGAAAATATCACGATAATTTTTTCAAGTGTTTTTTTAGAAAGCATTGACTCAATTTTTCCGGAGACATCAAACTATATTAAAGAGATATGCCGCATAAAGCAAGCGATAAAATTTGAGGGTAACACTCAATTAAGAATACAAGAAATAATGACTGATATGGTTTCTCAGAGCGATATTGAAAGATTATTATCGCTTATAAGAATTTTCGTCATAATAGGATTATCCAAGGAGACAAGTGTTGTAGGAACTCTTAAAAAACAGAATAAAGGCACAATTAAGATGCAAAGTATATCAAGATATATTGTAAATAATTATCAACAAAAAATATCACTTGAAGAAGTAGCTAAATATGTGGGAATGAATAATTCCTCATTCTGTTCATTTTATAAAAAAATGAAAGGTAAATCTTTTTTTACAGATTTGAATGAGTACAGAATTAATAGTTCATGTGTAATGCTCAAAGAGACTATGATGTCTATTTCAGATATTTGTTTTGCTGTTGGTTTTGAAGATGTACCACACTTTAATCGTACATTCAAAAAATTAAAAGGAGAATCACCTATGGATTTTCGAAGAAATTGTTCTATTATTTTGAAATGATAGGAGCTGATGGCATATTTTTTTTAGCATTAGCTATAATAATGGATTATTACCTAAAGCCCTCTGTTCGGCGCAGTCTCCAGACTATGTCGTGCTAAAATAAAAGCTCCGGCTTTTAATAGTACATTTCAATATGCAAGGCAGAGCCTTGCTTCTAACTTGACGAAGTCTGGAGACTAAGCCAAACATTATACGCTACACTCAGCGGGTTCAAGTGAGGAATCATATAAAAAAATAATGCAATTACCGTTTAATCGATAATTGCATTACTTTTTTGTTACAAAGACACCGTACTTTCGGAAGTCTACATGATCATAGTTGTCTGTAATTCACTCCAGGGACCTGACATCTCGGAATGTTTGGTATTGTACCAACGGAAGAAAATATAAAGATACTTTCCTTTATATTCAGGATTTAATTCTAGATTAAACGATCCTTTTGTAGAAAGACCTGATTTTAATCCGTCTTCATTTGTCGAAGTAGGAGGAACGGTACCTGTTTTAAAAAGGTATTGAACACTATCAGCTTCGCCAAATATAGCTGCTCGTGCACCTGAAGTACTGTAACATTTTATGGCTATAATAGCTCCACCCAGTTGTTGGAAAGTAACTGAAACCGGTTCCTTAATAACCGTAATAGATCTGCTGCGGGTAGTTTTGGATGGTACGCCGCCATTGATATTAAATGCACCCAAATCATACACTGTCGCATTTGGAGATGCTGCAATGCGGTCTAAAATATGATTTGCCTGATCATACGCAATTGCTTTATCAATAATTTCAATCAGATTGTTACGAATAGCCCGTGTCCTGCTATTGGTTACATCGTTGTACATCAAAAGTAATGGAGAAAAATCTGTTTCAAATGTTTTCCATTTTGCCATCTCATCAGCTGAAAGTCCAAGTCTTTGTCCATTGTTTTCCGGATCTCCGGTACTGAGATAAACATTGGTTGAACCAATATAAGTGCCGAACTCATTAATACTGCGGGGGATTCTTGTTCCTGTGCCCATACTCATTTCTTTTTTTGTTATGTAATTGAAAATCATTAAGTCTCTTATCGACGGGTCAAAGATACTATCTGAATTTTCGGTTTGAAACAGAGGTAGGGACACTTTCCTGATTTTCGGGATACTTTGCCATATAATAAGGATGACTTTAATTATTAATGGTAAATGGTTAATGATAAATGGAGAATGAAAAATGATTAATGGGTAATTTGCTTACCGCTTACTATTTACTGATTACTGATTACTGTTTACTGATAACTGTTCACTGTTTACTGATAACTGTTCACTGCTAACTGTCTGCTTCTTTCTTCGTTATTCTCAGTTCATCTATTATGTCTTTAAAACAGGGGGTGTACGTTTCCGAGACTGGAACGATGTGGTTGCAGTCCTTTAGGTAGAGTATCATTTTGGACGATGTGCCGCTCCACAATTCTATTTGGTTTATATTGACTATAAACGAAATATTGCAACGTTTCATATACGGATATCCGGCTACAAGTTCTGCAAAGGCTTTCAACGTCATGATTTTTTTTAGCAGCTTAACTCTTTTACCCTGAAGTATGTAAAGATGTAAGGTGTTACGCCCGGATTCGGCAAAGAGTATTGTGCTTACATCTACCTGCTCTCTTTTTATAGTAATAAATCCTGTTGTTTCGGATGGGGGAGGAGATACCCGTGTTAGCTGTTCGGTAACATCTACTGTGTTTTTGTAGTTTATTATACTCCCTGAAGCCTGAAGTGCTGCCGGACTTATTTGTTTGTCAGGCGTTAGCCTGGTGGAAACAAAATAGCCAAAGCCCAGAAAAGTACCAATACTTACAATGCTATTATAAAACTGTAAGGCTAAAAATAAACTGAGGCTAAAATCTATTTCTTCTACATATAAATCGGTAAAAGTCCAACTGTTGAAAGCCGTCAGGGGAATGTAAATGCTTAGTATATGCAGTTCTCTGCGGATGGTCCAGCTTCTGCGACAAAAATAAGCCGGGCGTAGCGAGGAATAAACAATATATACGGCGGCATAGCTACCAACATAAATCAGACTGTAGGCGTTTAAAAACAAACTCTTGTGAAAGGCATGCCAGTTAGTAAGACCAAAAGGCTGAAACACATTCAGAAAAAAAGCAAAGATAATTATTAGTACAATAAAATAGATTCTCCCTTGTCGGTATGATAAAAACAACGGGAATGGTCGGTTCAGGTAGTTTTTTATTCTTTCTTGCATAGTGGGTTAGCTCTATGTCTTCGTAAACTTTCAGACGGATTTTACAATTAGTTAATTTCTGCTGCAAATATAAATATTCAGAACAATCTTCACCAAATTTTCAGTAAATTAATTTTGGACATCTGATTTTTTAATTTTCTGTTTTTCAGAGTCTTGAAAGTGCAATTAAATTAATTTTTGGACATCGCTATTTTTTGTATACTAAATTGTATAAAAATGTAATGTATTGGAGTGTAAAAGATAAAAACACGCAACCATCAAGAGATATGATGATTGCGTATTGTCCTTCATTTAGTGAAAGTAGTTTTTCCGGATGTGTGGGGGGCTCTCCTTGGCTGACATAGCTCTGCTAATACGAGTGTTCGGAAGATTTTAATCTAAAAAACAAACAATGTGTTATAGGATTGTTTGTTATGTTCTTCATCTCCTTGTTCAATTGCAACTAATATACCATTCTTAAAAACGAAAAGGTGATTCGTTACAGTAGTGCTCCAAGACCAACCACCATCATCCCAAGTTTTTTCTTTATAGAACAATATTTCTTGCATATTTTTTTCTTTGTCATACCTGGCAGTTGTTTTAAATGGTTTTCCACATTTCGCAATTACTTGTTCTTTTGTCATCCCAAGATTTACTTTGCGTGAAAGAGTTGTTGTTGTCTTACAACTAGTCATAAATAATCCTGTAAATAACGTCAATAAGATTATTAATTTAAAAGTTCTCATCATTGTTTTATTTTAAAATTTCTCCTACTCGTTTGGTTTTTCGGTGACTCCCCGTTTTTTATTGGTAACTGGACTCCAATTGTATGTTATCAACGTTCACAAAGTACTGTTGATCTTAATTATTTTATCATGATAACTCAAGATGTCTTAACTTTAAATTATATCGCAAGCTTTTTTTCAATTTTAAATACTAGATCCATGAATATTGCAATATCAACTAAATCTTTACTTAGTATATAAATTATCTTTTTGTCAATGATATCATATTTCATAATAGATTTTTCTTGATCTATAATCTGATAGCTGTCAGTTAGTACATAAAATTTACAGTAAACTAAATAATCATATTTATACAGCCATGTTCTATAGGATTCTGGTTCTATTGTTTCAAATTCATTTAATGCCATTCTCACTAAATCAGAATACTTTAATGCATCATTAATTGTTGAAATAATTAGATATAACTGCCTAAACTTCCCAAATTTAATATACCTATAATGTTCACTAGCATATTCATCAACTCGTTTAAACATTTTCACACAGGCCATAAATCGATCAATTGGAAATATACGATTGGGAAAAATATTTTCGCATGCAGCATTAGCAAGTTCTAAATATCCACTGTATGTTAAGTCTGGTTTAAAATCTTTTTTCTCATCATCTCCAAACGTAAATTCAGTACTTTCGGGCAAAGAATTAAAATCATCTTCACCAATTATTCTGTCGTTATAGATATTCAATATATTTACTGATTCTTCAACGATTCGAAATTTATTAAAGAAATCCAACTTTTTTGAGCATAAATAGTATATTTTAGGATGCCATTTATGACGTTTTAAATAAAGCTTTTTTATACCCCTTTTTTTATATCCCGTAAATACATAAATTAATTTATCTATAAACATACTTTTTGATGCACCAAAATAAGTAATTGAATCATCCAAAATCGTTTCAATCATCTCTTTATCTATTCTGGTAAGGTAATATATAAAAAATTCTAACTTTGTTATAAATTTATAGTGACTCATTCATTATAAGATACACCTTAATTAATAAAAACTTCGCATAGCCGCTAGGATTTATAATCACGAAGAGTATAAAGATTCTAAATTCTACAACCAATACCAAACTATTTAATTAGCGATAATAATCTGGTTTTCTATGAGTAATTGAGTCATATATATAAATTAGAGAACTTATTGTTGAAAAAATTGTGGCAATCCACCAGAAGAAATTATAAGCACCGCTATAAGTCTCAGCTTTGAATGTATGATCAGTGAACATTGATAAAATAAAGTTCGGTAAGAAGAATAAACCATGCCATATTCCTGAAATCCAAAAGTATGATTTTTCAGGGTCAATATCGCAAAGCCATAAAGCGAATACAATATTTAAAAATAAATAGACAATCACCTTTGACATGTTGAAATAGTTTGAAATTTATATAAGATTTTATTATATATCATAAATATAACAATTTCAAGTTAGAGTTTGACTATTGTTTCTATGCTGTATCACGATTTGCATCTTATGGCATTACTTAATAACAATAATCTTTCTTTTTTCCACACGATTCAATCGTCTGGGAGCAATGTGTATTAATTAATAATTTTATTCTGGTAATTCATGTGTATCCAATTAACAGTCAAAGAATAAAGGTTCATTACAATTAAAATATGAGCAACATTTAAGTTGATTGTCTTTCACCTTTTCTTAATAATTCCAAAACGGTATTTAACTCATCCTCCTTTTGTTGTAATGTCCATAAACAGTTTTTGTGTTTTTGAAAAAAAGCAAACACTCTTTCGAAGGATTCAATTATTGTTAATTCTAAATTTTCATTTGATACAAATGAAAAATGAGTTTTATAGCTAATCCATTTAAATTCCTTAAATTCAACAACAAAGGATTCTTTATTTGTCCCATTTATATAAATATGAAAAAGAGAGTCCAGCTTAATCTGCCAAGTGTAGCCTCCATATTTGTTTTTTGCAATATATCTATTAAGCATAATAGTTTTTTATGTGATTAATATTTAGGTAAATGTGTAGTGCACTCAGTTTTATTATCTACTTTTTAATTCTAACTTTGTCCTCAAGTCGACCTCTAAACATTTCAATAAATTCAAATCCAGACAAACCATCGTTTTTAATTTCTTCTTTAATCTTTGCTACATCTTCAAGTTTTAAACCTCTTTCTGCAGCACTATTTACAAGTGTCTTTTCTATTTTTTCAAATCCTTTTTCAAGTTCCATATTGTTAATTGTTTTTTGATGTTTATTGATATTCCATTTGCAAGTATGGGAATCTGTAATTAAATTCAATTTGTTTTAAATCTAAAAATTAATAGTGTTTTTCTTATCATTTCAAATTAAATCAACAAATAAATAGTACCACAAAATTACTTTAATAATAGATAGGCATTTGACATCTGCAAGGCTTGCAATTAAAAATTATTGATATTCAACAAAAGCTCTATCTAAAATAATCTTCTTCGGTTCGCCTCGTTTACCTGTAATATAGTAGTTTTTAGCTAAATCGTCAGCTATTATTTCTAAGAAAGCCGATCTAATTCGTGAGCATTTTTCATTGATGGCATTTTTTGTTGGATCGGTTATGTCATTTATGCTTGCAATCACATCATCAATATCATAGCGGTTCGTTATATTTTTATATATACCGAATAACTCTTTTTTGTAATTTGGAAGTTGCTTGAATAAAATGCCCTCCGGATGATTTATAAAAAGTATATAAACCGCTTTAGGTAAAGGATGCATATTTATTTCTTTATTATAATCAGGCAAATAGATTCTATAATCTTTCGTTATTAATATTTTGCTTAACTTGGGTTTGAATTCAAACAATGATTTAATAAACATTTCTTCAATACCCATTATCCGGAGTTTATTTATTCTTTGTTTTATTTCGTCAATTAAAACATCTGATTTGAAATCAAAATAAAAATCAGCCTTTTCAGTTTCATCTTCCGGATCTTTTACAAATGAATATGCAGCCGGACCATACAAAGATTCATAACTATCTAATTGATTCCAAAAATTAGTTTCAGTTAATTCATTAAAACTAAATCTATATCCTTCTTCTGCATTATTTTGATACTTAATCAATCCATTTCTAAAATCACACTTATAATTTAAATAATCTAGCAACATTGAATAATTAAGCTCATTAGTATTCAGTTTTTTATCATCAATATTTAAATAAGGAAAGTTATAACTATAGAATTCAGGATTCTTAAGTTTGTCAATCAACACGCCTAGGTAAAAAAAACTAAAACCTTTTGATGCAAATAATTCTTGGATTTTATTGTAATTAGTTTTAACCAAATCATTCAAAGCAAAATTAGTATCAGACTCAACATATATAACCTGATAATAGTTAGGAGTAAATGGAAGATCTTTACGGAAAAAAAAATATTTCTTATTGGATTTATTAAGAGTTGCAATTCTTCTTTTTTGAATTAAGATTATAAAAACTAAAGAAACAAGGGAAATAATGATAAATATAGAAGTAAACATAATCTTATAGTTTAATAGAAATAACTGTGACACATAAAGAATTTATTAATGGCACTATGCCCAAGTAAATTTATTACTACTACGTAATTTCAGTTAAAGGAATTAAAGTCATGCAAGGATTAATTGATGAGTTCGTAAAATCATATTTTGTTATAAAAATTGATTCTCTAAATGTTTGGTAGCTATCTTTTTCTAGCTGCAACCATATGTTAGCAATTTCCTCATTACTAAAATCAATATTATGAAATACTTTCCATAGATTACTTTTCACCAAAACAGCTAGATCAATGTAAGTGTATAAATCACTATCAACTAATTTACCCATTTTCTCTATATGATTGTCAATAAGTTTTACGTAGCTTCTTATAAATGCACTTTCGTTAATTGAATCTTCTTTCGAAATATAATAATAGAAATTTTTTAGGTCTTCAAAATATTCATATATGTCTGAGATAAATATCATGTCTCCGCCAACTGGTATCAATTCCTTTGGTCTTACACTTATATATTGTATAAATTTTGGATTGATCTCCGAAATTATTCCAGCTATTGTTATATTAATATCATGAACCTTGACATGTTGTAATGCCATATTAAAGCCATGAATATTTGAGATCCTTATATCTGTAAGGATAAAACCATTGCCAAAAATTTTCTTAAATATATTCATATCTTTGCCATTTATTTTTAATCCGTTATTGCATTTATCTGTCGTATATAAAGATACAAATGGGTTTTTATTTCTGTCCCGCCAAAAATACAAACTCTTTTTAACGTCGCCAACAATAATTATGTTTATTTTGAAATTTAGATTAAAAATACTTATTTATTTCGGGTTTTAGTACGTGTAGAAGCTATCGGTGTATATAGTTCTATTTTTGTCGTAGATAGATGTTTCGTACAGGCATATAGCTGTTGCTACAATCTACAAGGATAAGATGTGCTAGTGTAAGGATGCTATAAGATAGTGCTATTTCATAGCTACATAGTGTAATTTTAAAATGCCCTAGTGCTTTTTCATCGCTACATAGTACTTTTTCATCGCTACATAGTGGCTGGACGAAATGAAATAGTGGCTGGAAGAAACGTCAAGGTGGCTGGAAGAAACGTCAAGGTAGCTGGACGAAACGTCAAGGTAGCTTGAAGAAACGTCAAGGTGGCTGGAAGAAACGTCAAGGTGGCTGGAAGAAACGTCAAGGTGGCTGGAAGAAACGTCAAGGTGGCTGGAAGAAACGTCAAGGTAGCTTGAAGAAACGTCAAGGTTGTCTTGTCCTAAATTAGCTTGACAGATTTATAATTAATTTCTGTTTTGTTGTTGATAATAAAATATCATTGCTGTTTAAACATAGATAGTTGATTTCAATTCCTGAATTTATTCTCTAGAATAGAT
>Ga0302215_10003000_pt1 | contig 11475 bp, 8 predicted proteins | sample II_Fen_N3_1_FD_194580 | JGI IMG/M metagenome (GOLD analysis project Ga0302215, IMG submission 194580) | Peat permafrost microbial communities from Stordalen Mire near Abisko, Sweden - II_Fen_N3_1 | ecosystem: Environmental > Terrestrial > Soil > Wetlands > Permafrost | place: Sweden: Abisko... | reverse complement strand
CTGCCTCATCACCATACACACCATAACCCGCACCTTTGCTTGCCAACGATACCGAATCGTTAACGGAAAATGGATAATCGGTGTATCTTTTGTAAAATCCTTCAACAGTCACTTGTGAATTATCAGATGGACGAAATTCAATTCCTGCCACCAAATGATTGACCTGGATGTATTTAATGCCATTGTTTTTGTTGATAAGTACGCTGTTGCCATCACGGTAGCCCAGTGTGGTATAAGATGGAAGTTGCGCAAATCGTCCGGCGCTGAAATTAAGAGAAGTACCTGGAGTTAGCCGATAGCTGGCAGAAAACCTTGGTGATAATTGTTCCAATAGATTTGTCATGCCACTCGAATAAGTATTCCCATCAGCTCTTAAACCGAATGAGAGGTCGAGCCTCCTGTCCAGGTAATTATGACTTACCTGTCCGAATATGGCGTATTTGGCAAAGTCAAGGGATGATCTGTAATTAATTGTAACAGGATTTCCCACTTCAAAACTCTTTCTGAAGGTACGGTTGAAATAACTTGCATATTGGAGATCAATTCCGTAATTCAATTTGAAGTCTGTTGCTGACCGGTAATTGTGCTCGTACCTGAATTTGGATTCCAATTCGTAAGAATTATAATCAAGCACCAGTAATTCAGGTTGTTCGATATTATCACGATATTTAGTCTGTGAGTTGTTGAGTTTGTTTTGGCTTAGGACATAGGTGTCGTTTCCTTTTTGATTAAAGTGTTTTAAAACTGCACCCAACGTATAATTCCATTGGTCGTTAACAGGAAGATATCCGAGAATATAGCGTTGCTCTTCGGTCTTGTTGGCGCTCGTATTTAAGACAGAATGATCAAGCGCGCCAAGTCCGATAAGCGATAACTCTGTTTTGGAATTTATTTTTGTTTTGATTTTAAACTGGAAGTCGTTGTAGGTGGGAAGGAACGGGAGTCCGATTGCTTTGAACAGTAATTGAAGATACGAGCGTCGCACGGAGGCCATAAACGATGTTTTTTTTGAAAGTGGACCTTCAATTGCAAGTGCAAGATCAGATGCTCCAAATGTACCTCTGAACTTCATTTTTTCGTTGGCTTCGCGCTGATTAAATTCAAGCACAGAACTCATTGCGTTACCCCGTGATGCAGGAAATGCTCCGGAATAGAAATTCACTTCGCGGATAAAATCGACGTTGATGATTCCAACCGGTCCGCCTGATGCTCCTTGTGTTGCAAAGTGGTTCAGATTCGGAATCTCGACGCCGTCGATGTAAAATTTATTTTCGCTTGGTCCACCGCCCCGCACGATAATATCGTTACGAAAAGAAGAAGAGGATGCAACGCCTGGAAATGATTGGATTACTTTCGAAATATCGCGGTTGCCGCCGGGGTTCTTTTCAATTTCGTCAATCCCGATTGTTCTCAGCGAAACCGGACTTTCTTCCCTCTTTTGAAAATAGGAAGGTCTGACTACGACCTCTTCAATATTAATATTTTCCTCTTCGAGTGGCACTAAAATCGTTGCTCCAGTCGCTTTTGTTAATCTGAAAGATTCTGAGAAATAGGTCTTATAGCCTACAGCTGAGATTTTTAATTTGTAAAAACCGGGCTCAATATTATCGAGGTTAAAATTACCTTCAGCATCAGCTACGGTACCTTTTGTAGTTTCAAAGATTTGAATAGTTGCGAAAGGCACAGGCTCATTGTTTTTTATATTAAAAACCCTCCCTTTCACCAACCCTGCACTAAAGGCTGATATGCAGGTGCAAAAAAGGAACATCAATGACACAAAAATCCGATACTTCATTATGATTGTTTAAACTTTTTAGTATACAAATAAACAAATAAAAAGTGTAAAAGGTTTTTAATATCTATAACTTTGCGGCCAATCAAAAAGATTGAAAATTGTCGGTTAATTTGCTTATTCGTTATGGAACAGGTGATTGAAATAAATGGATATCGAATATTTACAATAGTAGAAGGAGAGGGGAGGCCGCTTTTGCTATTGCACAGCTATTGGGGAAGTCATATCTTATTTGATCATCTTGCTTCAGTGCTTTCTGCCGGAATGAAGGTTATCCGGATTGATCTTCCGGGACATGGGAATTCTGGAATACCGCCATTGGATTATACATTCGAAAAATTTGCAACTGTTTTAAATGAGCTGTTAGCCAGACTTGATGTGCTTGAGAAAGTTTCAATTGTTGGCCATTCGATGGGAGGTTATGTTGCTATGGCATACGCCATAAAATACCCGGAAAGGATCAATTCCCTAGTACTGATGAATTCACCAACAAAAGTCGGAGATTTTAGACGCATTAAACTTCGGGAGCAGGAGGCTCGTTTGTTGCAGAAAGGAAAGAGGGATTTGTTATTGCAGTTGACCATTCCTTCCAATTTTGCATCTGAAAATCTTGATTCTATGGGTAGTGTCTTGGCACTGCTCAATCGAACGAGCAATACTGTAACCATCGAAGGAGCACTTCGATCAATTTACGCTATTAATCATCGGGGTAACTCATTAGCTTTTTTGAAAAATGCCTTATATCCAATTTTGATTGTTATTGGTAAATACGACAATGTTTACAAAGCTGATGAGCAGTTAGATGATGCAAATCAGATTTCAACTGCCGAAGTGCTTATGCTTGATCACTCCGGACATCTTGGATTTTTGGAGGAAGAAGATTTGGTTGTTAAAAAATTAGGTGAATTTTTGGACTCTAATTCATAACGAATTATTTATCATGATATTTCCGGATCACCAAATATTTCAATTCCGTAGTATCGGCGTTGCTGATTCCATGCTCCGTGTTTTCAGGACAGTAAAAGCTTGTATTTGGACCTCCGGTAATTGTTTTGCCATCAAGATAAAATTGGGCAGTTCCTTCGAGAACGTAGAATATTTCATCACCGGCATGTTTGTGAGGCGCATGTGTTGCTTGCTTTGGGCCAACTACACTCATTTTAACAGTAAGTCCATCTTTCAGAAAATTCTGTTCAATGAACCAATACTGATATCCAACCGCTGTTTTGTCCGATTTTTCAGGATCAAAGCGGTTGATACAATTTTCGATGGTATATTTTTTGTCTGCGGGAGGTGATTTTTGAATTGGATCATGGGCGGATGTGGCTTTTATCAGTAAGCAGGCGAATAGAAATGTTAAAGTTAGTTGCAGTTTCATATTTGTGGAAATTAAAGTTTAGTATTGTGAAATTGAATTTTTGTTAGCCCGATATTTGAAACTGCAAAGTACGATTTTCGCAATTCATTCGGGCGACGAACAGACCTTAATTTCAAAATTAGCAATCACCTATAGCTGGTTTAAAACTTTTGGATGGTTATACTGTTTGTCTTATGACTGCGCTAATCGGAACATGGTGACAAATGGTCCGAATTGAATAATTAACAGATATATAATAGTATAGTGTTATTTAGAAGTCGCAGAACATCTTTGTTTAGAACCATTTTAAATTGGGATTTAGGTCAGATTCATGTTGTAAAGCATAAAGGTGTAGGCTACTTTTGCGAAGTGTTATATAAACGAAGTGTTTCATTCAAATATTAATTAAAATCAAGTACTTATGAGCAATTTTCTGAGTGCCTCGATCGGCCGGAAAGTATTTATGAGCCTCACAGGACTTTTCCTTATCTCATTTTTGCTTCTTCACCTGACGTTAAATCTTTTTTTGATTTTCGACGATTCAGGCATTCTTTTTAACAATGCGGCTAATTTCATGGCAACAAATCCAATTATCAAGGTAATGGAACCATTGCTTGCATTGGGTTTTATTATTCACATTATTTGGTCGGCATGGATTACCCTCGAGAACATGAAGGCCCGCCCTATTGGGTATGCTTCAGGAGATCAGCAGCTAAAATGGTGGGAGCCTTCCAAGAACATGTTTATTCTTGGAGGTATGATTCTTATCTTCCTGGTGCTTCACATCTTTAACTTTTGGGTTAAGATTAAAATTACAGGTGATCCATTGTTAAATATGGCTACTGGAACGGGAGTTGAAATGCACAATACATATGCATTGGTTTCCAATCTATTTATCAACTATCCCCTTTACGATGTTATTTATGTATTGAGTGGGATTTTTGTTGGTTTGCACATTACCCACGGGTTTTGGAGTGCCTTCCAGACAATTGGCTTGAATAACATCAAATGGATGAAAAGGTTGAAATTTCTTGCTACGCTGATTGGAATTGTATTTGCAGTCGGATTTTCGTCTATTCCGCTCTATTTTCTTATTAAATTCTAATTGAAATAAAAAGATACAACAATATGAGCATCTTAAATTCAAAGATACCTGAGGGACCAATTGCACAAAAATGGTCCAACCATAAGGCAAAAATTAAAGTTGTTAGTCCGAATAACAAACGTAAACTCGAAATAATTGTAATCGGAACCGGGTTGGCCGGAGCATCTGCTGCTGCCTCCCTTTCGGAATTAGGTTACAATGTAAAAGTCTTCTGTTATCAGGACAGCCCACGTCGTGCACATTCAATTGCTGCTCAGGGTGGAATAAATGCAGCCAAAAATTATCAGAACGACAACGATTCTGTTTACAGATTATTCTACGATACCGTCAAAGGTGGTGACTACCGTTCGCGCGAAGCGAACGTTCATCGTTTAGCTGAGGTGTCGCCAAATATTATCGATCAATGTGTTGCACAAGGCGTACCGTTTGCTCGTGAGTATGGTGGTTTGCTATCGAACCGTTCATTCGGCGGTGTATTGGTAAGCCGTACCTTTTATGCACGTGGGCAGACCGGTCAGCAGCTTTTATTGGGTGCTTATTCTGCACTTAACCGCCAGATCGCTGAAGGTGGCGTGAAAATGTACACCCGTCACGAAATGATTGACCTTGTTACCATCGATGGAAAAGCCCGCGGAATTATTGCCCGCGATATGGTAACCGGCGAGATTAAACGATTTGGAGCACATGCTGTTGTGATTGCCTCGGGCGGATACAGTAATGTATTCTTCCTTTCGACTAATGCAATGGGATGTAATGCTTCTGCTTCGTGGGTTTGTTATAAAAAAGGGGCATTTTTTGCCAATCCATGTTTTGTTCAGATTCATCCAACCTGCATTCCGGTTCACGGATCACAGCAATCGAAACTGACACTGATGTCAGAGTCGTTGAGGAACGATGGACGCGTTTGGACACCAAGGAAGAAAGAAGATGCTGAAAAAGTACGTAAGGGGCAATTGAATCCAAACGATATTGTTGACGCAGATCGTGACTTCTACCTCGAAAGACGATATCCTTCATACGGAAATCTTGTACCTCGCGACGTAGCTTCGCGTGCGGCAAAGGAAAGATGTGATGCAGGATTCGGTGTTAATTCCGAAGGAAAAGCGGTTTATCTCGATTTTAAATACTCAATTGAGCGTTTAGGTCGTGCTACCATCGAAAAAAGGTATGGTAATCTTTTCCAAATGTATGAGAAAATTACGGATACCGATCCATATACGAATCCAATGCAGATCTATCCGGCTATCCATTATACAATGGGTGGAACCTGGGTTGATTATAACCTGATGACAACAATCCCCGGACTTTATGCCCTTGGAGAAGCTAATTTTTCTGATCATGGTGCTAACCGGCTTGGAGCCTCTGCGCTGATGCAGGGATTGGCAGATGGTTATTTTGTATTGCCTTATACAATCGGCGATTACCTGGCCGGCGAAATTATGGTACCAAAGATTGACACCAATCTTCCGGAATTTATCGAAGCTGAAAAACAGGCAACTGGTAAATTGGAAAAACTGTTCAATATCAATGGAAAAACACCTGTTGACCATTTCCATAAGAAATTAGGTCAGATCATGTGGGATAATGTAGGTATGGCCCGTAATGCTGCCGGATTGACAAAAGCAATTAAAGAAATCCAGGAGTTACGTGTTGAGTTCTATAAAGATCTTCTTGTTCCGGGCGAAATGAAAAATGTGAATCCAGAGCTTGAAAAAGCGGGTAGGGTTGCAGATTTTCTTGAACTTGGAGAGTTACTGGCGCGTGATGCACTCAATCGCAATGAATCGTGTGGTGGTCACTTCCGTGAAGAATCAGCTACTGACGAAGGTGAAGCTAAGCGTGATGATGAAAACTTCGCCTATGTTGCGGCATGGGAATTTAAAGGTGTTGATTCAGAGCCTGTTCTTCATAAAGAAGATTTGGTTTTTGAAACGATCGCATTAACCCAGAGAAGTTATAAATAAAAGACTCCTATTTTAGTAGCTCATATTTAATATCGATAAAAATGGCTGATATAATTCTCAAAAAAATATATGTTAAGGTCTGGAGGCAAAACAGCCCAAAGGCCAAGGGTCGTTTTGAGACCTACACCGTTGAAAATATTTCGCAGGGAACCTCTTTCCTCGAAATGATCGACATCCTGAATGACCAGCTCATTCTTGGTGGAAAAGATCCGATTGCATTCGATCACGATTGCCGTGAAGGGATTTGTGGTATGTGCTCTCTTTATGTCAACGGTCATGCACATGGTCCGGATACAATGGTAACCACCTGTCAATTGCATATGCGCAGGTTTAACGAAGGTCAAACGATCACTGTTGAACCATGGCGTGTTGGTGCCTTCCCTGTCATCAAGGATCTGATCGTTGACCGTACTGCATTTGAAAAAATCCAGCAAGCCGGCGGTTTCATTTCTGTAAACACAGGTGGCGTACCCGATGGAAATACTATTCCCATTTTTCAGGATGATGCTGAAGAGGCAATGGATGCTGCAGCATGTATCGGATGTGGTGCTTGCGCAGCAACGTGTAAAAACTCGTCTGCAATGTTGTTCTTAGCCGCTAAAGTATCGCAATTCGCAAAATTACCTCAGGGTCAGGTAGAAGCAAAACGACGCGCAAAAGCAATGGTTGCCAAGATGGACGAACTCGGATTTGGAGGCTGTACCAACACTGGTGCCTGCGAATTAGCTTGTCCTAAGAGTATTTCGATCGCTCATATTGCCAGGTTGAACCGGGAATATCTTGTAGCAAAACTTTCTGATTGATTTAATATCAATTAGTTAATATTATAAGAGCGGGGTCGGAAGACCTCGCTTTTTTGTTATTAACTAATTGTGGTTGATAACTCTTTCGGGTTTTGTGATTGCGAATGACATAAAAAACAAGTTTATGTATAAATTCGCAGCAGACGGATAAATAGTGTTAAACTTGAGAGTATGCCATATAGAAGACTTCCTAATACAGATCAGGCAAGATTAAGAGCCCTTCAAACTGCCGTTACAATGGGACAGAAGAAGGGAACTGATGAGCTGGCCTTTTCAGCTAAGTCACTGAATCACCTCAGGTCCTTTTATACAAGTTTCGAAGGAACAATTATTCATCATAAATTAGCCAGAACGCAGCAGGAGAAGAGTAGCAGCGAATATCTTGAAACAGTAAGGAAAGCCCGATTATATTTATCCCACTTTATCCAGGTGCTGAATTTTTCAATTCAACGTGGTGATATGAAACCCAATGTAAGAGAGTTTTACGGGTTTAGCGAAAAAAAATCTCCTTCGCTGATTCTCGATTCTGAAGTGCTTGAATGGGGAAAGAAAATAATTGAAGGCGAACACAAACGTATCAGCAACGGCGGAAATCCGCTTTATAACCCTTCTGTCGCTCTTGTAAAAGTAAAATTCGATCAGTTTGTAGATATGTATCATTTTCAGAAAACATTGCAGAATAACACCGCAAGGTGGACTACAAAGGTTGCTGAATTAAGGAAAGAGGCTGATGAAATCATTCTTGACATCTGGAATGAAGTAGAAGAGACTTTCTCTGCGTTATCGGATGATCTCAAAAGAGAGAAGTCAACGGAATATGGTTTGATTTATGTTTATCGTCCTATGGAGCGTATCAAGGCTGATCAATTCTCACAGGTTAAAAGTAATGCTTATCAGGATTAATCAACTATTTGCCTGATTTTCAGGTAATTTTGTCTTAAGGAAAAATCTTTACCCTGAATGGTCCTATTGATGGATTTTAATACATCATTAATTGTTTCAATAAATCAAATAGATGGTCCTCGAATTTTACATCGAAGATAACTGTCAGAAATCTTAAGTCCGGTACCGAATACTATTTTTCAGAATAGCAGTTTAGCAACCAATAACGAAATCCGGAAATTTTATTGCACTGTTTCAATTGACACACAACTTTTCTGTTGTCCAGTCAGGTCATACTTCCCAATATTGAACTTAGGTTACTAAATCAGAAAAGCGTCTTAATTTTTTCGAATACCGTTTGCGGATCGGGGTTAAGTGGAAATACAAGCAATGGATCTAAATAGGTTATTTGATTTTCGCGTTTGAATTTCTCAATGCCTCCACCTGTAATATTTAGCATGATTGTGGCATTTTTATCGATTCCACCCTCTTTTACTGCCTGAATGAGTGATGCAACTGCAACTGCTGCAGCCGGTTCAATATCATTTCCTTCTGTTTCTATGAATAACAATGCAGCATCAGCTGCTTCCTGATTCGTTACAGCAAAAACTTCTCCTCCTGCATCTTTCATTGCGTCATATAATCCTCCGATAATACCATATGGTGGTTTTCTGTTCGATAAAACCTTTGCGACAATCTCTTCTACCTGTTTGCGGGCTTCCTGATCGTTGATGGGAAGCATTTGTCTCGAATCTGCCTCCCATGCCTCCTTAATCGGCAGAAAAGGGGCGTTTTGAGACAGCATAAGCTTCATTTTTGTGACACCATAACGCCCGTCTTCGAGGAACCGCAGATTGGCTTCCCAGGCAGCAATGGCACCTGTGCCACTTCCGATGGCCTGAAAATAGAGATCAGGGATCTTTCCTATAGTAGTCACTGCCGATAAAACAGTAGTTCCCATTCCATCGCGCCTGGCTACATTTTTAGCGCCCCCTTCAGGATAGAATCCTTCGATATGGCAGGCAAGATTCGATAAATGAATCGCATCAAAATAATCGCCTCCGGATTCTGCTGCAATTAGTTTCACGCAAGGGTCGATTTTCTGTGCGAACCATAAGGCATTCAGATTATCCTTTGGAACACAAATTAATACGGGTATTTTATTATCAGAGCAGACTTTTGCGAAAGCGCGAGCCGTGTTTCCTGCCGATGCCACAACCATTACTCCTTTGGTATTCGCATTGTGACGGGCGCAAACTGAATAGGCTTCACACTCTTTAAAAGTGCCGGTTTCCATTAATGCCCCCTTTTCGGGCCAGTAGCCGTTGAATGTAATATATAAGTTTTTCAAACCTAACTTATTCGCAAGCCCTGAACTTTTAAAGGTTACAGGCGCACCCGAGCCTTTCAGCATCCTGGAAATTGGAAGCCATGAGGTAAATTTGTACAATCCTGATAATGATTCATCTACAACCAGTTGTTTGTCGTCGTAAATCGCACGGATGAGGCTGGGTTCGTCGTTGTTCGGACAATTCAATTCCCAGTTTTTGTCCTCGAAACTTTCTCCGCAGCAGAGAGATTGAAGATGATATTTCGTTTTTGTAAAACCTGTCATGATTATAATTTTGATTCTTCAAAAGTAGCTTTTTTGAAAAGGAATGCAAAACCGAAATGCATTATCGTAAATATGGGTTATTTGAACGTGTCAGCAACCGAAATAATTTTTACGCATATATAGGGTATAGCAGGTCGAAATGCGTCTTAACATTAAACTTGAAAGAAAATGCAGGAGAAGCTTCATGACTTAATGTCGGGGTATTTTATTGGTAACCTTACAGCATCTGAACACCAGGAATTAAAAAATTACCTGGCTTCGAATCCTGCCGACCGTAAGATATTAGAGGATTATCGACTGCTCTGGAGCGAATCGGGACAAAAAAATCAGCTGAAACAGATAGATGTCGAAAATGGATTGACCCGGACCAAGTTGCGGCTGTTTTTCGGAAAAACCAATCTATTAAACTTTTTACAAAAGGCAGCTGCTATATTTATTTTGGCGGGATTATTTTCGACCGCCTATATTTATTATCACAATTCTATCCCAATAACGGCGAATATTGAACAGCAGCCTGTGATAATGCAGGAGGTTTCTGCCATATTTGGTACCCGAACAAAGTTTCATCTGCCCGATGGGACAACGGTTTTCCTTAATTCGGGAAGCAAGCTGATTTTTCCACTTCAATTTACAAGTAATTCCCGAAAAGTAGAACTTGTCGGGGAGGCCTTTTTTGAGGTTACCCCCAATCCGTCTAAACCCTTTATTGTGAAAACGAGCGAGATTAATGTAAAGGTACTTGGAACAGCATTCAATCTTCAGGCTTACCCTGAATCTAAAGAAATCAGCACTACTCTTGTTCACGGTAAAGTTATTTTGGAAACAGAATCAGCGGGGAATTCGAAACAAATTGCAGAGCTAAAGCCCTTGGATCATGCCGTGTTTAACTCGAAAGATAAAGCAATCAATATATCAGCAGAAGAAGACCTTGATAAATTTATAGGATGGAAAGACGGTAAACTGATCTTCTTCAATGATCCGATTGAAAGTGTATCCGATAAGTTGGGGAACTGGTACAATGTTACTATGAAAATCAATAATGCTAAACTAAAGAAATACCGGTTTACAGCAACTTTTACAGATGAGCCCATCGAGCAAGTGCTTGATTTATTAAGTAAGTCTTCGCCGATTCGATACCAGATAAAGCCATCTACAAGGCTTTCAGATCATTCATATTCGAAACGGGAGATTATTATTAACTAACAAAAAGATAAAATTAAAACAAATAGCCTATGGTATAAATGAAATTAGAAAAAATAACGGGAAAGTGTTGGCGCACCCCCCGTTAAGATTAAATGTCTTCTATTTTACACAAAAAAACAATTAACGAACATTTAACAAAGCAAAAATATGAAAAAATTCGGATTATATTCTCCGGACGGCAATAGATATGCCGTATTAAAGAAAGGATTAATTGCTATGAAAATTACGCTGATACTGATCCTGTTTTCAACTTTAAACCTTTTAGCTACAGGTACCTACTCCCAAACTGCAAGGGTCTCGTTAAAGCTAAACCAAACATCAGTAAAACAAGTACTCAAGGAAATTGAGCGATCAAGTGAATTTTATTTTTTGTACAACAACGATTTGATTGATGTTGAGCGAAAAGTTGATATTCTGGCCAACAACGAACAAATCAGTTCTGTCCTCGACCGGTTGTTCGCCAATCATGAAGCCAAATATGCCGTGTACGACAGGCAGATTGTGATCTCGCCTACTAATATGTTGCTTCCCCAGGATGCTCAACGAAGAATCAAGGGTAACGTGACTAATTCAAATCGTGAATCGCTTCCTGGAGTGTCTGTTGTTATAAAAGGCACTACTACAGGAACTATAACTAATGCAGATGGTACATACGAATTGCCGAAGGTTGATGAAAATTCAACATTAGTATTCTCTTTTGTTGGAATGGTTAGCCAGGAAATCAAGGTTGGAACTCAGAAAATCATCAACATTG
>Ga0302215_10002997_pt1 | contig 11480 bp, 7 predicted proteins | sample II_Fen_N3_1_FD_194580 | JGI IMG/M metagenome (GOLD analysis project Ga0302215, IMG submission 194580) | Peat permafrost microbial communities from Stordalen Mire near Abisko, Sweden - II_Fen_N3_1 | ecosystem: Environmental > Terrestrial > Soil > Wetlands > Permafrost | place: Sweden: Abisko... | reverse complement strand
ATACCTTTGGATGCTATATTGATAGCCATACCATTGCTTATCTATTTTGTGATCATGTTCGTGGGTTCATTTTTTATGAGCAAGAAGGCGGGTGCAAATTATGAGCAAGCCACCACTTTATCCTTTACAGCGGCCAGCAATAACTTTGAACTGGCAATTGCTGTTGCCATTGCCGTGTTTGGCATTAACTCCGGAGAAGCATTTGCAGCAGTGATAGGGCCGTTGGTGGAAGTACCTGTTATGATCGGGTTGGTGAATGTGGCATTTTGGTTTAAGAAACGGTATTATGCAAAAGTCTTAATAAGGTAATAGAACCTTAAAATCCAGGATTTGACATTGCAGTAATGGGTGTTTATACAAGTTGCAAAGAAAACCGTTGCAACTTGTATAAACTTTTTCGTTATCTTTGCCGTTAAATAAACCAGATGAAAGCATTTGCCTGCATATTGTCACTCTATTTATTGATACTCACAGCTATTCCCTGCCATGATGTACCAAAGGATAATGCTGCCTTTAAAACTGAGTTATGCCAAAATACAACTAACACTCATTCTAACGATATAGACACCTGTTCTCCGTTTTGTGTTTGCAATTGTTGTGTATCACCGATATCCCATCAGGTATTCAAAGTCAGTTTTACTTGTTATTCCATTACCCGCATACAGTTTAATGCGTATACTTCTTCATTTTCCTCATTCAATTCAGCTTCTATCTGGCAACCGCCCCAATTAGGCTAATACAGTAAGTTATAAAATTTTTTTATAGTGCATGCAGTTTTTTTTCAAAATGTATGACACTCTGCTTATGTATTTACTTAATTCATTCAGATTATGATAGAAAAGATCATTCATTTTTCAATAAAAAATAAATTTATTGTCGGGCTATTTGTAGTGGCTTTAATCGGGTGGGGCACATATTCGCTCACACAACTTCCCATTGATGCAACTCCGGACATAACCAACAATCAGGTGCAGGTCATTGCGCTGGCTCCGTCGTTGGCGGTGCAGGAAGTCGAAAGCTCCATTACAGCACCTATTGAGGTTGCTGTGGCCAACATCCCAAATATTATTGAACTTCGTTCCATTTCACGGCTGGGATTGTCGGTAACAACCATCGTGTTTAAAGATAATGTCGATATTTACTGGGCACGGCAACAAGTTGGTGAGGGATTAATAGAAGCCGGGGAGAATATCCCTGCGGGCCTTGCAAAAATAGAGATGGCTCCTATATCTACCGGTTTGGGTGAAATTTACCAGTATCGCCTTGCAGTGAAGAAGGGGTATGAAACCAAATTTACACCCATGGAGTTAAGAACCTTGCAGGATTGGACGGTTCGTCGCGAAATGCTTGGTACGGCAGGCGTAGCTGACATTAATAGCTATGGTGGATTTGTAAAACAATATGAAGTTGCCATAAATCCGGAACGGCTTAGAAGCATGAACCTCTCACTCACTGATGTTTTTCAGGCATTGGAACGTAACAATGAAAATACCGGTAGTGCGTACATTGATAAAAAGCCGACTGCCTATTTTATACGCGGCATCGGATTGGTAAAATCATTGGAAGATATTGAAAAAATTGTGGTTAAAAGCAATTCATCGGGTATGCCTGTTTTAATTAAGGATATTGCAACCGTTCAATATGGGAACTCAACGCGCTATGGAGCCCTGGTAGTCGATACCACCGAAGCTGTAGGTGGGGTGGTCATGATGCTCAAAGGGGCAAATGCCCATGAAGTGATTTCAAACGTTGAAACCCGGGTTAAAACCATTCAAAAATCATTGCCCGAGGGTGTACAAATAGAACCATTCCTGAATCGTTCAGACTTAGTGGGTCGTGCTATCAGCACCGTTTTACGCAACCTGATTGAGGGGGCATTAATAGTTATTTTTATTTTAATCTTGTTTTTAGGCAATATGCGGGCAGGACTTGTAGTAGCTTCGGTTATTCCACTTTCCATGTTATTTGCGGTATCCATGATGCAACTTTTTGGAGTAACCGGTAACCTGATGAGTCTTGGGGCTATTGACTTTGGGTTAATTGTGGATGGGGCAGTCATCATCGTCGAGAGTGTGGTACATCGAATCAGCATGAGTACTCACCATCACCCGGGTGTAAAAAGACTCTCCCAGCAACAAATGGACGAGACTGTTTTTGAATCGGCAAAACGAATGATGAGCTCTGCCACTTTCGGTCAGATTATTATCCTGATTGTGTATGTCCCAATTATGGCTTTGGTAGGTATCGAAGGCAAGATGTTCCGTCCTATGGCACAGGTTGTGTCATTTGCATTAATTGGCGCTACCATTCTTTCTTTGACATATGTACCCATGGTATCAACGTTGTTTTTGACTAAGAACACTGAACACAAACCCAATTTTTCAGATAAGATGATGGTTTGGTTTCACAAGGCTTTTCAACCGATCATCCAATTTGCTTTAAGACGCAAATTGCTTGTGTCAACATCGGTCATTTCGATATTCATTGCCAGTCTTTTTGTCTTTAATGGTTTAGGTGGAGAATTTATCCCTCAACTCGAAGAAGGTGATCTTGCAGCAGGGGTCATTACCTTGCAAGGGGGTTCACTTACGAATACAATTGAGCAGGTTCAGAAAGCAAATAAGATATTGCTCAAAAACTTCCCGGAGATTAAACATACAGTTTGTAAGATTGGCGCCGGTGAAATACCGACAGATCCAACACCTATGGAAACCGGTGATTATATTATCACGCTGAAAGATAAAAGTGAATGGACATCTGCAAAAACACGTGAAGAGCTTATTGCGAAAATGCAGGAAGCATTGATTCCGTTGGCAGGAGTGAAGTTTGAATTCCAACAACCAATACAAATGAGGACTAACGAATTGCTTTCAGGTTCAAAACAGGATATTGCCCTGAAAATCTTTGGTGACGATCTGAATACATTATCAGAAAAGGCTGCAACAGTTGAAAAGATCATTCAGAAGGTTCAAGGTGTTGAAGATATTAATGTGGAAAAAGTGACAGGATTAGCTCAGGTTCAGGTAGAATACAACCGGGATCGGTTAGCTCAATATGGTCTGTCTATCGAAGAGGTGAATCGTGTGTTACGGGCTGCATTTGCGGGAAGCCAGGCTGGAGTAGTTTTCGACGAGGAGAAACGGTTTGGACTGGTGGTACGTTTGGATAAGGATTACCGTAAAAACATTGACGATGTAAAGAACCTTTCAGTTGCTTTACCTAATGGAGGACAGATTCCATTTGAACAAATTGCCAACGTTGAAATAAAATCAGGCCCGGCACAGGTATCACGCGAAAATACCAAACGGCGGATAACGATTGGGTTTAACGTACGAAACCGGGATGTGCAAACCGTAATTAATGAAGTAACCAGACAAGTAGATCAACAGGTAAAGTTGCCAACAGGATATTATATAGCCTATGGGGGTCAGTTCCAAAATCTTCAGGCTGCGAAGGCAAGGTTGGCAATAGCTGTTCCTGTGGCTTTGTTGCTCATATTTGTACTGTTGTTTTTTACGTTCCATTCCGTAAAACAAACTTTGTTAATATATACAGCAGTACCTATGTCGCTCATTGGTGGTATTTTTGCCTTATGGATACGGGGAATGAATTTCTCTATATCAGCTGGAGTTGGTTTTATAGCCTTGTTTGGTATTGCCGTGTTGAATGGCATTGTGCTGATTGCCGAGTTTAACAGGTTGGAAAAAGATGGTGTTATCGATATTTACGAGCGGGTATTTAAAGGCCTGAATACACGCTTACGTCCGGTAATTATGACTGCAGCAGTGGCTTCGCTGGGGTTTTTGCCTATGGCACTATCCACTTCAGCCGGTGCCGAAGTGCAAAAACCATTGGCAACTGTTGTTATTGGCGGTTTGATTACAGCCACTTTATTGACATTAGTCGTTTTGCCAATCTTTTATATATTCTTTTCAACGTTTTCGTTCAAGTCAATTTTTAAACGTAAATCATTGAAAAAATTGTCAATCATATTATTGCTTGTTTCAGGCTCTTTGTTTTACAGTACAATTCATGCTCAACAAACAGGAAGCATTCATTTGAAACAAGCCATACAGATGGCATTGGATAGTAATCTGACCATTCGTACGTCAACCTATGCTGTGGAGGTTCAGAAAGCCCTGAAGGGTGCTTCCTGGGACATTCCAAAGACCAGCATCGATGGACAATACGGGCAATTTAATTCGTATAGCAAAGACAATAGCTTTACCGTATCCCAATCCTTTGCTTTTCCAACGGTTTATATTAACCAGCACAAACTGGCAAAAGCCAATATTAAAAGCAGTGAGTGGCAATTGAAAACGACACAACTTGAGATTGCCACTCAGGTGAAACAAATTTACTGGCAACTGGCTTACTTGTATTCAAAGCAGAAGTTAATCGTATATCAGGATAGTTTGTATTCGGGATTTCAAAAGGCAGCTGAGCTAAGGGCAAAAACGGGTGAAACAAATCGCTTAGAAATGATTTCAGCGCGGTCGCAAAGCCTGGAAGTTAAAAATCAGTTAAGGCAAATAAATGCTGATCTGATAATTTGTAACCAGAAGCTTCAAACTATTTTGAATCTTGAAACAACCCTTTATCCGGCAGATACGGTATTGCACCGAATTGAGTATCTACCGGCAGTTGATAAACCGGCTTTAACCGGTAATCCTTCGGTTGGCTATGTTAATCAACAAATTGAAGTGACGCGGATGGAGAAAAAGCTGGAAAGTAGCCGCATTTTACCCGATTTAAGCATTGGATATTTTAGCCAGACTATTCAGGGATCCCAGGAAGTGAACGGAATTCCACGTACTTTCGGTGCCGGTGATCGTTTTACAGGAATTCAGGCTGGCATTGCTGTTCCAATCTGGTTTGCACCTAATTCGGCAAAAGCAAAGGCTGCAAAGCTTAAAGCAAAGGCAGCCCAAACAAATGCCGAAAATTATTCAAAGGCACTTTCAGGAAGCTATCGTAATTTGATGCTGGAATTCAGCAAGAATACCAACAGTGTTGAATATTATGAAAAACAGGCAATCCCTGAAGCCGATTTAATTATAGAACAGGCCACGAAAAGTTACAAAGCAGGTGCAATGGATTATCTCGATTACATACTCAACCTGAATCGTGCATTAGGTATTAAACAGAATTATCTTGATGCACTCAATTTTTATAATCAAACCATTATTTCCATAGACTTTATTACCGGAAAAATCTTTTAAAACATAACTATTATGACAAAATATAAATTTAGTTTATCCATCATTATTACAGTTTTTATCCTTGCAATCTCATCATGCAATGGAAGTAAAAAACCTGTTACAGAAACAAAGGCCGAAGAAGTTATTCCTGAGAACATTGTAGAATTAAGAGAAGATCAGATAAAACTTGCCGATATAGAAATGGGGACAATTGATCTGAAATCGATGAGTGGTACTCTTAAGGTTAATGGCACAGTTTCCGTTGCTCCCCAAAATCTGGCCACGGTTTGTATGCCATTGGGTGGATTTGTAAAAAGTACAAACCTCATGCCCGGTAACATGGTACGTAAAGGGCAAACCCTGGCCATTCTGGAAAATCAGGAGTTTATCGATATCCAACAGAGTTACCTGGAGGCAAAAAATAAACTGGAACTTGCTAAAGCCGATTATGAACGTCAAAACGAACTCTATAAAAACGATGTATCTTCTCAAAAAAACATGCAACAGGTTGCTTCCAATTATAAAAGCCTTAAAGTTCAGGTAAAAGCATTGGAACAAAAACTTACACTCATTGGTATTAACCCCTTCAGGATGAATGAAGACAATATCAGTAGGTCGGTAGCATTAGTTTCTCCCATATCAGGATATGTCAAGGCCGTAAATGTAAGTATAGGTAAATCTGTTTCAGGCTCTGATGTCTTGTTCGAAATTGTAAATAGTGACAAACTTTTTCTGGAACTTACTTTATTTGAAAAGGATGCTGATAAAGTGTCGAACGGTCAGAAAATCCGCTTCTTTATCAATAATGAAACAGAACAACACGAAGCCAGTATCTATCAAACAGGAAAGTCTATAAACAATGATAAGACCTACAAGGTTTATGCAAATGTAATTGGCCGTTGTAAAAATATGCTTCCGGGAATGTATGTTAATGCCGATATTCAGGCTAAAAGCAATCAGGTAACTTCAGTGCCATCTGAAGCCATCGTCAGTTTCGAAGACAAAGATTATATTTTTGTTTTTGAAAAAAACAAAGTAGAAGCAGGCAAACCCTTTACCGAATACCGAATGATACAAGTCAGGAAAGGTGTTATCGATGATGGATATTCAGAAATAGTTTTACCGTTAGGCTTTAACTTTAAAGTTTCAAAGGTTGTTGTAAAAGGAGCATATAATTTACTGTCTGCAAAGAAAAATGCCGGTGAAATGAGTTGTTGAACTGTCCTGTTATTTTAAATAAAACTTATTGAACCCCGGGCTCCATCACCTTCTCCTTGGGAGAGGGCAGGGGGAGAGGTTTTATTTTAAGAAGAACTAAAATAAGACATTAAATTGTTCCAACTACTTAATTGTCTTAAAACAATATATTTTTAATTTATTCTAATATTCAATTGATTAGCTAATTATTATTTCCTGTAAAAATCGAAATCGGATTTATAATAAACTAAAAAACAATTAATTTGTTGTATTTCTACAAAAAAACTCATTACAATCGCCGGTGTGGATGATGCAATTTTGAAAGTTGCTTAATTTGGCGGGTAATAAGTTATGGATGATCTCAATTTCTTCGCAATAAATGAACTTTTATTTTTTAAAATATAAAAAATATGAAAAAGGGAATAGAAGATATTGTTACTTCACTGCTTGATTCAGCAGGTGTAAAAGTGAATGGAAATGGTGATGCGGATATACAGGTTAAACATCCGGACTTTTACAAACGGGTTCTCAGGGACGGAACATTGGGATTCGGTGAATCGTATATGGATGGCTGGTGGGATTCAAAAAAACTGGATGAGCTGATTTGTAAGATTCTAAATGCTCACTTAGAAGAAGAAGTAAAAAGCCTGAAGATGCTGATGCATTATTGGGAAGCAGTGCTTTTTAATTGGGGGAAAAAGACAAAGGCTTTCGAAGTAGGAGAAAAACATTACGATCTGGGGAATGATCTGTTTGAGAATATGCTGGATAAAAGATTGGCTTATTCATGCGGTTACTGGAAAGACGCACAAAATCTGGATGAAGCACAGGTAGGCAAACTCGATCTGATCTGTCGGAAGCTGGATATGAAACCCGGGATGACCGTATTGGATATTGGATGTGGTTGGGGTAGTTTCTGTAAATATGCTGCTGAAAAGTATGGGGTGGAAGCTGTAGGAGTTACGGTTTCGAAGGAACAGGTTGAGTATGCGAACTCTAAGGTCAACGGATTGAATGTAAGAGTCAAATTGCTGGATTATCGAGACATGGATGCTAATACCTTATTGGGGAGAGGTCGTAAATTCGATCGGGTGGTCTCAGTAGGGATGTTCGAACATGTATGTTATAAGAATTACAAAACCTTTATGAATACTGTTCATTCCCTTTTGAAAGAAAATGGCTTATTTATGCTCCATACCATTGGGGCAAACAAATCAGTGGTCACCTCCGATCCATGGAGTAACAAGTACATTTTTCCCAACTCCCATCTTCCTTCGATCAAACAGATTGGGGGAGCTATTGAAAATCTGTTTGTGATGGAGGACTGGCATAATATCGGAGTCCATTATGACAAAACGCTAATGGCATGGTTCGATAACTTCGACAGCAACTGGGAGTTGATCAAGTCAAATTATGATGAACGTTTTTACAGGATGTGGAAGTATTATCTGTTGAGTGCAGCCGGTTCTTTCAGGGCCCGCAATGTTCAACTCTGGCAAATTGTTCTTTCTAAGAAGGGGGTTCCTCATGGTTATCCTTCCATACGTTAAGGATTAAAATAGAAAATGAGTTCATTAAAACAGCAAAGCCTGATATTTATCAGGCTTTGCTGTTTTAATGAACTCATTTTAATTCTGAAGTTTTAAGAAGAAACCTACACCCAGAATTTCTTTGAATTGAAGTTTTGCTTTTTCACCATTCACCTTTATATTGTGATCGTACATCAAATGGGTATTAATATTAAAGGATATATATTTGTTGACATTGAGTGCAATCTGATTTTCCCAGTTAAAAACAATATACTGAGGGTTTTTCAGGTAATTGGAGAATAAATCCAACTTCGAAGTAAGTGCCACATTTTTCAGGAATGCACTTTTAAAGTCGTTTCGGGTATAAATGATCCGTGCATACCCACCAAACTCTCCTTTGGACTTCTTCCCCGGGGTAACTCCATAAGCTCCTAACGCCGAAAGGTCTGCATCATTCACAATTGTCAGTTTGCCTGTCAATGGGGCAAGGAAAGCATTAAAGTACGTACTGGGGACGTAATTCAACCCAATGGCACCTATCAGGTAGGCCGGAGCCAGTAGATTGGATATTTTTACCGAATCGTTTGGAAATTGATAACCGGGTGTAAATTGAGTTTTGAAATTTAATAACACCGCGTAATTAAAATCTGAAAAAGCCTTTACACCATACTTGGATAAAAAGTCAAACCGGTCATCGGTTTTGACAAACTTGCTTTTACCTTGTTGTAATAGGCCATAACCAATATCCAGGGAATTATCCCATTCGGAGGTAGTATCTTTGTAGTTGGCAAAGATGCTCAGGAGTCCATTAAAAGCCACTGAACTTTCACCCCCTGCCGACCAGTTCGTCAGAGATGTCTGAGCGAGATTGACACCGGCTACAATCCCGGTCTTCCAACCAACAATCGTGTCAGTAACCAGTGTTTTAAGATCTTTTTCTTTTTCAGTAACTTGTGAGAATGTAACGATCGGACATGATGACATGAGTAGAATGAGTGTAAAGTCTCTTGTTTTCATAATCTTTAGGTTTAATAATTATTATGAAAAACATTTAAACTCAAAAAGTTGTTCAGTTCACTATGAAATAAAAACCACATTCATGATTTCAGCTTTGATAAATTAATCTTAAATGATAGTTTTTGAGAGGATGGGGTTATGAAATTCGAGCTAAGACTAAATAACAGGAAGAAGAAACGTAATCTGTTTCGGTAGGGTTTAGTAATAAGTGAGTTGTACTAAAAGAGCTTTTGTCTCATCTTTCTTTAGTTGAAAGCTAAAATCATTAAACACCGGTCTATGCAATCCCTTGGCTAAATAATTTGAAAATCCGAAACCTTCACGGGGAATGCCAATTATGTTATATTCCATTTTCCGGCTGCCATTCTCATCATCCAGAACCGAGAAGCCCCATAGTCCTTCATGGAAAGGGATTTGAATGCTGTACTCTCCATTTTTGATTTCTTTTTTACTGCAAATCAATTTCCAGCAAGGCTTTTCTGTTTTGAACTCTGCTTGATTGGCAAATATTCCCAGACATAACTGACCATTATTATTCCGAATGTTGGTAAAATGAACCATCAGCTTTTGTGCGCTCAGGAAATTACCAATTAACGATAATGCCAGTATCGAAATATATTTGCTGTAATTGCTCATTGCGATTAAATTAGATCAAAAAGTTACAGGATACTCTTTCTTAAGGAAGAAATGACTTAACATTTCCGTGTTATTCGTTTTTACAGCTTTAAAGGGCTCTGATTGACTCAGCAAACTACGTTTGATAAAACCACGGAACAATGTTACGAATAATTTTGTAAAAAACGAAATAGTTTTCTCAGTTTCGATAAAATAGGAATCCAAAGTATCATGCCTGAAATGAAGGATGTTTTCAAGTTCATACCCATCCTTGAGAATCCCGCAATGGAAGTTCCTTTGGGCAAATGTGTTTTGTGGAAAATTCAATTTCCCCAGGCCGAACTGGCTGAATGATTTTTCCAGAAAATGTTTATATGAAATACGGCATTTTTCTCCACCACCCAGGTTAAAAACTCTCCCTTTCAAGGCCTCTCTTTTATGTATGGCTTCCCTGAATGCTTTTGCAGTATCACGGGGTGTGCATATTTCGAGCTGAGTATTCAAGGGCATATGAAACATCAACTTTGATATTTTATGGTTTTTCATGATGGCAGCCAGCCTGAATATCGACCAGTCAAGTTTGCTGCCCTTAATCAGTTCTTCCGCTTCTATTTTTGTGCGACCATACAAATCCTTGTCACTCGGATTCAAGGGATCATGAGTAGTAATATCAGGATTTAACACACGGTCACCGTATACTGAAATGGAAGAGCTGTATAGGAAAAATACGTTTGGGGATTTTAACTCTAACACGCGAAGGATCGTTTTTGTTCCAAGCACGTTTACCTTGTATGTTAACTCAGGTTTTTCATCTGCTAAAGGAGGAATAATGGCACCCAAATGAATCACTATGTCCAGGTTATCAGGGATTCCCTGCACATCCTCTTCCTGACACAGATCACCGTAGATAATATTTACACTGTTTTTGTAAGGTGCAAACATTTTGGTTGAACGGGCGGTTTTTTTATCGAATAGGGTTACATGATAAGCTTCCTGATCGGCTAATTGTTGAAGGACTTCAATTCCGACAGTCCCTGATGCACCTGTTAACAGGACATTGAGTTTTGGTACCATTTTTTTTTATCTTAATTACTTGTTGGCAGACTTTTAATTCTGATTACAATAATAATTAAAATCAAAGACATATCAGTCCATATTTTGAAATATGGACTACAACCGGAGGTTCATCTTTTAAAAGTAATACTCAACTATATTGGGGGGTGGATTATTCCATAATTTTCTTCCGGTATACTACGGGAGTCATTCCGGTTATGTTTTTGAAGACAGTGTAGAATGACGATTTACTCGAAAATCCGCATTCGTAACCGATAGCTTCTATGGTGAATTTATTTTTAGGGTCGGACAGCATTTCCTTGACAGCTTCGACCCTGTAATAATTGACATATTGGAAAAAATTCATTCCGATAGTGGTGTTCAGTACTTCCGTGATTTGGTATTTAGGTGTTTTTAAATTCCCTGAAAGGACATCCATGCTTAAATCTGGATTAAGGTATGCTTTTTCCTTTTCAAAGTAACGGACGATATTTTGTTGGATAGACAGTTTTGTTTCAGCACTGAGTGAAGAATACTGATAAGGAACGTGAAGTTCTTCCTCTGAGAATATTCTTTTTGCAGGTGGTTTTTGCCTCAACCCATAGAAGCTAAGGATATAAACCAGCAACAACAACGTTGAGTAATTGTAAATGTGAGGGCTTAACGGATTTAGGTTTTTCAGGTAAGTTATAACGGTTATAATAACTGCAAACAGACAAAAGACAGCATAGAATACTGCAAATGCCAGCACCCAACCCAGGCTTTCATCATTTTCTATGTTCGACCATTCATTCCTCAGGTTTATCCGGTGCTTGTGTACCAATATCATGCTTAGCGGAATGTACACAAACCATGAAAGTATGGTGCA
>Ga0302215_10002996_pt1 | contig 11481 bp, 10 predicted proteins | sample II_Fen_N3_1_FD_194580 | JGI IMG/M metagenome (GOLD analysis project Ga0302215, IMG submission 194580) | Peat permafrost microbial communities from Stordalen Mire near Abisko, Sweden - II_Fen_N3_1 | ecosystem: Environmental > Terrestrial > Soil > Wetlands > Permafrost | place: Sweden: Abisko... | reverse complement strand
TTATCGCCAATTAGCATAACCCCGATGCAGTTGTTGACAGAAATCAACGGTAAAACTGCAACAGGAGAACTTTGAAGATACGGGATATTCAAAAATTTTGAATCCGCCTGAGTTGAAACACATTGACCTTGATAACAGTCGATGATAGGGTTTCCAGTTTCAGAAGCAAATACCCTAGAAGAATAAGTCCCACCCATTTTGTCGATTAACTTCAGGTTAACATAGTTAGATTGAGTGTGATAATTCCCGAACGCCGTAAATTGGCAGTTTAATTTGTTTGATAAAATATTATGAATTGAATAAAAGAAATCATTTATGTTTGCTTTATTCTTCAAAACCTCATTGAAAGATTGCATTATATCTTGGTAATCGACTGCGGAGTAGCTAGCAATAGGGTTTTGATTAAACCCACCGTGCATTTTGTTAAAAGTCGTTCTATTATTCAAAGAATTGATACGAGCAATAATCCCATTGTTGTTAATGGGGTTAGAATTACCAGTCTTGTTGTACAAAACTTCTTTATTATCAGCTAACTGCTTGTTATCTTTCAAATTTTCACTACCTTGCCACAATTCTAGTTTATATTATTATAAAACACGGAAGGCGAAAATTTTGCTAAAATTTAAAAAAAATTAACATTAGAGCACTTTATATAAACTTAAGTAAAGATTGTTACGATAAATATAGAAATGTAATCTTCAAAATTTGTTAGATAATTTTAGTTATTGAGCACTACAAAATTGGGTTCAAATAAGTTTGATAGCCTCAACAAACAGCGAAATCAGGGGTTTCCATCATGCCAGTTGCTTTAAACTTCTTGTGGCAATGGTTTTGAACATATTCTTTTAAAAGGTCACAGCAAACAGAGCAGACCTTTTCGGTCGCTTTTCTGTCATATTCACTCTCGAAGTTGAAATCAAACTGTAACATCGCGAGTAAAAAATCTCTCAATTTGTGGTGCATCTTTGTTTTTACACCCAAGTGAGTGTTGCATTCTTCGCAAACAACCCCGCCCATTTTTGATGAGAAATACATGTTTTCCGCCAAAATCTGTTCTCTGCAGCAAAGGCAGGAGTCCAACTCCACACCAAAACCCGAAACTTCCATGATTTTCAGCTGGAATTTGATAACAGCAATTAACACTTCTTTTTGATCTTTAGCGTTAGAAATTTTATCTAAAGCTTTGTACAACAAATCGTAAATTTCCGCAGAACAAGGATCATCTTCAACCCCAAAATTGCTTACGATCTCTGAAACATAGCTGGAATAAAGGATTTTATCCATATCTTTACGTGTGTGCTTGAAAGTATTTAAAGATTTAGCTTCGCAAATTGTATCCATATTTTTCCCCTTGTAACACATCAACTGATTGGCAACCAGCAAATCCATACGAGCACCGAGCTTGCTTTTAGGTTTTTTGCAACCTTTTGCAACGCCTTTTATCAGACCTTTTTCTTTGGAATACATAACAATTATTTTATCAGATTCGCTCAAATTATAAGATTTCAGGTTTATCGCATCGGTGACAAAATTATTCATGACCCTTGCCTTCTGTCTTTGTACCGTGGAAAACCCCTCTCAATAGCTGTTTAAGTTCGTTTTTATTATCGGATTTTTCTAGTGCTTCTTCTTGGGTGATAATTTCATCGAGCACCATTTTGTGCAACGACATATTCATCGTCAACATATCGTTGAACGAGCCCTTACTAACGAGCGAATAAACCTGCTCTAGTTCGTCTTTTTCAATAAAATCTTTAATGGTAGGAGTCGCAACAAGGATTTCACATGCCGGACGTCTGCCTTCACCTTGCTTAACGTTGACCAATTTTTGAGAAATTGTACCTCTCAAGGTCGAAGCAAGTTGACCTCTTATATACTGCCTGTCTTGCGGCTCGAACATGTTAACAATTCTGTTGATAGTTTGTACGGCATCGTTCGTATGCAATGTCGCGAAAACCAAGTGACCTGTTTCTGAAGCTTTCAGTGCGCATTCAATTGTTTCTCTGTCTCTGATTTCTCCGATTAAAATTACATCAGGATCTTGGCGCAGTGCGTATTTCACGCCGTCTGGGAACGAAGGGGTATCGATTTCAACTTGACGCTGAGATATGATTGATTTTTTACCTGTAAAAATAAATTCGATTGGATCTTCGATTGTAATAATATGCTTCGGATAATTGATATTGATAAAATCAATCAATGATGCCAAAGTGGTAGATTTTCCGCTACCTGTCGGTCCTGTAATCAATACCAAACCGTTGTTTAGACTCGCAAACTGTTCTATTGAAACCGGAAGATTGAGTTCTTCAGGACTTTTTATCACGTAAGGAACGTTTCTGAACACAAGTGCGCTTCTTCCCAATTGGCGGCTCAAATTAACCCTAAATCTTGAAAGACCCTTGATTTCATAAGAGAAATCTAGGTCATACGCTGAATTTGCGCGTGTTTTAGCTGTTTTTGGAACGATGAGGCTTACAATATTTGTCAAATCTTCTTCTGATAATTTTGGCAAATCAATTTTCATAATTTTACCGTCTTTTCTTATAATAGGTCTCTCTCCTGATCTCAAGTGCACGTCAGACGCCCCGATTGAGATGGTTTTCGCCAAGAAATTATTTATATCAAACTGCTCCGCCACTAACACTACTTCCTTCCACAACTATTAAATTACATATTAGCATTATTTTTGACAAAACACAATATAATTTACAAAAAAATAATTACCTCTTGACAGGAGAGAAGTTTAGGATAAAAATTTAATTGTGAGGAGAGGAATAAAATTATGACGAAAAAAACTTTTTTACATGATGAACAAATAAAGCTCGGGGCGAGGATGATTGAATTTGCAGGCTGGATGATGCCTGTGCAGTACTCCTCGATTATCGACGAACACAAAACTGTCAGAGAAAATGTCGGACTGTTTGACGTTTCTCATATGGGTGAAGTTTACGTTTATGGGAAAGACTCTCTTGCTTTTTTGAACAAACTCGTTCCTCAAGACGTTTCAAGATTGACTGATTCAAAAGCGATTTATTGCCAGCTTTTAAACAAAGAAGGCGGAATTATTGACGATTTGATAATTTACAAACTCGAAACAGAAAAATATCTTATCATCGTAAACGCTTCAAGAATTGACGAAGATTTGAATTGGATGGTAAGAAATTCTCTCGGATTCAACGTAGAAATCGAAAACCAATCGCACAACTATTCGCTCTTGGCAATCCAAGGTCCAAAAGCCGTCGACTTGATGGACAAAATGGGACTTAAAAAAGAAAACCAACCTGAATTCTTCTCAATAAAGAGAGCGGAACTCTTTAACATAAATCTTTTTGTTTCAAGAACGGGCTACACCGGCGAAGACGGATTTGAAATTCTTGTCAAAAACGAATTCTCGGAACTTCTTTGGAACTACATTGTAGAAGCGGGACAAGAATTCGGACTTAAACCAATAGGGCTTGGAGCAAGAGACACCCTTAGATTGGAAGCTGCTTTGCACCTATACGGAAACGATTTGGATGAAAAAACAACGCCAATAGAGGCTGGGCTTTCTTGGTCTGTATCAAAAACAAAATCAGCTGATTACAACGGTAAAGAAACTATCCAAAAACAATTGGCACAAGGCACGGATAAAAAATTAGTCGGCTTAAAAATGCTCGAGCGGGCAATCGCAAGACACGAACACGAAGTTTATCATAATGATGAACTAATCGGAGTGGTAACAAGCGGCGGGGTTTCTCCTATATTGAACGAAAATATAGCCCTCGCATATGTTAAAAATAATAAAGACATTTGCATTGGCAGCATGGTTCAGGTTAAAATAAGAGAGAAATTTTATAAAGCTGAATTAGTAAAACGACCATTCGTTCAAAAAAAGAATAAAGTATAAAGAAACACAGAAACAGGAGATAAAACTTATGAGTTTAACAGAAGGAATTTTATGTAGCAAAAGCCATGAATATCTTCGCGAACACGACGGCGAATATACAATTGGCTTGACCGATTACGCGATAGAGCAATTGGGCGATATAGTTTTTCTTGAGCTGCCGGATGTTGGTGCAGAATTCCACAAAGGGGAAGTTTTTGCAACAATCGAATCCGTTAAAGCTGCATCAGAAATTTACATGCCGATTTCGGGAAAAATCGTTGAAATAAACGAATCAGTAGTTGATAATCCGGAAATTTTAAACGAAAGCCCATACGAAAAAGGCTGGTTGGTTAAAATACAAAGCGAATCAGCAGCGATTGATTCAATCGATTTGCTCGAATACGACGACTACAAAGAAGAGATTGCGTAAGTAACAAACTCACAATTTTTAAAGGCGAAATTTCAATAATGAAATTTCGCCTTTAATATTACTTTCATAGCACCTATTGCGCAAATAAACTTCTACGCGTTAGCAACATCACGAAGATATGATGGAAGATGTTTAACCCTGTTCAATCCTTCTTGTGTTACTTTTTGAATATCCCCTGCTATATGCTGACCATTGACAACCGTTTCTGCAGCACGAAAGACTTGTTGTACTTCAGGTGGCGTTTTTGCAGCCACTGTTTTTACCAAGTTCATACCATCTGCGTTACCTAATTTACTTAGCGTCATATTTTTACTCCTTATACTTTACACGATTACTTTCAATTATTTTAACACGCGACATGAAAAAAATTGCTAAGAGAACTCTCTGACTGCCATGTCATATCCTGCCATTATCCTACTATGAGTGTAGTTCAGCTTTCAAAAATTCGTTTTTACATTTTGTAATACTTGATTTTATCCACCGATATTCGATTTTATGCTAGAATAATTATAACAATTTGCGAGGGGAGATTTTATGAAGAATTTTTTAGCACACAGTGACGAAATCAGAGAACAGATGCTTGAAAGCATTTCGGTCAGTTCAATCGAAGACCTGTTTGAAAGAATCCCCAAAGAGGCGAGAAGTAAATCGCTTAACCTGCCTGAAGCAATGAGTGAGATGCAGGTTCAAAAAAATATCAAATCACTTGCTAAAAAAAACAACACTGACGTTATCAGCTTTTTGGGAGCGGGAGTGTATAACCACTTTATCCCCGCTTGCGTGGGACAGGTCGCTCAAAGGTTTGAATTTTTGACCGCTTACACCCCTTATCAGCCAGAAATTTCTCAAGGCACACTGCAAATAATGTACGAATTTCAATCGATGATTTGTAATTTGACTGGGATGGATGTTTCAAACGCTTCTGTCTATGACGGGGCGAGTGCCTGTGCTGAGGCTATTTTGATGGCTGTGAGAGTTACCAAAAGAAACAAGGCTCTCGTATCAGACGCGATTAATCCCAAATACAAAGAAGTAATCAAAACTTACACCTGGGCGAATGGAATTGAAATAGATTTTATAAACACCATGGATTTAAAAACAGATTTTGCTTCTGTCGAGGAAAAAATCAAATCCGAACAATACGCTTGTGTCTTGATTCAAACTCCAAATTTCTACGGAACAATCGAAAACATTAATCTGTGCGAAAAACTAACGGCAACTAAAACGCTTTTGGTTGCTTGCGTTGATGTTTCTTCGCTTTCTGTTTTGAAAGCGCCTGCTGAGTACGGCGCAGACATCGTAATAGGCGACATCCAACCGCTTGGTATCTCAATGTCATTCGGCGGCCCTCACGGCGGTTTTATGGCCTGCAGAGAGAAGTTTATGCGTCAGTTGCCAGGCAGAATTGCAGGAAGAAGTTTAGACCTCGATGGTAAACAGGCTTTCACACTGACTATTCAAACGAGAGAACAGCACATAAAACGCGAAAAAGCGACGAGCAATATCTGCTCGAACCAAGCATTGATGGCGCTTTGCGCGACTTTATACTTGACCTTAGTCGGAGAAAAAGGATTCAAACAAGCCGGCATATTATCTGCTCAAAACGCTCATAAATTGGCTGAAATGCTTTCTGAAAAAGGGATTAAAGTTTTAAACAAGGATTTTTACAACGAATTTGTTATTGAGACAGAAAATTCCGACAAATTCTTAGCTGATTTGAAAGCAAAAAACATCGTCGGCGGGTTGAAACTTGATGACAAGAAAATTTTAGTAGCAACGACGGAGATGAATTCAGAGGAAGAATTAGCGCTTTATATTGGATAATCTTCTCACCTAAAAACAATTGTAATTCGCATTTTCTTATGCTAATATAATAAAGCCGTGCTCCACGGGGAGTTTGCGGATCCCTCGACTCGAACGCTTTACGCGAGGTGCAGAGCCTACTGTGAGGCTTGTGCGAGTTTGATTGAAGGATATATTATTGTTGACATTTTAAATTATAATGGCGTAAGCTGTCGAACCGTGTCAGGATGGAAACATAGCAGCACTAAGGCATCCCTTGCGGGTATTGTAACTTTAAAAGATAGATAATATTCCCCCGAAATCTTATTTGTATTTGTCGATAGGTAGTGGCACGGTTTTTTATACGGCAGTCGGAGTGAAGTAAGCCATAAACGGAAATCACACTTTTCGTTTTGGATTACTGAACTTAACGTTGGCGACGTAAGAGTTTTATGAAGTAAAACTCCACAGGAGCATTTGGGTATTTTTGTAAATATTTCTACACATGTAGCAAAAAAATTCCTTCACGGGTTATAATCTATACATGAAAATCAATTCAATCTGTTATAGCACAAATTTTACGAAATCAGAGAATAACCGAATGCCTAATCAAAAGGTTATAGCTAGTCCAATTTCGGCGCAAACTAACGCTGTTGGGATTCCTTACTATGCTATGCTTGCAAATTCAGCGATTCCTTTTAAGGGCCTGGGCAGTTTGTTACCTAAAACTACAACCGGACAAGACTTGGCTGAAATTGTTAATTGCATTTACTGTGACAGGCCCATGATAGTTTCAAAAAAACTTTTCTCGATAGTTTGGCCCTCAAAAGAGGAACCAATAAAAATTTATAACAAAAAAATGATAGAAATACTGGACCCTTTAAAAGAAAAAATGCACGAAGGAGAGCTTGCGGCTTTTGAAACAATAAAAGATTTGAACTCTCAATATCCCGACAAAACCTTTCAAGAGTTGCTAAGCTTAGTTAGACCAGAAAATCTTGAAAAACTGATAGCTAAAGAAAAAAAGATACTAAACAATATAAATTGGATTACAAACGAACTACCTCGTAGGTTTTCAAATCGAATCAGACCGCTCATAGCAGATGCCCAATCAAGAATTGTACGTGATGAAGAAACCCACCCGTTCAGAAGAAAAGTGTTCATTGAAAGACTGGGTAGCATTTTGGAAGATTTGCCTAATCAAAAAAGAGCACAGTCAATTGTGGATAAAGCTTATTACCTTCCCACATCCAAGGACAGTAAAAGCGCATTTATTGTAAAATACGCCAGTAAGGTGCGAAAAGCAGATGGGACTTGGGCTTATAGGTCAACAGAAGAAATCGCACACAATTTACTTTGCGGCTCCAGAAGCACGGTTGATCACTTGGAAGCACAACATCCGCAAGATTTGTCAATGTCAAAGGGAGAAACGGTCGAAGATAACCTTGTGTTCGCATGCGATTGCTGTAACAGTTTTTTGAAAGAGAATACTGAACTCCCGCGTCTTGCTAAAAGATACCCTAAAATCCCCAAAAACATACAAAAACACGTAGACACACTAACAATAGCATCCAACAACGGGACAATAATCGGCGGGGTGAAATACATTAACGGAATTGCTCAAAAATTTGAAAAATTATCCACCGCAGAAGTCGATTTGAGAGTAGACACTTCGCAGTTAAATCAGTCCCTTGCCTTAAATCAAGTTTAAGACTTTGAATTAAATAAATAATTCGTCTTTTGCTTAATCTCATCCTGAATCTCGCGATAATCAGTTGAAACATGGGTTGGTTTTGACGTTTTGATTACATCAAGAAAAACTTTCGCGCTTTTGGGTTTTAGATTCCGCTGAGATTGCAAAAATTCGCCCTGCGCAACATCGATTCTTGCAGGCACAATCAAACCGCTTTGAGAAAATTTCTCACTGCATTTTTTTGAAGCCAAATAATCAACCAGACGCATTGCCTCAGCTTTGTGTTTGGAACTTTTGGCGATAGACCAGCCGGAAGCATCAAGCGGAACAACGCTTCCCGCATCACCTGCCGGGAAGTTAATGACGTTCCAGTCAAACTTGGCGTCTTCTCTATATTTTGGAACAAGCCAGCGACCAGAAAGATGCATAGCCAATTTACCCTGCAAAAACATCTGCGCCATCGTCGCACTCCCAGCCTCAGAAGAGGTTGGAGCCACATGGTATTTGTTTCTCAAATCAGAATAGAACTGAAGTCCATTTTTACTTTGGCTAGAATCGATTATCGAAGTTTTCAAATCATCCGACAGCACTCCGCCGCCTTCGGACATCAAATATGGCAAATAAAAGAACAAATCTTCCTCAAAACTTATGCCGAAAATATCAGTTTTTCCATCGTTATTGGTGTCTTTGGTGAGTTTTTGTGCGAGGAGCAAGAAGTCATCGAAGCTCCAATATTTGTTGGGCAAAGGAACCTCATATTTGTTGAAAAGGTCCTTATTATAAAAAATAACCAAATTGGAAACATCGCGAGGAACGGCGTAGAGCTTTCCTTCGTATGACAATGCTTCTAGCGATTTTGAGTAGAAATCAGCTGATTGACTTTTGCCATCAATCTCTTGTAACACCCCAGCACTTGCATAAATCGGCAATGACAGATTGTTCATAAAAATCACGTCTGGAGCCAAGTTCGAGGCAAATAAGAGATGGATTTTTTGAAAATAATTTTGAGGGATATGTACAAAATCTACTTTTATATCAGGATTTTCTTTTTCAAATTCATCCAAAATCGGTTTTAGAATTTCAACCTCGGACTGAGAGCCCCAGCTTGCAAATTTGACGACGCTTCGGGGATCTTTTTTCGTGCATCCTGAGATGCAAAAGGTCATCAACAGTATAATTAAAATCCGCTTAATCATAATTCAATTAATAAATTCATATCTTCTTTGGCAACTTCAACCATTGCTCTAAAATCGCCCACTTTAACCATATAGTTTTCACTATGCAATTTTTTCTCGTTCAATCTTGCGTGGATTGGTCCGTAAATTTTTTCTTCAAACCTCTTGAGAACAAATATATCTTCAACGATGTGTCCGACAAGCGCTGTTGTGTCTTCAAAATCTACAAGGTAAAATCCTTTTTCATCATCAATCGCGAATTCAGCCTGAACAAAATCTTCCGCTTCTTCTTCGCTTTCTTGATCCTCGAGCTCGTCTTCAATCTCGCCTTCAAATCCTTCGACAACTTCAAGGTCTTCAGCTTGCGCTGTTTCTTCAAGTTCGCCTAGTTCTTCATCGCCGAAAAGTTCATCCAAAGAAGTGCTTTGAGAGCCGTAAACCTCTTCATCAATCATTTCATTGAGTTCTGTGTCACTAGCCAATTCCTCAAGAACATCCTCGGTCGGCTCAGCTTCTTCACCCTCTTCTTCACCAAACGCTTCGACTTCTGCTTCAACCCTTTCTTCGACAAATTCCGGGTTAATAAACGCTTCATCAATTTCTTGAGGAAACTCTTCATCCAATGTTTCTTCGTCAACCTCATCAAAAACCGAGTCACTACCAAACAAATCATCCAAATGCGGATTGGATTCAATCGGCTCAGCAGGGCTTTCTGAACTCGCTGTAGGAGTTTGCGGAACTTCATTCTCTTTTTGACTTTGTTGTGAAGTCTCGACATACGTCTGGAATTTCTCTTTCCAAGTCATATCCTCGGTGATGTTTTCTTCGTAATTCGTCACAGGCTCCGGCCTTTCTTCTAAGTGGTTTGTAAAAATTTCTTTTTGTTTGTCTGGATTTCTGTTGATTTTTCTTGCTATCAAAATCAATAAGATGAATAAGGCTAAAAGGAAGCCCAACAACATAGAAAAGTTATTTTTGATTATTGATTTAATATTTTTGAACGTGAAAGCGTTGTTGACTTCGACTGTTTTCTTTTCAGCCGCTTCGCTTGGAACTTGTGATGCTGCTTGTTCTGCAATTTTTTCTGCCGTTGGTTCCGTCACAACTTGAGGAGAAGAAGTTGTCTGCTGAACTGCAGGAGCTTTTTCTTCAACCCTAGGTTTTTCAACTCTTGTTTCTTCAATTTTTTGGGCAGTTGGATAGACTTTCGCAACTTGCTTGGTTGCCTTTGAAACAATCGGAACCTTAACTTCTTTAACAGGTTTTACAACAACCGTTTTAGTAGGGGTTTTAGCCACAACGACTTTCGAAGCTGGCTTTGATACTGGTTTAGTTACTTTAGAAATTTCTTTCTTGGTTAAATTCACCTTACTTCTTAAGCCCTGAGAAAGAAGCTCCTTGTAGTCATTTTCTGCCAATTTATAATCAGTTGTTTTTAAAGTTTGAACTTGAGAGTTGATTTCAATAGGTTTTGTCGTTGCTATAACGATTTTTGTGTAGCCCTTAACTTGATTGCTGTACTGTTGAGTTTTGACCTCAAAACCTTTAACGACGTCATCTACGAATTTCAAAGAAGGTTTTGCAGTCATTGAATTGGAAGTTTCTGGCATTAAAATTACGTATTCAAAATCGCTTTTTTTATTGACTATAATAGTGTCGCCATAAGGTTTGCTGGTGAATAAAACCACTTTTAAACCGCCGACCGGACTCTTATAAATATCTGCTTTTAATAAATTGTTCTGAAAAGTTTCAGCTGAAAAAACTGACGATGCCAGCTGTGCGCCGATAAACAAAACACAAAATGCAATAAGTCCAAATCTGCCGAAACCTGTTATGCGAATCTTTTTCACTTGAAATCCTCTGAATTTTCCCCAATAAACCGTTTGTAAATAAATTTTTACTGCAAAATACAGTAATGAATATAATAAGCGTACGCAACACCCAAAAGTGCGCCTGCAAAAACCTCGATAGGAGTGTGTCCTAAGAGTTCTTTAAGCTTCCCGCCTACTGACTGCACATCGTGCTTATAGAAATCGTCCATTATCCTGTTCAAACAAGCAGCCGTTCTTCCCGCAGCACGTCTTAGACCTGCCGCATCGTACATTACAACAAGAGCTGAGCCCATTGCTACTGAAAATATTACAGAGCTGAACCCTGAAATAATTCCGACAGCGGTTGCAATACCCACCACTCCAGCGGAGTGAGAACTAGGCATGCCACCTGTTGTTGTGAACTGCTTGAAATCTACTTTCTTTTTGAAAAGCAGGTGCAAGAAAAACTTTATAACTTGAGCAAGAAAAGCTCCTGACAAACCAATGAATAAAACTTCATAACCTGTATTTAAAATATCCGCTTTAACCAACACGCAAACTACCCTTTAGCCCTTTCATTTATCCCGCCGATTATCTCGTTGAAAATCTCGGATTTAATGTCGTATTCGCTCATTATAGCACAAGTAGCATCCAAAAGGCAACTCACCTCTTCTCTCGCCTTTTCAAGCCCAAAAATTGCAGTATAAGTTGGTTTGTGAGCCTCT
>Ga0302215_10002995_pt1 | contig 11481 bp, 15 predicted proteins | sample II_Fen_N3_1_FD_194580 | JGI IMG/M metagenome (GOLD analysis project Ga0302215, IMG submission 194580) | Peat permafrost microbial communities from Stordalen Mire near Abisko, Sweden - II_Fen_N3_1 | ecosystem: Environmental > Terrestrial > Soil > Wetlands > Permafrost | place: Sweden: Abisko... | reverse complement strand
GTGCCAGAAACTGGCGAGCCGCTACGGATCGTGAAACGGTGGCGGTTGTCGGCATGGATAGGCCGACATTGGATAAGGACATAAAAGTTTTGAATCCAACGGGAAGTCGTTGGATCATCATTGATGGGGCAGGGCGAGGCGAATCCATGACGGCTTCCGCCATTCGTGCGGCGGATATGGTATTGATTCCCGTCCACCCGTCCCCCTATGACATTTGGGCAGCGAATGACATTGTGGATTTGGTGAAGTCTCGCCAAGCGGTCACTGACGGAAAACCAAAAGCGGCGTTTTTGGTTTCCAAGGTGGTAAAGCGAACCCGCCTCACGGGAGAAATAAATGAGGCATTGGCAGAGTTTGCCATCCCGGTTTTTGATTCCTACACCACACAACGACAAGCCTATCCAGCAGCAGCAGCTCAAGGGCTTACCCCATCAGATACAGAGCCAGATGGCGAGGCAGCAAAGGAAATTCGCTTAATCGTTCAGGAATTGCAGTCATTCATGAATTCATAATTGAATGAATTCATTCAATCATACTTTCATTCAATCATACTTTCATTCAATCATACTATGACAACAAAGCCAAGACTTTTGAAGCCAAAAGCACAAACAACCACTTCCCACAACCCCAATTTATCCACGCTCGTGAATGAAGTGAAAAAAGTGGCGGAAGTCCCGTTTCAAGTGCGACTAAATGAAGACCTTGCCACACAGGTAAAGGTATTTTGTGCAAAAAATAAACTCAGTCACAAACAGGTGGTGACTGTGGCGCTTGAGGCATATCTTGCTGGAAAGTAATGAAGTATGAAAGTATGAATTCATACTTTCATACTTAAATTATATTAAAATCATATGACCGTAACGAAACGCCCACCCACGAAAAAAGCGACAGAGAAAAGCATTGAAAAATTCATTGCGGCAGCTCCAGACGCAACGCCGGTTGCTCCATCCCGAAAAACGCTCATGCGTGGCAAGCGGGAACAGATCAGCCACACGATTCCGCCCGCCCTGCTCGCTCGCCTAAATAAACAGGTGGAAGCCACTGGGGTGACACGGGCAGGACTTATCAATCAAGCCATAGCTAAATACTTGGACAGTGAGAATACATAGTATTTTCATATGTATTCCATATCAAAATCATATTCTTTTAATATGAAAAGAATATGATTTTTCGTTTCAGTAACTTCTTTTGATTTGCTATTTCGTGAGTGTCACGAAATAGCGATATGAATGTATGAATTCATACTTTCATACATGTATGATTAGTGGATCTTTCCAACACTTGGAGCGATTCAAAGGCGGTTCTCTTCCATCGCTAGGTACTCGGTGATGGCTGTTTGTGTGAATTCTTGCATGGTGCAACCTTTATACTCACAAATAGCTTTCAATCGCGTATATATATCAATAGGCAAGCGGATTGTCATTCTGACAAATTGGCTATTTTGTGTCATGGGTTTTTGGTTATTTTTGAAGCTTTCTTGAGGTGTGAACAATATCCACGACTTCCCATTACTTATTGGCTCGTGTCTCCCTTAGCTCTGCTCGCTTAACTCGGAGGTATTCTTTTACCTCATCGAGCGTGTGCGTTTTCATTTCTCCGCTATCCAGTTTTTTGATCGTGCTTTCTAATCTATCCCGAAGCCACTCATCATAGCCTTCTTCTTTTTCATCAGATAAAGATAATGTATGCATATTTGGCAGATTAAAATAAATCGGAATGCGTCCCTGTAGCTTCTAAATAAAGAATACCTTCTTTATTTTCAGCATCTGATTTTCTATAAATCAAAAGCCAATCGGGGCGTATATGACACTCTCTAAAACCGACCCAATCACCAGAGAGGGTATGGTCTTTGTTTTTTTCGGCAAGTGGTATATCTTGCTGGAGTGCAGAAATTACTTTTTTAATTTCTTCTATATTTTTGCCACGCCGTTGCATCAGCACAAGTTCTTTTTTAAAAGAATTTTTATAAACAATTAGACGCATTATTTATTGAGATCAGCAAATAAATCATCTACGGTTTCAAATGGGCCAACATATTCTTTACTCATAAGAATCTTGGCTGTCTTGGCATTTGGCGTGTGCTCGATAGGAAAAGGCAGTGCGTGGGTTTTACGAATCTGGCGAAAAAACAAACGGACGGCTTGAGCTGGTTTAATACCCATCTCTTGCAAAATCTCGAAAGTTTCCGCCTTTTCCTGTTCATCAATGCGGAACTGGTACATGGTTGAATTGCTCATTTCCATAGCTCCAAAAGTTAAAAATATGTAGTGACATTGTAGTGATGTTGAATGTAAAGTCAAATTGTCTTTCCATTCCGTAAGGCTGGATAAACAGGTGGAAAATACATAGTATTTTCATATTGAATTCATATTACAAACATATTTTTTTCATATGAAAACAATATGATATTTCGTTTCAATGGCTTCTGGTGGGTTGCTATTTCGTGAGCGTCACGATATGATGGTTTCGTGATTGTCACGAAACAAGGAAAGCCCATGACTGAACCCAAAAAAGCGGGTCGCCCTCCCAAACATGGCGATACGCCCATGACCTCGAATCAACGGGCGGCAGAGTACCGCCACCGCCGACGTGAAGCCGCTTCGATGGTTTCCGATGATCTCAGTTCGGCCACGACTCGGGCACTCCTGGATGGACTCATGCGACGGTTTGCGACGCTGGAAGACCCGGCAACCACTCCAGCAATTGCCGACGGTGCCCGATGGGTGGCTGGTCGCATTATGAAAGAATTATGTGACCGTCACGAAATAACGCCTCCTGAAATTCAGGAGTAATTTTTCCCGCCAGAAACTTTAGACAAAATGGCTATTTTGTCTAAAGTGGATAGAGTAGATGGCGTGTGGTCATAGGCTCCCGGTGACCGCATGCCTTGTAACTTTAGACAAAACTATGGAAAAACAAAAAGCACTGCAGGAGGACGACACGGAAAACGGGAAACCGGCACGGCTAGGCGGTCGGCGCTACCTGACAGAAAACGAAGTGGTGCGCCTCATCGAGGCCGCACAGGCTGGACGGCATGCCCTGCGGGATATGTGCCTCATCTTCTGGATGTACCGCCGTGGCTGGCGGGTGAGTGAAGCCCTCGAAGCACGGCTGGAAGACCTCGACCTCGAAGCCCGAGTGATCTATGTGCGTCGGTCAAAGAATGGCACCCCGACAACGCACCCTATCGCCCCGGACGAACTCAAAGCCCTACGGGCTTGGCTCCGAGTCCGTGAACGCTCCAAAGGCTCAGAAAGCCCCTTCCTGTTCCTCTCAGAAAGAGGCGAAGCCCTCGACCGCCGTCAAGTGAACTACCTCCTCAAACGCTACGGCGAAACGGCCCGTCTCGGCTTCACCCCACACCCCCATCAGCTCCGCCATGCCTGCGGGTACTCCCTAGCGAACGCTGGCCACGATACCCGAGCCATCCAGACCTACATGGGCCACCGCTCCATCCAGTCAACCACGATCTACACGGAAACCAACGTGGGGCGGTTTATGGGGTTTTGGAAATAGATAAATTTTGCAACACAACAAGCACAAAAAAGCCCCGATATACGGGGCTTTTCAGAGCGTCTCATAAACGGTGGTTTTTGCAATTTCAGTAATAGTAAGTTTCAAAATTTAATGTTTGTGGATCAATAAAATTATCATATTTCGGTGGGCCAATATACCTCTTGTCATACGAGCACTCAAAACCAGTTACAGCAGGATTTGGAGTAGTCACAATATAGGCTCCTTTGCGGATAGCTAAATGCAAATGGGAGCTATCTCCAAAATCGTGAAAAAATGTTGTTTTCCCAATATAATCACCTTTTTTAATTTTTATATATGAATTAAGATTGGTTGTTGTAAAGACTAAATGACCATACAATGTCGTCCATTTATCATTGTTTCCAGATTCAACAACCACATAGGCATCAGCAGATGGACTTCCGACAGAAAAATGACTTGTTCTCCGAATATATCCATCGGCAATTGCATAAACAGGTGTTCCTGATTGATTACGAATCCCGTCAGCGGACGCTAGCACCACTTTCTTTGCTGAGTTCATATATTTTGAAGAACTATTCGTTTCACCTGGTGCAAAATAATCAGCCCCAAGATGTTTTGGCGGCGTTTTTGATCGTACCGGACAATAATCTGTCACTGGATCAGTACCCAAGTTATCATCAGCAGTAAACCCGATATATGGCATCGATTTCCACTTAATAGCAGTTGATCGCTTAGTATTATTTGCGGTGTAGTTTTGAAATCCATTGGTTTGCCCATGAAAAGGTGCGCCTAAGGTTACATTTTTAATATTGCTCCATTCGACAACCTGTGCATGATTAGTTGTAATCCATCCTGAAAAACACAATAAAAATACTATTTTTTTTATTTGCATGATAAATAACTCCTAGTTTGGTTTAAAACTTACTGATCGATTGATTTTGGAAATGCAACCTGCATTTGATTGCTCGCATCAAGATTACTTACCTGCGTAGATAAAAGACTTAAATCACTTTGTTCATTCATTGACAAGCAATTGTTTACTGCTTGATTTGATTGAATTGATGATATAATGTACTCAAGGGCACTTAATCGATCATTGTCAATCATTTTTTGCCCTGTTTTCTGATCAATGTAAAGTGTCTTATCGATGCTAAAATCCGTTTGATTTATAGAGTTTGGCAGATTGTTTAGTAAAATTGAATTGCTGCTGGTGTCAGGTTTTACCAAATAGCCACATTTATTAATTACATTTTCTAGTGTTGGATTTGATAGAAATAATAAAAGATTCTTTTCTGTCTCTTGATTGACATATGACAATTCTGCAATTTCATATTTTTTTGTCATGTCTATTTTAGGTTCCACCTCCTTTGGATTCCCTTCGCCAAACACATACGTTAAACCATTGATCGTTCGTGTCTTCCATTCCAAGTTTGGCTTCTTGAATCTTAGTTGCTCCTCTTCTTCCTTCAGAGGCTTCCCACTTCCAAATGGACTCATCCCCCAATTGGCACCAGAATTTCCATATATCTCTAGGCGTTTTAGAGAATCTGTTTCTGTGGTTGAAGTCGTTCCAGATTCATTGAAGGTAACCACACTTTTTTCTTCATTATGGCTTGAAAAGAAATAAAAAGCAACGACCAATACACTCAAAAAAAGTGCAATGATTCCTAACTTTCCATCTTTTTCTTGCTTGATTGTTGTATCTTTCATAAACTCATAGTGTAGTGAGAAATATTGAAAGTCAATAGAATTGAAATTTCCACATTCCTACAACTCCACCCACTCCATCACCCGCTTTCCCCCTGCCTCTCTAGGAGCTGGTGGAATTCGTGTGGCTCGCTTCATCCGCCACACTTCGTAATATCCACGAGAGGGTATCAGAATGGGGTCTTGGTTGCCTGACACGATCAACACCTCTTCACTCTTCATGGTGCGGATTTCATTCGCATTCATGAGATTCTGCTCTCGGTACTGCTCGAAGTGGTCGTTTCCGTCTCCCGTGATGGGATTGCGTCGCTGGTACACCCGTGTTTTCCCGATGATTCGCTCAAAGAAACTGGCGGTCTCGGGGTCTGAACCTGCATACGCAATGGCGGTATTAAATCCGCCCTGGATAGATTGGGCGTAGTCTCTCCCGTACCGTGCCGACAGCTGGGAGATAGACTGCAAGACAATGGACAGACTCACTTTATAGCCTCGAATGGTGTTAGCGGTACTCACGAAATTAGGTATGGTGCTATGGCCAAATTCATCGTATAACACATAGCATGGCAAAGTATTTTTATTTGGTGGGTGTCGCATACACGCATTAAAAACAGAGCGAAAAAAGAGACTCGTCAGGAATGAGTAATATTCTTGGTGCTGTGGCGGTGTAACAAAATACACAATCGTCTTTTGGTCGCGGATGGTCGAGAGAGAAAAACTGCTCTCGGCGGTCACTTGGGCAATATTCGCTTGACGCATGGCTGACAGTGCGGTAATAGCGTTCAAAACAAAGCTCTGAACCCCTTCTTTGTTGCCGGTAAGCACCCCTTGCCACTCATTCCAGAGCCTGCGGTCGGTGAGGTCGTCGGGGTTCACGCTGTAGCGTGCCATGAAGGCATCGAGCTTGCTCCCGTCCTCTCCGAAGTTCTGGAATAGGTAGTACAGGTTGGCAAGGGTGTTGAACGCTGGTTTCTCACGCCCCGCATGCCTGAGACACCCCAAGAACACCGCCACGAATCGCACGGCTCCACTCGCCCAAAAGTCACCGCTCGCGTTCTGGCTATGTGACCCCTTGCCCGCCTTGATAAGGATTTCCGCGATCTGGTCAAGCTCGATCTCGTTCTCGGCTTCGGTAAGCGGATTGAAGGCGTGGGATGCTTCGGGGTGTTCGGGGTCAATGACGATCACCCGAAAGCCCTTGGATTTCATATACCCGCTCGTCGCCTCATACACCTCGCCCTTTGGGTCGTTGACTACCACGCTACACGCTCGGCGTGCTCGGTCGATCACATTGGGGATGATGTAACGGCTCGTTTTCCCTGCCCCGACACGGGCCACCACGCACACATTTTGGAAGCTCTCTTTTTCCGCCAGTCTCAGCTGGTCGCCATCCAAAAGGAGTCCCGTATTGCCGGCGTTGAGTCGGCCCGAATAGTCCCCACTCTCGGCCAAGCGTGCCCCCTCGGTACGGTTCAGGAGTTGCCGTTTGAACAGGAACATGGCAACCATCCCAATGGCACGAAAGGGCCAAAAAAATAGTTTTATGAGTGACTCCATAGGCGGTTTTTGAGGGGGTTAGAGACGCTCTGGGTCATGGCTGGGATGGTATCCCCTGCGGTCGTGGCCACGCCTGCCATAGCTTCGGCAAGACGGTGCTTGGTGCCAGTGGTGAGGGCACGAGTGCGGGGCGTTTGGCGTGGCGCTGGCGTTCATCGGTCGTGGTCTTGGTGCTTCGTCGTGGTCGTGGTGGACTTATTCGCTCGGGTGGCTTTCATCTCCGTTAGGCGTTTTTCTGCCTCGGCTTCGTGTGCGGTGTTTCGCTCGTCCTTTGCCTCGTCCTGCGGTTTTTGTGCTTCTCCGGGTCGTGGTGTGGTGTGCTCGTGTGGCGTGTCCTCGGTGGGGCGTGCGGTGGCTTGCTTCGTCGCCCGCATGGTCTCGGTCATGCGCTGGTCGAGTGCCTGCCATGCCTCGGAAAGTCCCAAGCGGTTCAGGCGGTACTTGTTGCCGTCTCGGTCGGTCACGCCGTGGTTCTGCCCCCTCGTGTAGAGGGTGAAGCCCTCGCGCCCCATCAGGTCGGAAAAATGGCGAGGGTCTCGGGCACTCTCGAAAATGTCCGCTAGACGCTCCTGCAGCTCGTCCCGCTCGGTGGTCTTTCCGCCTCGGCGTTTCAGCTCCTCGCCTCGGTTCGAGAGGTGGGACTGTTTCGCCTCTCGCTCTTTTCGTTCTTCTCGGGTCTGGTTCTTGTGGAAAACGGCTTTTTGCTCCAGCTCGGGGTGGGCTTCGAGCACCCATTTTTCCAGAGAAGTCTGGATGTCGGCAAACTGCGCCTTGGAAAGGCGTTTTCGGTGTTGGTCGCCTGCCTCGTTGGCACTGAGCACGATGTGGAAGTGCAGATTGTCCGTGTCCTCGTGAAGGACGGCGTAGGCAAGATTATTTTTTGCCCGTGCTTTCAGGTATTCCTGAACAATGGTGTTCAGAGTGGATTTTTGCTGTTCTTCGGTGAGGGTGTGGCTTCGAGTAATGCTCAATACTTCGTGGTAGAGGTACACGCCATTTTTGCGAAACCGGAGGTGTCGGGCGTTCTCGGCAAACTCTTCTTTCAGTCGTTCACGGTCTCGGCTGTAAAGATTATGGTGAATGGAGTATTCCCGGCTCTTGAGTTTGGTTTCTGCTTCTATATAGTCGATCAGCTGGGCAAAGCTCGGATGTTTGCGGCTCATGGACTTAATAATCATGGTTTTAGTTTTTTATTCACAAAATCATGAATGGTTGTTTCCATCTTCTGAATCTCCATGAGGAGTCCATTTTCATCAGAGAGTCGGCGGATGATATTGGAATGGTGGGCAATCTGGTTGATATTATTCGCCACATTCCGAAGTAAAAACCGCAACTCCTGCAACTCGTCACGGACGGATTCGGGCATGATGACCTGCCCCTGATGGTAGGCAATCGCCATATTTTTCACCAAGGTAGTCGTTTTCACGCCTTCCGCTTTGGCTCGTGCAGTCAACTCGCGGTACTCGGTGGGCGTCAGCGTCACCGCGATACGGTGTGTGCGTTCTTGGTACTCGCGGTTGTAGATTTTGCGTTGGTCGGAGATGGGCATAGAGAAAAATTACGGTGTTCAGGCGGAAAATTCATCAGGGCATGACCATGCCTCTGGGTGTTGGGGTCAAGGGGCAAAGCCCTTGCAAGAGGGCAATTCGTCGGCTTCCTTTAGGAAGTCGTTACGATATTGCAATCTTGCTCCGGTCGTTACGACTCCACCAGTGTAGGCAAAAAGCGCAAAAACACAAGCGGGGCAAGCCACCCACTTTTTCGAGAGTGAGCAGGCTTCTGCATCGTGGTGCGCTCGCTCGCCCTTGAGCGGGTCACGGGTCTTGCGGGTGAAAGAAAAAGTGGGCGGTTGTGGTTGGATAACTGCCCATCTTCTCGCGTATCTCAGCCCTTCAGGCGGCGATAGGCTTCCTGGATCATTTTGTATTCGGCTTCCATCGCTTGGCGGATAGATTCGGGTTTACCAATCCATTTATCTGGGTGGGTACGTCCTGCCTCACGCCGGTAGGCGGTTTGTAGGTCTTCCGGTGTCCACCGTGGTTTCAGTCCAAGAATTTCCTCGGGGGTTCGGTCGGTGGCTTCTGGTGGCTCTGCTTTGCGTGCCTGCTCCTGCCTCTCTCGTTCGGCGTGTTCTCGCCGTTCTCGGGCTTCGGCTTCCCGCCGTGCCTGCTCCCGTTTCACGGCGTCCTCTGCCTCTCTCTGGTGTGGTGGTTCTGCTTGATTCCCGTTCCTCGATTCTGCGGTGGGCTTGTTCTGGTGCTCCGTCCATGCCTGAGAGAGAAACAAAATACCCCTTCCTATGAAATCCCGAAGGGTTTCAAGGAAGGCCAAAGACATCTGAACGCTGTTATGGTGCCAAAGGTGTTTTACCTGTGGTGTGAGAAAACCCGCCAGAAACCAGAGTTGATTGGCTCCACTCTGTACGCTCAATAGGAATCCAAAGAAGACCAGCCAAATGGCGTACAGATACCAGAAACCAATGGTGAGTAAACACCCATGTCCGCCACGCCTCCCAAATGCAAACAGTCCGCCCGTCATCCCTCCATAGATCAGAAACGAGAGAAAGGCGGGAAGATACGGAATGAGGGGATTAATGGTCAAGAGATTATTCTTGTTCGATAAAAAACTGAGCAAATTTCATGCGGTGCATGGGGGCATTTTCTGCCTGCTTATCAAAACTCTTTCGGGTTATATCCGAAAGGGTCTTGGCATAGACACTGCGAAGTTCTGCTTTGCGGTCTTCATTCAAAGTTGAGAATTTGGCAAGAGTGGAATCAACCCATGCTTTTTGCTCTTGTGTTTTTGTTGTCTCACTCTTGGCGGCTTCGTCGGCTTGTTGTTTTTCTCTACGCTTTGCCGCATCTATAGTCTCTTTCTTTGCTTTCTTGTCGGCATACGATGTGTGCCAGCCCTCATTTATCGCTTTACGGTAAATTGCCCCATAGTTCGGCTCTTTGCCTTTTGTGGCCTCCCCTTCCCCGTACTCGTTGGCTCGTTCAATGCACAGCTCGATTTCTTCGGGCTTTCGCAGAGCCAAGTATTCCATCTGTGTAAACGCCTCAATATGCACCTTGGAAAAGCGAAAAGCCTCGTTTTGCTCTAGCTCGGGGAATGGGATAGAAGTTTGATTTTTTCGAGAAACAACAAAATACAGTCCGAGTTTTTTCCGCCCCTCAGTTCGATATTGCACTTTCACAGAAATATCAGAAACTTCTGATTTATTTATTTTATCAATTGGCTTTTTAACAACCCACTCATTCAGCTTCATAAATTGTTCATATTCGTTTGGCTTTAACCCCATGTATGAACGAAACTCCTCTACCGTCATGTATGGCGTATTTTTCGCACCAACATAATCACGACAGAGTTTATAAATGATAGCTTCGTATTTCCCAGAAAAATGATTGAAAATTTGCCAATTCAACAGCTGGAACATTGCCCGTGGTTGATCTAATCCCTTCATGACCTTTTCTAAAAATGAAGGCAACTTAAATCGCACTGTTTTAGAAGAAACCTTCCATTCTGAAATAAAACCCATTCCGTGTGTAACTGGTGTTTTATCTTTCTCAAGATAATTGATGATTATTGGCTCTCTTCTTATTTTATCTAACTCATCCTTTAAAACATCTTTTTTTATTTCATACTCTAAAATTTCATCAATATCACTTTTAGGAAATTTAAAAAATCCCTCTTCATCTAAAGAGCTATCAGATTCATAAAATTCACGGTATTTTTGCAAAATAATAAGCCATATTTTGTATTGGCGAAGTGTTATTGAATGCTTGATATGAACCACCGCCTGTGGTGCCTTCAAGATTTCATTTTGCTGAACCTCCTCAATGTCTGTGCAATTTTTTTCCATGCCAACATCTTACAGATATGATGAAGAATGTCAAAAAAAATTTCTAGATGAATGGTCAAAAAATTCATATCACAGTCCTAGATGATTGATGAGGGGGGTAGTTTTGGTCACCATAGGGGGGGCTTTCTCTGGATGATAGGGGGGGCTTTCTCTGGATGATAGGGGGGGCTTTCTCTGGATGATAGGGGGGGCTTTCTCTGGATGATAGGGGGGGCTTTCTCTGGATGATAGATACCGTAAGTCCGCGTCAGCATTAGCGTTCTGGGAAGTACAAAGGTATTTAAAGCTCTTCTTATAAAGAAAGCAGCAATGCGTGTGCGTACGCGAGCACCTCGCCCCACGCTTCCAAACTTGCTGCTGCTTTTTCTTTCAGAAAAACAATCCGAACCCCAAGACAAGAGAAGCTCATAGAGGGCAAAAATCAGGCGATGGCGGCGTTTTTTCTTGTTAGACAGGGGTTTGGGTGTCTAGACGAAAAAAACGCCTCTATGGGCGTTTAAACGAGTTTTTGAAGTAGCGACACGAAAACAAAAACTTTTGCTTTTCTCTGCCTCGTGTGTATGATTGCATAAATTCATACTTTCATTCAATCATACATACCATGCCAACTATCGCTTTTCTCTCTCAAAAAGGGGGGGCAGGGAAGACTACTCTTGCCACTTGTGTTGCCCGTGAACTCGTCCTTCAAGGGTTTGATGTTGTCCTTGTTGATGCCGATTCCCAAGGGAGTGCCAGAGACTGGCGAGCCGCTACGGATCGTGAAACGGTGGCGGTTGTCGGCATGGATAGGCCGACATTGGATAAGGACATAAAAGTTTTGAATCCAACGGGAAGTCGTTGGATCATCATTGATGGGGCAGGGC
>Ga0302215_10002991_pt1 | contig 11489 bp, 4 predicted proteins | sample II_Fen_N3_1_FD_194580 | JGI IMG/M metagenome (GOLD analysis project Ga0302215, IMG submission 194580) | Peat permafrost microbial communities from Stordalen Mire near Abisko, Sweden - II_Fen_N3_1 | ecosystem: Environmental > Terrestrial > Soil > Wetlands > Permafrost | place: Sweden: Abisko... | reverse complement strand
TGTAAAAGGATCTGATGATGGTTTTCCCCTCCCCGGAGTTAGTGTCGTTATTAAGGGGGGAAATGTAACAGGTACAATAACGGACAGTAACGGTAAATTTTCAATCAGTGTTACTGATGGACGTTCTTTAGCTTTTAGTTATATCGGGTATCAAACACTAATTGTTAAAGATATAAACAAAAACCAGGATTTAAATATTAGTTTGCAAACTGATTCAAGAATGTTGGATGAAGTAGTTGCCGTTGGTTATGGTACAATGAAAAAAAGTGACTTAACAGGCGCGGTAGGTTCTGTTTCAGGAAAGGAACTTCGTATGGCACCGGTAGCGCGCGTTGATCAGGCATTGCAAGGTCGTATGGCCGGTGTAAACGTAAATTCCAATTCAGGGCAACCGGGAGCTGATGCTATTATTCGTATCCGTGGCGTCGGTACAACCGGTAATTCAAGTCCTATATACGTGGTGGATGGAATTGTTACAGATAACATTAATTTTTTAAGTACCAGCGATATTGCTTCACTGGAAGTATTAAAGGATGCCTCTACGGCAGCTATCTACGGTTCGCGTGGTGCCAACGGAGTGATTTTGATTACTACCAAAAAAGGAGATAAATCAGGGAAGACCAATATTACATTTGAATCGTATGTTGGTACTCAAAATACCTGGAAAAAAGTAGATGTTCTGGGAAGAGATGAATTTGCCAATTTGGTCTCTATTATGGGAAATACAAAAAAGGAATACGATGCTGTTGGTTTAAACGAATGGATACGTTCGAACTATACTCCAAACAGCGATACTAGATATCCACGCATTATCGAATACAATACCGACGGGACTGTGAAAACCCCCGGGATTGATTATACCAAATACAATACCAATTGGCAGGATGAGGTGTTTGTGAAAGATGCACTGATGCAAAATTATTATGTTTCGGCTGATGGCGGTACAGATAAGTCGAATTTTTTGATGAGTTTCAATTCATTCGATCAAAAAGGCACCCTGATCGGATCCTACTACAAACGTATGACCATTCGTTTAAATACCTCATTTGAATTAAAAAAATGGTTGCGAATTGGCGAAAACCTGTCGTTTACGAATTCAGCAAGTTACAACGTACAAAATAACGGAAATACGGCTCTTATAGCCAGTGCTCTTTCAATGGCACCATGGGATCCTTTGGCATATCCTGCAGGAAGTCTAAGCGGCTATCCGGGTAAAACAGTCACAAAACAGGTAGATCTGAGCGGAAGGTATTCAACACCTTCACTCTTCAGAAATGTAATGCATCCTTATAATCAGGTGTTTAATTCAAAACCGAATAACGGCAGTATCGATTGGGTAGGTGATATTTATTTGGAAATGAAACCTTTTAAAGGATTGTTGGTACGTGGTGATGTAAGTACGAAAATATGGAACGGAATAACCAGAACCTATAATCCGGTGCTCGATGTGATCTATAATGCAACATCAAACAACAGCGTATCGGCCTCGGAAACACAATCACAACAATTGACTTACGAAGGAACCGCAACCTATTTTACTAAATTTTCAGACAAACACGAAATAACAGCTATGGTGGGTTCTTCCATGGAAGAAGTCAACTCCTACTCGGTGAGTGCGAGCGGCAACTATTTGACTAACACCAATGAATCAAATTGGTATGTGAATCAAACATCGAGTGCCGTTTATGATAATGCGATTACGAAATCACCCACTGCTGACAGAACTGGAAACGATGCAGTTAGCAAAGGAAGAATGGCTTCGTATTTTGGTCGTTTAAATTATACATTTGATAAGAAATACCTGTTGACCGGTAATTTCAGGTACGATGGTTCTTCCAAACTTTCGGGCGGTCATTACTGGAGGGCATTTCCTTCAGCAGCAGGAGCCTGGAAAATCAGTGAAGAGAAATTCTTTGCTCCGGTAAAGAATACCATTGATTTCTTAAAATTACGTGTGGGATGGGGAATGTTGGGAAATGACCGTTCTTTATCAGAAAATGGTGCCATTGTCTCAGCATGGAATACAGCTACTTACATGGTTGGTTATCCTTTTGGAACTCCAAGTAACCTGGCAAATGGTGTTGGATTATCGGTTGGTAGTTTCCCACAAATCATTGAATGGGAAACAACAAAACAAACGGATATAGGGTTGGATTTTGGATTGTTTGGAAAACTGAGCGGTAACTTAGATTTGTTCCAGCGTTTTACTGAAGGAATGCTAATGACTGTAAAAGCACCTGCTCACGTTGGTTTTCGTTACGATGGGACTGCAAATGCAGCAACCGTTAAAAATGAAGGAATAGAATTTACATTAGATTATCATGACAGAGTAGGAGCATTTAGTTATTCTATTGGTGGTAACATTTCATTGACTAACAATAAACTGACAGCAACAAATGGAGGACAGGCCATTTGGGATGGTATTATTATGAGTGACCAGGGCTATGCACTGAAAACTATTTATGTGATGAAATATCAAGGTGTTTTCAAGACCCAGGATGAAATTAATGCTTATACCTGGACAAATCCAACAACAGAAGTCAAACAATTAATTCAACCCAATGCTAAACCGGGAGATGCAAAGTATGCCGATTTGAATCATGATGGCATAATTAGTGATTTGGACCGCTTTGATGCAGGGAATGCATTTCCGCCGCTCGCATACGGGTTTAATGTAACTGCAAATTTCAAAGGATTTGATTTACAGGTTTTTTTCCAGGGCGTTTCTGGAAATGAAGTATATAATGCTTTGAGACAAAACAAGCTGGAATTTGATGGCTCTGCCGGGATTTTGAGTGCCGATATGAATAATGTGTTTTTTGCTGTCCATCAAGACCCGAACGACCAAACCAGCCCATGGATAAACGGTGTGGCCGGTTCAAATGGTTCCATCCCTAATCCGACGAAAACCGGAAGTCCGGATAATCAACTTGCTTCGAGCCGGTTTGTGGAAGATGCCTCTTATTTACGTCTAAAAAACCTACAATTTGGGTATACTATTCCCGAAAACTTAACCAAAAAAGTAGGAATTAACAAGGTACGTTTCTATGTAGGTGGAAGTAACCTGCTAACCTTTACCAAATACAAAGGTTTTGACCCTGAGGTTGGAAGCGATGGACGGGATTATGGAAACTTCCCGCAGGCACGTACAGTACTTGTTGGTTTGAATATGAACTTTTAATCAGAAAAAAATACAATGAAAACGAAAAATCAGTTTTATATACTATTTGCATTGTTGGGAATGTTATTTACTTCTTGCGATGACTACTTAAGTTTTACGAAACCTGCATTGACAAAACTGGACGATGCATTTAATAGTTCCACTGCTGCAGCTCAGTCTGCCACAGCATGCTATGCTCCTTTAACATGGGAATATCAAAATGCCGGTGGAACATTTTTCAATGAATGGTTTATTGGTGACATTTGCGCGGATGATGCACTCAAGGGAAGCAATACTTTAAGCGATATGGGTACGGTTTTCGATATGGAGAATTTCAAAACAAAATCCGATAACAATACCTTATTATGGTATTATCGTGCACAATACATTGGCATTTTTAGATGTAACGTGGTGTATGAGTTTGTACCGAAAATGAATCAGGCATTGTTTACCAAAGAAAAAGCAGGCTTCCAAAACAGGGTACTTGCCGAAGCCTCATTTCTTCGTGCCATGTATTATTTCCGGTTAGTACGTATTTACGGAGGCGTACCGGTAGTGAATCATGTCATTAAAGCCCAGATTGACTGGAAACAACCGCGGGCAACTGAAAGCGGAGTTTATAACCAGATTTACAGTGATTTGAAATTTGCTATTCAATATTTGCCGGAAAGAAACGGATATGCAGCTACTGATTTAGGACGTGCCACCAAAGGTGCTGCACGTGCCTTACTGATCAAAGCCTATATGAACAATCATGATTACAATAATGCCAAATTGCAGGGAGACTCCCTGGTTAATTCATCGCAATATACCCTGACCCCGAATTATAACGATATTTTTACAATTTCAAGTGAAAACAATCCGGAATCGGTTTTTGAAATACAATACGTTACGGAAGGCACTTCCGATGTATGGAATGGAATGGGATTTACCCGCGGCAATATTACACCCATGATGGTTCGCCCACGGTGGGCATCAGGCAACATGATAGAAGGTTGGGGTTTTAACCGTCCTACCCAAGAATTGTATGATGAATTTGAACCCGGTGACCCACGTCGTGATGCGGCTATTTATGCCCCCACACTGGAACAGGTTGCAGCAAGTGATGATAACACAAACAATATATTTGTATATTTAGGCAATCGATATACGTCACGGAAATATTCGATGATGAACCCTGATACGACATGGATTGCTTCAACAGGTCAATCCTCCCGTGGTGAAATCAACAAAAAAGAAATCCGATATGCTGATGTGCTGTTGATGTATGCAGAAGCTTGTTTGAAACAAACAACACCTGATATAAATAAAGCAAAATCGGCTTTGGAACAGGTTCGTAATCGTGCCCGCCTAACAGCAGGAAGAACCGATATTCTTCCTTCATTTCCTAACTACACCATTCCATTGCAAGGTGTTGGGCAAAGTGGAACGAAACAATTACAGGATAATGCTGATGACTTATATCTGGCCATCCAGCATGAACGCCGCGTAGAACTGGCCATGGAAGGACATCGGTGGTTCGACCTGAAACGTTGGGGTCTACTGAGTGATGTGATGAATTATTATCGTCTAACCACCAAACCTCAAATTTCGACTTATATGAGTCCATTTGTGAAAGGGAAGGATGAATTATTCCCTATTCCTCTCCAGGAACGTGACTTGAATAGTCCAATGCCTCAGAATCCTGGATATGATGGAGTTCCAATTCCATAAAGAAAGATGTGCTTAGCCAATTCCCTTTCTAGGGAGTTGGAGAGCAACTATAAATAAACCAACAATTTTTATTATTAATTTTTAAAATTTTATTATTATGAAAAGAGTATTTACAATTATTAGTTTAGTGGTAGTAGCCATTTTTATGGGTAGCCACGCGAAAGCTCAGGATGTGTCTTCATTAAACGGCACTAACTATTATTTAATTTATTTAGATGCGGATACGGAAGCAAATTACGACATTACAAGTAAAATTGTTCAGGATTTACGTCCGAACTGGAATGGAACAACAAATCCAGCAGGTGAGAGAGCACTGTATATTTGGGAAAACCAAGGTTATGTAGCTAATGCAGCTACCGGAAAAGGTTCTTTTGGACAAATTGGTGGTTTTCTTGATTTTGCTGTAACTTCGAGCACTTGGTCAGGGGCGGGATGGTGTATGCGTGCAAACTCAGCAGCAACTGCTACAGCACCAGCTGTTACAACTTCATTTCCAATTGATTATACTAAGATGACCGATGATTACCGTTTTCACGCGGCATTTAGATCAACCTTTGCAAAATCAACTACTGTTCAGGTTTATGGAAGTTCAACAGGAGGAGTTGCTTCAGGTGCTAAGTTTAATGTAGGAATTGGTCAACAGGATCCTACCCTGCCAAACATTACACCTAATTTCAAAGCTGACGGAACAACATGGAATATAGTTGATATTACTGTAGCTCAAATGAAAACATACGGTTTTGTAAACAGATCAAATATGCCAAGTGGTAATTATTTTGTAGTTTTAAGTGGTGCTCCACAAAACGAAATAGCTATTGATGCAGTTTTCTTCTACAAACCTGTTTCAGCCGGAATTAACGATGTAAAAGCTAATAAATTAAACGTTAGGGTAACTAATAAAGTTGTGGAAGTGATGAACACTACTGCTCCTATCGAAGTTTATAGCGTAACAGGCACTTTGGTAAAAAAATCAGTACAACCAATTTTTGGTGTAGAAGAATTAGCAAAAGGAGTTTACGTTATTAAATCGGGTAACGCTGTTGCCAAGATAATTATTAAATAACGGTATTTTTTAATTTAAAAAAACATCACTAAGGTACAACGCAAAATTTTTTGAAACTTAGTTCTTTAGTGATGTTTTTTAAAAAATTTCTCTCTCTTTAAGGTGTTGGTCTTCCTGCATCATCAATAAAATCAAGATACATGCTTCATTAATCCGTGAGATACCTTTAACTGTTAATCAACGGAATGCTATATTATAAATGATTATTCTAATGCAGACCTAAAATTTGCATTATTCGTTGATTTTACATTTTTCGTTATAAAATATCTCAGTTTATTCAATGACCACCAGTTGGTTCATCAAATTTTCAAATCAAAGTAAAAGGCAAAATGAAAAAATATATAATTATCCTGTGCATTGGCTGTTTGAGTTTCTCTTTCTCTCAGGCGCAAACTCGGAGTAATAAGAGGGGTGTTGGTTACAACAATTTGCTGACCGGGGATGTAAAAGCATTATCGTCAGGTTTGACATGGGCTTATAATTGGGGGCAATCAGGTTCCAATAATGATGACGCTTTCAAGCAATATGGTATTGAATATGTACCTATGTGCTGGAGTGGGGTCAATGTAACTCAGCTTCGTACCCTTTTGTTGGCGCATCCTGAAATTAAATATATACTCGGCTTCAATGAGCCGAACTTCAAAGCACAGGCTAATCTTACACCTATCCAGGCAGCTGCTAAATGGCCGGATTTACAAAAAATAGCTGATGAATTTGGATTAACCATTGTTGGTCCGGCATTAAATTATAGCCCAGATGCACCCTATCAGGATCCTTTAAAATGGTACGACGAATTTTTTGCAGCTTGTCCTGATTGCAGGGTGGACCACATTGCTGTTCACCTTTATATGTCATCTGCAGCATCTATAAAAGCAAGTATTGATAAATATAAAAAATACGGAAAACCAATTTGGCTCACTGAATTTTGTGCATGGGATGCCGGTACTACCGAAGCTTCTCAAGAACAATTTATGTTTGACACATTTGATTATTTAGAAAATGAACCTGCTATATTTCGTTATGCCTGGTTCAAAGAACGCGGTTATGGTGGTGGAACACCCTTTATGCAATTATTGAACAAAAGTCTTGAAGGAGTTTTGTTGCCTATGGGTGAGCTTTTCACGTATATGTCACCATATGATAATAATAACTACTTTAGCGCTTCACAACTTATTCCATCTGAACAATACATTGCCATGAAGGGTATTATGTTGGAAAAAACCACAGATGTATCCGATCATCTTAATATAGCGAATTTCGATCCTCTTTATGACTATGTTGATTATAATGTTGATATCCCTGAAGCAGGCGAATACAATGTTTTTTTTCGCAATGCTTTTCAATATGGCGATGCCTCTGAAGTGCGGATTTCAGTTAATAATGTGGAAAAGGGGTCTATGGTTTTTCAAAACAAAGGGATCGGTGTTTGGTCTACACAACAATGCAAGGCTACCTTTGATGCCGGTAAACAAAAAATACGAATTGATTTCAAACAAGGAGGTCTAAAGCTGAATTGGATGGAAATAACCAAAAATGAAATACCATCGAAAGTAGAAACAGTTATTGAAAATAATGTTTCGGTTTATCCAAATCCTGTAATGGATGTTCTGAATATCAACTCACCGGATAATACCAAAGAAATCAAAATATTTGACACCCTAGGAAAGTTAATTTATCAGGGAACTATCGAAAAACAAATAGACACTAAAAGTTTTGATAAAGGAATTTATATTGTTCAACTATCATTTGACAATGGAAAATCATTTATGACTAAAATAATTAAATAGCATTATCATTATATTAACTCACGGATATGACAGAATTTAATCAGTTTTGAACTTTAAAGGATTGATTAAATTTTGACATTTTCACCTCAACGTCATTAAATCTAAAATAAATCGAATGAAATTACTTTTACATTTATCAAAAAAAGGATTGTTACTTCTAATGGGATTTGTCTTTTTATCCAATATTATGGCCAAAGAGAGTACCAATATCAACTCCACCTGGAAATTCACCAAAACATCTGTAATAAACGCACAGCAAGTTACTTTTGACGACTCTTCATGGAGTGATATTCATCTGCCCCATACCTGGAATGCACTGGATGGCCAGGACGGTGGTAATAACTATTATCGCGGAGTTTGCTGGTATCGTAAGCATGTGGTTGTTTCATCCACTTTCAGTGGCAAAGTTATTTATTTAAGATTTAGTGCTGTAAACACTTCGGCAACTGTCTATGTGAACGGTCAGCTGATAGGAACTCATACCGGCGGATATTCAGCTTTTATGTTCGATGTAACTAATATTGTAACACTCGGACAAGATAATGTTATTGCCGTTCAGGTTGATAATTCAGCGACCATCATTTGTCCGCCACTTTCTGCCGACTTTACATTCTACGGTGGAATCACACGGGATGTTGATATTGTAACTGCCAATCCGGTACACATTAATTCCAATGAAGTTATTTCGAATAGTTTAAGTATGGGTGCAATCAATGTGGCTCAACCGGGAGTAATCCTTAAACAAAGCAATGTATCTGCTACATCTGCCACGTTGAATGTCCTTACCAAAATCCAAAATTCAGGCACTGCAGCCGCAACAACATCCCTTGAAATAAACCTGAAGGATGCTGCAGGCAATATTGTTCAGACGTTGACCGATTCAAAAACATTAAATGCAAATGATACGATTACATCGAATCTTACTACTACCATTTCAAATCCGCATTTGTGGGATGGTGTGAATGATCCGTATTTGTATCGGGTGGAAGTAAACCTGAAAGTGAACGGAACAGTGGTTGATAATACCGTTCAACCGCTTGGTTTACGCTTTTTCAGTGTGGATCCGAATCTTGGCTTCTTCCTGAATGGTAAAGCTTATCCGCTTCGTGGAATTTGTATGCACGAGCAAACAAAAGATAAAGGTTCGGCTGTAACCGATGCCGACAGGAAAGCCGATATAGATTTATTACGCGAAACAGGCAATAATTACTTCCGTCTTTCGCATTACGAACATGGTGATTTTACGTATAATTACCTGGATTCACTGGGAATCATCTGTTGGGCCGAAATTCCTGCCATTAACAGTGTTGGAACAACTGTTGCAGATAATACTATTTACCGCAAAAATGCTGCTTCCATGATGTACGAACTTCTTCGCCAGCGATACAATCATCCAAGTGTCGTATTCTGGGGAGTGTGCAACGAAATTGATTATCAACCCACTATCAGCGTTGATGGTACCGTGACACAACTTAACATGATTGTAAAATCAGAAGATAGCTACCGCTTTACTACACTGGCAGCCATGTATTCCGAACATTCAGCCAACTTTATTCCGGATATGTTTTCCAGCAACCGTTACGATGGTTGGTATTACAATACAACCGATGTATTCGGAACTACCATGGACGGTCTTCATTCGAAATATCCTGCCTCAAAACTGGGAGTCAGCGAATATGGTTGTGGTGCCAATATCACCCAACATGAATATCCATCAGCAGAACCAAGTGCGGGTGGTTCTTATCACCCTGAAGAATACCAGAATCTATTTCATGAGCAATATATCAATATGATTAATGCCCGTCCGTATATCTGGGAAACCTCGATATGGGCAGGTTTTGATTTTGCTTCTGATGGACGCAATGAAGGTTCACAACCCGGTATCAATGATAAGGGGCTGATCACATTCGACCGTGCTGTAAAAAAAGATGCTTTCTACTTGTATAAGGCCAACTGGAATAAAAAAGATACGTTTGTGTATATCACCAGCCGCCGATATACCACCCGCCCAAACACGGTTTGTACGGTGAAAATATATTCAAATTGCCCTTCAGTGACTCTGACAGTAAACGGAACGCTTATCGGAACGTTGACTTCAACAAATCACATGTTTATCTGGGATAATATCACCATGAATCTTGGGTTAAACCAGATAAGTGTGGTTTCAACCGTAAACGGAGTAGATTATAAAGACAATACTTCATGGACATGTACGAATTCAGTTCCACTGCCGGTTTATCCGGATGTTCCTGCAGGACAGATTCAGATAAATTTCCAGAAAACAAGTACTACTGCTACTCCAGCGGGGTATCTGAAAGATGATGGTTCCATTTACGGGGATAGGGGAAATTCGTACAGTTATGGCTGGAATGCCAGCCTTACTGCCAATACACGTGAACGTATGGTGGCAACCGATAAACGGTTTGATACTTTTATGCAAATGCAAACCACGGCGAATTCGTCATGGTCCATTGCTTTGCCAAATCAGTGGTATAAGGTATCCATAGCTTGCGGTGATCCGAATTACAACGACAGTAATGATAAAATTGATGCCAACGGAGTGACCATTATTGATTTTAACCCTGCAACAGCCGGTACTAAATTTGGAGCAGGAACAGCTTATACGCATGTTACAACAGGGAGTCTTGTTGTAAAACCATCTGCCGGAGCTGCGAATGCCAAAATAGACTTTATTCATATTACCCCGGTAACGGATGCAGAAGCGAACGGTACAGCCACCGATAAAGTTTTAAAAAAAAAGATGACGGCAACCGTTCAAAACGGAATGCTAAACATTGATAATCAGATGTCAGGAAATGATCAGGTCAGGTTGTTTAATCTATCCGGTCAATTGCTTTTATCAAAGATAAATTTGCATCAACAATGCTGTATCCCGGTACAAAATTTTCCACGGGGAATCTACGTGTTACAGGTAACATCAGGAAATGAAAATCAGAATATTAAATTAAGTTTATAGAGAAAATTTACATTTTACGAATCTTAAAACTACTATTATGACGAAGAATTACTTAAAACTATTGGTGCTGATAATAATAAGTTTTTTATTACCTAGCAATAAAGTGTTTGGACAGCTTACTACAGTTACTCAATCTACGGCTGGTAATTACACATGGTCTTGTCCTGCTGGAGTTACTTCCATTCAGGTGGAAGCTTGGGGAGGTGGTGGTGCTGGTGGTGGTCATCAAAATATAAATGGTGGTGTGAGTAGCACAGCATATGCAAATGCCGGTGGTGGTGGTGCCGGTGGATCTTATGTAAAACACACCACGGTTTCAGTGTCTTCTGCCAATAATCCCTATTCATATACTGTTGGTGGTGGTGGAACTGGAGTAAGTGGTGGTAATGGAAATGCAGGCGGAAATACTACCTTTAATGTAAATACAATTGTAGCTTATGGAGGAGGTGGAGGCGTTGTAGGTGTTGTAAGTACAACATCTTCATTTAGTGCAGGAGGAACCTGTACACAACCAACTACTGGAACGACTAATCTTGCAGGAGGAAGTGGAGGAAATAGTAAAAATGCGCCTGGCGCATCTTATTCAGGAGGTGGAGGCGGAGGAGCTGATATTAGTGGAGTTGGAAACCCCGCAAGCTCAACTTCAAGTACTGGAGGTGCTGCTAAAGGTGCAGGTGGTGCAGGTGGTAATGGTGCCATGGGTGGTGTTGGTGCTATTGGTAGTCTTATAGGCGGCGGTGGTGGTGGAAGTGGATCAGCAAATGGAAATTTAGCGAGAGCTGGAGGTGT
>Ga0302215_10002989_pt1 | contig 11498 bp, 10 predicted proteins | sample II_Fen_N3_1_FD_194580 | JGI IMG/M metagenome (GOLD analysis project Ga0302215, IMG submission 194580) | Peat permafrost microbial communities from Stordalen Mire near Abisko, Sweden - II_Fen_N3_1 | ecosystem: Environmental > Terrestrial > Soil > Wetlands > Permafrost | place: Sweden: Abisko... | reverse complement strand
ATCCGGTTTTATCGTAACTTTTCCGGCAAAATCAGTAAGTTTTACCATTGGACTGATTCTTAAATAATTAGGAATCATACTTCTGTCAGTACCGGTTCTATTCCAGTCAATGCCATCTGCTATCTTTCCGTTAACAACGAATTGCATGATCCGGTCGGTAGTCCCTACTGTAACTGGATCTCCGGAAGGAAATGGAGCATTCGCATCATTCATCAATGTAAGGACCGTTCCCGGTGCTAATTTTGAAAAATCGATAATCACATCTGCTCTTTCACCATTTCCCAAAAGAAGTTTCTTTGTTATTTTAACAGGTGATTCAAGTAATCCACCATCGGTCCCAACCTGTACAATGGCAGGACCATTGGCATTTGTGGCTAAGTTTTTCAGCCACATATTATAAAACCGGGCATTCGAACCATTTAATAAATGGAACCTGTATTTACGTGGTGCAACGCTAAGGTATGGCCAGGACTTACCATTAACTGTAATGACATCACCAAAGAATTCAGGAGTCCAAAAGGGATGCAGGTCTGGATTTGTAGGTTCAACCAGATAGTATAATTGTCCTTTTGTGTCGAACATCCGATCCTGAATAGCTATTTCAATTTCCGGCAAATAGGCTTTTGGATGTAATGCATCAGCTACTTTCCCTGCAGGTGTCACCTCTTTAACAAGGTCATCTTTTGACCACCCGGGCAACCTGTCTATTTCTTCATCATTCCCTCTCAGAAAATAAAATCCGGCCATTCCAGCATATACATTTATACGTGTCAATCCTAACTGGCTGTGTTCATGAAACCATATGGTCGATGCTTCCTGCGTGTTCGGATAATGAAGAATCGAATCCACACCATTCAGGAACCCTTTACCTTTCATTGCATATCCCGGAGTAAACCAGGCATCAGGACCCCCATCGGAAGTTGATTGCACTTCCCCGCCATGTAAATGTATTGCCATGGGTATGGGTCCTTCATATGGCACTACCATTGGATCTCCAACATTTGGAACTCCGCTCATCATGACGGTTTGATCTGCTGTGATATTAACATCTTTGTATTTTAGTCCATACAAATTGTTCCTGACGGTTACATTCAATTGATGGTCACGTTGTGCTTCAATGGTGAATGCCGGCCATAATGGCAGTGTCCAGGTTTTGCCCTTGTCTTTTGAAATGCTGTATACAAAATAATTGCCTAAACCTGCACCGGCATCTTTTCCTACTTTTCCATTATCCAGAACAGTACCTGTTGATACGGCTACCTGTTGGGTCATGACAGCTTTAATAATCAGATTTCCTCCTGCTTTTGCATTGACTCTTAATCCTGCAAAATGAGGCAAGGGATCTACAAATTGAGGAATTAATGTAGGGTCCAAAGGCTGTTGGTTTGAACCGGGATATTGTCCCCACATGTTCGAAATGCATAGGGCCGACATCAATATTGCCATCCCTAAAATTGAAGTATTTTTTCTCATAAAATTAAAATTTTAAATTGTAGTTAAACATTAATTATTCGAAAGAATAGATACAAATGATTTCATTTAATGTAGCAGAATTTTTTTTTAAATTACTTAAATAGTTTATCTAATTATTCAATTTAAATTTTGATATAAGTAGCAAAATGGATAGAATGTAATATTTAAAAGACGACATAAAGCTGTTATAATACCTTATATGTAATTAATACAATTTAATGCTGCAATATTATAGATCTACTATATATTTTAAATAATAAAAAAGTAGTAAATATAGTAGGTCAAAAGTTGTAATTTAGTTATACACTTTAAGGTCTAGCCTTCTAGTTAATAGGTAGGAATAAAAACAAAAAGAGAATAACTATCTGTAACAGTAACTCTCTAAATAGTTGATATTTATCGAAATATATTTTAATAAAAAGGATTAGAAATTATTTATAATGATTTAAATAATGTTAAATAGATAAACAATTAAAACTTTATAAAGTAGATGTGTCGCAGAACTTTGATTTTAAATATTTTTGGTTGTTACTTATGATATAGGATATGATTCTAAACCCAGAAATAATACGTTTTAAACAATTCTCTTTTTTCTATACCCAATCAAACAGTTTTAAATATATGACGTAAAGAACTTTATTTTAGATAATATTTTTTCTTAAACCAAAACGCCACATTTACCAACGCTATCATAGCAGGTACTTCGACCAACGGTCCGATTACAGCTGCAAAAGCTTCACCCGAATTGATTCCGAAAACTGCAATGGCAACTGCAATGGCTAGCTCAAAATTGTTGCTGGCTGCCGTAAAGGATAAAGTAGTCGACTGTTCGTAGGTGGCGCCTGCTTTTTTACTCATAAAGAATGAACCCATAAACATGACAACAAAATAAATAAGTAAAGGAACGGCAATCAATACTACATCGAATGGAATTTTTACAATGTATTCCCCTTTCAGAGAGAACATAACGATAATGGTGAAAAGTAAAGCAATAAGCGTTAACGGACTAATCTTAGGAATAAATTTCGTATGATACCAGACCTTACTTTTCACACGGATTAGTATATACCGTGTCAGAAATCCCGTAATAAATGGTATCCCCAGGTAGATAAAGACGCTTTGAGCTATTTGTCCAATGGTAATTCCTTTCACGGCATCGCTTGTCGGGATACCAAACCATCCCGGCGCAACGGCAATAAAGAACCATGCGTAAACCGAAAAGAAAAGTACCTGAAAGATGCTGTTAAAAGCCACTAATCCGGCTGCATACTGGGTGTCCCCCTTAGCCAGGTCGTTCCAAACGATTACCATGGCAATACAACGTGCCAGGCCAATCATGATGATTCCATACACATAAGGCAAATTAGAATTGTTCTCACCCGGGAAGAACTTAAATAACAGTATGGCCAGAGTAAACATCAGTACCGGTCCGATAATCCAGTTTTGTATCAGGGATAGTCCAAGTATTTTTGTATTGCGAAATACTTCTCCCAATTCTTCATATTTCACTTTAGCCATGGGCGGATACATCATAACGATCAATCCAATGGCAATTGGTATGTTAGTGGTTCCCGAAGACATACTACTCCAGAATTTAGCTATAGAAGGAAACATCCATCCCGAAAACACACCAATAAACATAGCCAGGAATATCCACAGGGTAAGAAATCTATCTAAAAATTTGAGACGGGTTTTCATAATTGCGGTTTGATTTGCTCTGTATATAATTTATAAAACCCTTCTTTGATTTCATTACGAACGCGGATAAATTCACTCCAGATAAATTCTTCTGTTCCCACTGCATGACTTGGATCATCGAATCCCATGTGCAAACGATGTTTTACTTTTCCAAAGAAAGCCGGACATTCCTCGTTGGCACCTCCACAAACGGTAATTACATAGTCCCATTCATCTTTTAAATATTGATCTACTGAATCGGAAGTATGATGGCTTATATCAATTCCAGCATCTTTCATGGCAGCAACTGCTTTCTGGTTTAATTTACCCGATGCTTGTGTTCCGGCAGAGAATACAGAGATGTTTTTATCGAACGATTGTAAAAAGCCATGTGCCATTTGGCTGCGGCAACTGTTACCTGTACAGAGAATTAATACTTTCATGAATTAAATAGTTTAATTTGATTTTATGATTTTATACTGACTATGAATTTTTCTACTTCATTTTTAATTTGATCACGCACTAAACGGGTTGCTGATATTATCTCTTCATCTGATCCTGTGAAATCTGCCGGATTTGGAAATGACCAATTCAGTCTATGAGTTAGTCCCGGAAATATAGGACAACGTTCAGCTTTAGCAGCATCACAAACGGCAATAACATAACTGTAAATACGCCCTTCTTTGAAAAAGTCGAACACACTATTAATTTTATTTCCGGAGATGTCAATTCCTACTTCTTTCATAGCCTGAATCACATACGGATTTAAGATACCCGGTTCAAATCCTGCACTTTCTGCATAAAAGTGTTCACCGGCAAGCGTATTTAAAAAAGCTTCTGCCATTTGGCTTCGAGCTGAATTGTGAACACAAACGAATAATACTTTTGTTTTTGTCATAACTTTCAATCTAATGTTAGTTTATTTGCAGAAAATTCATTTCATATCAATGTCTTTAAATTAAGACTATGTAATTCGATTACCGGTAGAAACCTATGACTAAAACTTAATATTAAATCCTTCAATATTAAGTGTGTTTTCCTGCATTATCAGAATGTTAGAATCTTATGTTATTCTGAATCTTTATCCCGTTCGGATTCGTAATCTAACTCATCCTGTGCATTCTGAGAGTCAATCACCTTTTCTTTATCCTTTTGATTCCTAAATATCAGGAAAAGTATTAACCCAATTGAACAAACTAAAACCAGTGCTATAAGTATCCAATTTGTTTCCATTGATTTTAAATTTTTAAAGTTATCTGAATACATTTGTTATATGTCGCAAACATACGACATTATTATATACATTCAAAATGAATCCTGTTACATTTGTGTGAAATCATCAGAAACTAACTATTTCTCTCATGAAATAAACTGAAAACATTTACTATTTACTATTTGTCCCGCATATGATTGTTTCTTCCCGTTTTTGATTCCGCATGCGTAATAAAGGGCTCTCATAGAATAAATTAAATCTGCCACAAAGACTCTAAAAATCAAAGCATAATGAATCTTAAGGTCTTAGTAGCTTATATCTAACTAGCTACAATATCTTGGTAATCAGACTATCTTAAATTACATTTTTCTGATAGTCTTAGTTAATTTTGTTGTTGTTGGATCTTCTGAGATCGCGGAGACTTTGTGGTAAAATATCTATTTCAGAAATTAAATTTTGTCTATTATCATTTTGGGGCTGTGGGCAGAATTTGTGGCTCTTATATATCTTTCCACTCTATCAAAGCAGTATTCTTGTTTGATAATTGTTTTACTTTCTCTATCCAGATTAATTCGCTCTGTGCCTTTGCTTGCAGAAACGGGTTTTGAGTGTTGGTTAATGACAAACAGGCATTGACTACCCACCATTTATTGTGTATTCCGGCACGTAGTAATTCTTTTTGTAATCTTTCAGCTTCTAATACCGGTGTAGCTTCAGGTAAAGTGACCACGACTACTTCCGTTTCCTTTGGATTGCGCAGGCGGGGCAGCAAGTTGGCAACTGCTCCTGAAACTTCACCCTGGGTACGTTCTACTTCTTTGTGATAACTTTCTGTTGCATCCAGCAATAAAAGTGTATGCCCCGTAGGAGCAGTGTCAATCACAACGATTCCCTTGTCCGCTTTTTCAACGATATCTGCAAAAGCTTTGAAAACGGCTATTTCTTGTGTACAGGGAGAACGTAAATCTTCCTCTATATATTCCATGTCTGTAGGTGACATATTGTTTTCCCTTGCTTTGGCTCTTACTTCATTTTTATAAGATTCCAACACGGTAGCCTCATCTATTTTACTTACCGTAATTCCTGCTTTAACGGCAAAATTGTAGTTCAGGTGATTGGCAGGGTCGGTAGTCGTTAAATGAACCTTTGCACCCAGCTTCTTTAATCCCAAGGCTATATTTGTTGCGATAGTTGTTTTGCCGACTCCCCCTTTGCCCATTGTAAAAACAACCTTTTTGCCTGTCGAATACAGGTCGTTGATCAGGTCATCTAAACTGTTTTCAATTTCGGGTGATGGGTAGTCTTTAACTGCTGATAGAGAATCTCCTGACAACAGTTGACGGATATTTGTTATGTCAGACAGATTATAGGAGCGAAGTGGAACTCTGTAAACCGGATACTTTGATAATTCAAGGGGCATTCCCTGTAATGCCGATTGCTGCCTGCGTTGAATTTTTATGGAGATGTCGTCTTCTTTATCCTGTTGTTGTAAAACACCATTGATAATTAATAACTGATTTTCAATCCCTATCCCCTGTAATTCGGATGAAGAACGTGCAGCTTCTTTTATTGCTGAAACATCAGGACGACTTACTAAAACCAATAAGGTGGCACGTTTATCGGCAAGTGTTTGAACGGCTTGTTTGTAAATTTCTTTCCGTGCTTCCAAACCCGATAATTGGCCTAAACAGGATGCTCCGTTTGTACTCTCACTAATAAAAGTACTCCATGCAGAAGGTAGCTGCAGCATTCTCAGGGTATGGCCGGTGGGAGCAGTGTCAAAAATAATATGATCGTATTCTTTTTGCTTTGCTTTATTGGTAATAAAATCGGAAAATTCATTGAAAGCAGCAATTTCTACCGTGCAGGATCCCGACATCTGTTCTTCCATGTTGTTGATCACACTTTCCGGAAGTTTACCACGAAATGGGGCGATGACACTTTCCCTGTAGTTGGCTGCTGCTTCTTCCGGATCGAGATTTACGACAGTGAGGTTCGGTACTTCTGCTATAGTTGTGCCCTGACCATTTAGCGATTGTTGGAATACATCCTGTAAATTGGAAGCCGGGTCCGTGCTGATTAATAAAATCTTTTTTCCGGTATCTGCAAGTCCTACTGCGGCAGCACAGGCGATAGATGTTTTACCTACTCCTCCTTTACCGGTAAAAAACAGGTACTTGGTCAATTTTATATCTGATAATTTAAAATCTTTCATTTGTATTTCTTTCATTTTATCTGACAGGTATATAATCCAGATTAATACCGGTCCATTCACTCAACTGTTTTGTTGTCGGATATGTTTTTGATACCACTATTTCTCCATCTACCAATGTGATGGGTAAACCTTCAACCCCGTTTTTCATTAAGTATTCATTTACTGTTTTGTTCGAGACAAACTGGTGAGGTTCATCCATTAAATTATGTCGGGATATCTGAACTCCTTTACGTTTCAATGTCTCAGTAACTGCAGATATTCTCATTAAATCAGGTTGAATGGTTGGTCCGCACAATCCGGTTGGACAACACATTGCTTCTTCAAAAATTTCTATTTTTTTCATAATCTTATTATTGCTTCCAGGAGTGATGATCGGTTCAACTTATTTGTACCGGGTCACATTCCCTTTAATTCGTAAAATGACTGTTCCATTCGTTGCGTTGGATCGCACAGTAATCGTTTTGTTAAAAGTTCCCGGTATTTTCGTATTGTAGTGAAGTGTGATTACACCCTTTTTCCCCGGAAGAACAGGTGTCTTCGTCCAGTTGGCAACTGTGCATCCGCAAGAAGGTTTTACATTGCTTATTACCAACGGATTTTTCATGTTATTGGTAAACTTAAATACACTCTTTCCAGGACTGCCTACTTCAATGTTTCCATAATCGTATACCAGTGCCGTAAAAATGATGCCATCTTTAAGATGGTTTTGGTTCTTTTGTGCAAATAGAATAAATGCAGCAAAACAGAATAAACTGATAAAAGCAAGTTTTTTAGTCATGGTTTTTTTATTATATATCAAACAAGAATATTAGTTTCAAATTCTTTCTATTTCAATTTCATTTTCAAATCTTCAAATCAATAAATCTTCAAATCATATATATATCTTCAAATCTTCAAATTGTTATATTTTCAAATTCTTTTTAACTTCGACAGTTGATGATTCATCTATTTGCAATGATTTTCATTAGTACAATCTACCTCTACTGATTTTATTTTTTCAAAAAAACGTTCAAATAATTCCAGTTTTTGACCTATGCATGTACCGCATAAACAATAGTTGATTTTTAATCCTTCAATATCACCGTGAATCAATCCCATATCACGCAACTCTTTTAAATGCTGCGATACAGTGGTTCTGCTTAATGGTAACATGTCCGATATATCCCCCGAAATGCAGGTCTTTGTTTCTGCCAGGTATTTTAAGATGGCAAGGCGAGCAGGATGTGAAATTACTTTTGCGAAGGTGGCTAATTCTTGTAGCTCTTTATCAAATACTTCTGATTTTATCATAATGTTGAGTTTAATGTTGCAAACATACGACATAAATATCGGTAAAGCAACTATCTTGTATTAAATCTATGTTATATTTTTAGAAGGGTACTGTTTTAAACTTTTTGTCGTCGCTACTTAAACTTTTTGTCGTTTCTACTTAAACTTTTTGTCGTCGAGGCACGAGACACAAAAACGTTTACTCAGGTAATCTATCCAACCTTATCATCGTCGCTACTTAAACTTTTTGTCTTCGAGGCACGAGACACAAAAACGTTTTCATAGATTATCTATCAAACTTTTAAAAGTTTACTTTTTCGCAAGCTCCCAAACGCTCAAAAATCCTTCGGATGTTTTGAGGTTTTAATACTAAAAAAGATGCTGTACATTTGTAAAATAACTGAGCTATTGAAGTTCCAAATTTGGAACAATTGTTGAAAGGCATATCGGGTAAGATGGATCAGAATTCAATTAAAAACATTCAATTACAGACTATTCTTTAATTCTTATTTTTGCAAAAGTATCCGGATGATTTACATTGATAAAATCAATGAGGTCCTCTGTAATCTTTGCTTTCAGATCCCAGTTTTTTGATGCATCTTTACTCGTCAGCAGAATTCTTATTTCCTTGTATCGTTCTGTTACTTTTGTAACCTGCACATTCCAAAAACGATGATCCCAATCAGGATTATCCTTCAACATATCGGGTAAAATGTCGCGGATAATTTCAAGATTAAAGCCGTAATCAACATAAATAAAAACTGTTCCTGTAATCTTAGCATTTGTTCGTGTCCAATTTTGAAAAGGCTTCTCCAGAAACCAGGTGACAGGAAGAATCAACCGCCTTTCGTCCCATATTTTCACTACAACATACGTCAACGTAATTTCTTCAATTTTTCCCCATTCCCCTTCTACAATAACCACATCATCAAACCGGATAGGTTGGGTAATGGCAATTTGAATCCCGGCAAGTATCATTCCTATACTTTTTTGTGCGGCAAAACCTACTATAATACCAATTATTCCGGCAGATGTAAGTAAGCTGACCCCTATTGTTCTTGCCTGTTCGAAAGTCAATAAACTGATGGCTATGGCAACCAGTATGATGATTGAATTGGCAATGCCATTAAATACCTTGATTTGGGTGAAGCTTTTTCTTGCATTCAGGTTATCTTCTGCCAGAATATCCAGTTTGTTTTGTAAGTACATTGCACCTGCCTTTGTTCCCTGAAGGGCAATCCATGTGATGGAAAAAATAAGCAACAGTGAATTGATATGCAATAAATAAGAATAAAAAGCAAATTTGGTAAGGAAGATCTCGGTGAAAATCTTTAAAAAAACCCAGTAAATCATCCATAGTGCAGGTATCTTAAACAGTTCTAAAATAAATCCGGAAATTTTGCCTGATTTTTTCAACTCTCTTTTCTTTAAAAATTGAAAGATATACTTGTAAATGAAATATACGATGACAAGTAATGCTATAAAAGAGGCTGAGGCAATAATTATATTAACCGTTTCGATGCTGAAGTATTCATTCATAAGCCTGTTATTTTAGATAAAATATCTGATAATAATTATTCGTGATGATTTCTTATTCGTTAAATAAGATGACCAAAGATATCTTTTTTACTCAACAACGTACTATTGAATGTTGTTAATTAAATAAACAACTTTTAGTTTTAGGATAATTTTGTAAAGTTACCAACCTTTTTGTCGTCGTTGCTCAAACTTTTTGTCGTTGCTGCTCAAACTTTATGTCGTCGAGGTACGAGACACAAAAACGTTTACTCAGGGATTCTATCCAAACTTTTTATCTTCGAGGCACGAGACACAAAACGTTTTCTTAGGTAATCCATCAAACTTTTAAACGTTGTCTTTCTTATAAACTCCGAAACGCACAAAAATCCTTCGGATGTTTTGAGGTTTATCAATACACAACTCTGACATGTATGCAGATTTTTTTATCGATTAATTAGTCCAGTTTTTTTCAGGTTTACAGTAACTGCAATCTCAACAAGGAAAGTATGATGCTGAATTTTACGTCTTTAAATTCCTAAAATATCCAGTTAAACAGAAAACCGACTATCATAATTCCACCGCCCACAATGGCAATAAAAGTCAATATCAACGGGAGTTTCAATACTTTACGGAGAATAATCATTTCGGGCAGGGATAAAGCGATTACCGACATCATAAATGCAAGCGCAGTTCCGAGGGAAGCCCCTTTTTCAATTAATACAGAGACAATGGGTACAATACCGGCAGCATTCGAATACAACGGAATTCCAAACAATACCGATAGCGGAACAGCATACCAAACATCTTTACCCATAAATGAAGCCATAAATTCAGCAGGTACATAGCCATGCGCCCCTGCACCAACCAAAATACCCAATGCCACGTACAACCATACTTTGCCCACTATATCTTTCACGGCATCATAGCCCATCCTGATACGTTGTGAAAAAGTGATTTTTCCTTCTTCTCCTTCACCTTCACCCAATTTAGTGGCATACACCCAATCTTCCACCCAATGCTCCAGTTTCAGTTTTCCGATAATCCAACCTGCTGTTATAGCAATAGTCAGACCTGTCCCAATGTATATGGCTGCTACCTTCCATCCAAAAAGACCATACAGAAGTATGACGGCTACTTCATTAATCATTGGAGCTGCTATCAGGAATGAAAAGGTGACTCCCAACGGAACGCCCGATTCTACAAATCCCAGGAATAATGGTATCGCCGAACATGAACAAAATGGCGTTACGATTCCCAACATGGAAGCCATGATATTGCCCGTAAATGTTTTCCTGCCTTCCAATGCCTTACGTGTCCTTTCAGCCGTAAAATAACTGCGGAGTATCCCCACAAAGAAAATAATCAACACCAACAACATCAATACTTTTGGAAATTCGAAAATAAAGAATCTCAGTGCTTCTGTCAGATGTGACCCTTTTGTCATTCCCAACACGGTGTCAATCAACCAATCGGTTACCGGTTGCAAATTGACATACATGATATACCAGAAAGGAATTAGTACTAATGGAATGATGACATTTTTGTTTGATTTCATATTTTTGTTTTTGATTTTAATTGATATAAAGTTCGTAATAATACGAACAATATACCTAAAAAAAAGGCATTCTTTAGCAATGACCGCACTCACATTTTGAAGCCAATTTGAATTTTGATGTAGGTAGCAGGGCATTTATTGCTGAGGAACAACACTTGCCCGATGGGTTGAGTTCTTTACAATTATTTCCGTAGCATGCTCCTGTAGTTTCATGAATATCTTTGAGCGTTTTTGCGCCATTTTGTACGGCTTTTAGAATTTCGCTTTTTGTTACCTGTTTGCAATAGCAAATGATTTCATCCATAGTATGTTGATTTGAAGATTTGAAAATGTATTGATTTGAAGATGTGATAATTTGAAATGAATGGGAGTAAGGGGTATTAATTTATAACATCTGCTATTTTCAATTCAGGCAAAAAAAGGTATTAAATAAAATAAATTACACTGTAATAAATTCCCACTCCTATAAAAATAACCGATACCACCCGTCTGAACCACAGCTCAAAAGTCTTGATGTGATTGTATAGCTTACCGACATTTCCTACAGCATAAGCAAGTAGCCAGGCAAAAACAATAAC
>Ga0302215_10002988_pt1 | contig 11505 bp, 5 predicted proteins | sample II_Fen_N3_1_FD_194580 | JGI IMG/M metagenome (GOLD analysis project Ga0302215, IMG submission 194580) | Peat permafrost microbial communities from Stordalen Mire near Abisko, Sweden - II_Fen_N3_1 | ecosystem: Environmental > Terrestrial > Soil > Wetlands > Permafrost | place: Sweden: Abisko... | reverse complement strand
CAGTGGAACAACCACCAGTATCTACAGAGTGCTGCCTGTACTCAACGGTGTGGAAGATACTGTGGGGGTCAAAAATGTTACTCCCTGGACTGCACAATATAAATCAATTCAACTAAAACGCCCTGCCAACAACCGCACCGAACCAAATAAATACGGTAGCACAGGAAAAGCTGCCATGGGAAGTTACCCGGTTGGTCAGCCTTATGGCTATTCTCCCAACGATTGTAGCGTTGGTGACGTGGATGGCGACGGTGAATATGAAGTTATTGTGAAATGGGACCCTTCCAACTCGCAGGATAACTCGTACTACGGCATTACAGGCAAAGTGTATATCGATGCTTATAAACTGGATGGAACATTTCTTTGGCGTATCGATTTGGGCAAGAATATCCGTGCAGGAGCTCATTATACCCAATTTCAGGTGTACGACTTTGATGGCGATGGACTGGCCGAAGTGGTTTGTAAAACTGCTCCGGGAACAATTGATGGAATGGGACATAATGTGATTATGAACAGCGATAACCCAACTGCCGATTACCGCAGCATTGATACAACCCAAATCACCGGTTCTAAAATGCTCGGAACAGTACTTAACGGGCCGGAATATCTGACTTTATTCGATGGTAAGACAGGTGCAGAACTGAATACTATTGCTTATAACCCACCACGCGGTTCGCTATCAAGCTGGGGCGATACGTACGGAAATCGTTCCGATCGGTTTCTGGCTTGTGTAGCCTATTTAGATGGCGTTCATCCAAGTGCGGTAATGTGTCGTGGATACTATGCCAGAGCATGTTTAGCGGCATATGATGTGAAAGACAAAAAATTAGTACTGCGCTGGTTCTACGATTCTGGTACAACGGCAGGCGTTGGGGCCTACGGACAGGGAAATCATAACCTGAGCGTTGCCGACGTAGATGGAGACGGAAAAGACGAAGTTGTGTATAGTTCCTGTGTAATTGACAACGATGGAACTTTGCTCTACAGTACCGGATTGGGACATGGAGATGCTATGCATCTTTCAGACATGGATCCAGACAGGCCGGGCTTAGAAGTTTGGGACGTGCACGAAGATGCTGCGTCTGCTTATCGTTGGGAAATGCATGATGCCGCAACTGGTTATATTATTTGGGGTGGAAATGTATCAGGAGATAATGGTCGTGGAATGGCAGGCGATATCGATTCACGCTATCCGGGATTTGAAATGTGGAGTTCATTAGGTGCAGGAACATATACATGTAAAGGTGTATTGATTTCCAGCTCTAAGCCTTCGACCAATTTCCGTGTGTATTGGGATGGTGACTTGCAGGACGAATTGTTGGATGGTGTGAAAATAACAAAGTGGACAGGAAGCGGTTCATCTACTTTATTGACAGGAAGTGGCGTTTCGTCATGCAACAGCACCAAAGCAACACCTAACCTGAGTGCAGATTTACTGGGCGACTGGCGCGAGGAAGTAATTCTTTGGGAAACATCAGACTCCAGTAAAATTCGCATATACACTACAACAACACCAACTACTTACCGTCTGTTTACACTCATGCACGACCCTGTTTACCGTCTTGGTGTTGCCTGGCAGAATACCGCCTACAACCAACCGCCACATTTAGGATTTTATATTGGCGACGGTTTGGCTAATGTAGTACAACCGGATATTAAAATGATGAAATATACTCCAAACTCAACCGGAATTACACATCCAATTGTCAATGAATCGGTAATTTATGTTTCAAATGGTAATTTAATGATAAATTCGTCGGAGTCAATTCAATCTGTATCGGTTTATTCAGTACTGGGAAGATTAATTTATCAGCAAAACCGTATTCAGGCACAGGAGTTCAAAACGCCAATGCCAATAGATGGTAATATACTAATGGTGAAAGTAAAAACTCTAAGCGGGATACAAACAGCAAAAATCATACGATAAAACTTCCGATACTCCATTCGTTTGCAACGGGGAGATTTATTTATAACACACTTTTTCTGTGACAAATCACACGATTGTGTGACGAAATGCCGCTTTCAGTGATAAAACATGGAAGGCATTCATTTATTCACCCGTAACAGGAACGGTGGATGTAATGATTTCGGGGTCTGTAAATGTCTTTCGCTCGTAGCGTGGGGTAATTGTTTTTTCTATATAGGTTTTATCCTCGTAATACTTCGTTTCCCAAAGCACAGAGATTTTCACGTTGGCGTCTATTCCCTGAAATGTATTGTCATTGAGCAGACCAATGTAAAAAGTTCCCTGGGTTTTAGCTGTGTTTTTACCAAAGGCAGCCACTCCTTTTCCTTTGTCGAAATTGATAAAGAGTTTGTCGTTCAGAAACAAGTCGGTATTTTTAGCATCGGGAATAAACCAATAAGCTACATCCTCACCCATGGTAGGCATCACAAATCCGGCAATGGTACCAATGGCATATCCCGCTAATGGTCCACCTCCAAGAATAGTGGCAGCACCCGAGGCAATGTTGCGGAAGATATTCACATTCTTTTTCCACGCTTCGGTGGCTTCTTTTCCTACACCTATCCAGTATGCCCAAGCAATCACTTTCTTGGATTGATCATCCGTCACCTCATTTTGCGGTAATGTAACTTCTATTGCTTTAAGATTTTTACTCCCCAGAATGCTTTTGGAATTAATTCGCTCCGTTTTATCCATAACAATGTCTTCCGACAATTCGGTATCTACAACTTCTTTCCGGGTTTTCTGTATATAAAGGGTATCGTATCCCACCACTATATCTTTCGTATAAGTTTTGTATGTGGTTATTTGTTGCTGTTGCCAGGTAACGTTTGAATTAAAACCGACGGTGAGATTGCTAGCCGGTGTACGCTGAATTTTGAGCTTGCAAACACGGCTTGTAGGAGCTAAATTCTTTAACCGGAAAACATATACACCTTCTTTAGGAACCACAATAGTTTTCAGGTTTAGCCTTGTGATATTGATATCAGAATACTTAGGGTTACTTGGGTATTCGAGCACTTCCACTTCGCTTATATAATTTTTATCGGCCACTTCGAGCGTAAACATGATTTTATCGCCTGCTGCAAAACCGTAGTAAAGTTTTGTTTCCTGCTGTGGTTCTATCTTTATTGTTTGTGCAGTCAGGTCGATGGTTGGGCGCCCAAATGCAATTGTTGTAAAAAGAAATATTCCGAAGATCACGGGTAATAATCTGTTCATATCATGTATTTAATTGGGTGAAACTGTTGGAAAAGTTTCACGGTTCCGGGAGAGTTTTGTTTTGTAGTACAAAGGTAGATGTTTAGAACTCAATATGCAAAGCATTAAGTCGGTTTTATTTTAAGAAACTGGTAATTAAAGATCTGATTTTCTATACATAGTCACATTAGTTTTAAAAAGAAAAGATAAAAATATCATCATTGAACATAAAAAAGAGGATGCCTTTTAAGACACCCTCTAATTGTTGAAATTCTATTTTGAAATATTCAGTTTTTACTATTTTTTATCGGTACATAATATGCTATTTTTTCGTAATCTGAACCGACTGAACCGGTAGTCCATCAACTGCTGCTGTCAGTGTAATTATACCTGCTTTGTCTGAACTTTGAACAATTGCCAGACATTTTCCGTAGAATAATTTACGTTCAGGTTTCTTCAGGGATGTGTGTTCGTTTTGGTCGCCATTATCGGTTCCAACAATAGCGCCTTCGCCTTCAACGCTGAATTTCACCAACTCATTGGCCAGCGGACAAGCATTGCCATCTTTATCCAATAACTCCACAGTTACAAACGAAAGATCTTTGCCATCGGCTTTGATAGTAGCACGGTCTGGAGTCAGACGAATGCTGACAGGTGCTCCGGCTGTTTTAATTTCGCTTGTCAATACTTCTTTACCATTTTTGCGCGACACAGCTTTCAATATTCCAGGTTCGTAGTTTATCCGCCACATCACATGCATATCGTCGCCTTGTTTTGTGCGTTTTCCGAGCGAAACACCATTCAGGTAAAGTTCCACTTCGTCGGCATTATTGTAGTACGCCCAAACATCCACAGTTTGTCCTTTTTCCCAGTTCCAGTGCGGGAAAATATGTAACACATCTTTGTTGGTCCATGCACTTTGATACAGATAATATACATCCTTCGGGAAACCGGCTAAATCTACTATCCCAAAGAATGAACTACGCGATGGCCACCAGAAGGGTGTTGGCTCGCCCAGGTAATCAAAACCTGTCCAGATAAATTGTCCGGCAATATGATCGTATTTATCTACAATCTTCAGATTCGTTTCGTGTGTTGAACCCCAGGGAGCACGACAATTATCGTAGCCAGAGCATAAATGTACAGGTTTATCAAAAGCTACATCCCATCGACTTGGCCAAATACGCACACTGTCGGACGGATTTTCATAATAACCACGGGTGTTTAGCGACGAAACCGATTCAGTAACAATAAATGGTGTTTTAGGATAACGACTTCCAATTTCGGCAAATTCTTTTTCGTGATAATTGAACCCGATAATATCGAGCGCTTCCGATTTGAAAAGCGGATTGCTTTCCTGTGTTCCGTTGCAAGCAGCTGTAATAGGGCGAGTCGGGTCAATTGATTTAGCAATTTCTGCCAAATGACGTGTCAGCAATGCATTTTTCCCCAATCGACCGAGTTTTACATCTTCCGTTTCATTCACTTTTTTATTATTCAAGGCAATATTAGCTGCCTGCAAGTCTACATCTTCTGCAGGAGTGTCGCCCCACTGCTCACCTACTTCATTACCAATGCTCCAGATAAATACAGAGGGGTGATTTCTATCACGAACAATTTGGTCTGTCAAATCTCGTTCGTGCCATTTATCAAAATCAAGCGCATAATCATATTTTGTTTTCTTCTTTTTCCAAATATCGAATGCCTCGTCCATAACAACAAAGCCCATTTGGTCGCAGAGGTCAAGCAATTCGGGAGCAGGTGGATTGTGCGAAGTGCGGATACCATTTACGCCCATGCCTTTCATTATCGCCAATTGGCGCTCCAATGCACGCTCGTTCACAGCAGTTCCCAACGCACCGAGATCGTGGTGATTACATACGCCATTTATTTTTACTTGTTTCCCATTAAGAATAAAGCCCTTATGCACATCAAATGTAAATGAACGAATACCAACTGTGGTTTCATACTCGTCCATCGTAATTCCAAAAATATTCAATCGAGTAACCAATTTATATAAATATGGGGTTTCCAATGTCCAGAGAATCGGTTTCTTGACGATCATTTTTTGGAAATATTTATTTGAGCCATCACCACCACGAACCATTAACGGACTGCTAATTTTACTTACCAACAAACCATTGGCATCATAAAGCGATTGTTCAACTCCAACAGATTGGTTTAAGCGCATAGTATTGCTTACTGTGGTTTGAATTGCTATTTGGGCACTGTCAGCATTGATTTCGGGCGTAGTTACATAAGTTCCCCAATGATCCACAAAAACTTGATTGGTAGTCACCAACCTGACATTCCTGTAAATACCGGAACCGGAATACCAACGGGAATTTGGTTGCTTTGAGTTGTCTACTTTCACTGCAATCACATTCGTGGCACCAAATTTCAAATAAGGCGTCAGGTCGTAACGAAAAGAAATATAACCGTTCGGACGTTTGCCTAGTAAGGTCCCATTAATCCATACTTCGCTGTTACGATATACACCATCGAATTCAATGAAAACCTTCTTCGGTTGTAATCTGTTGGCCTTCTCCATCGTGAATGTTTTGCGGTACCAACCTAATCCACCCGGAAGTGCACCTCCACCAGATGAAGCCGGAAAGTCTTTTCCAAAGTCGGATTCAATACTCCAATCGTGTGGAAGATTAAGCGTTCGCCATTTACTGTCGTCAAAAACAGTTGCAGAAGCATTTAAAGTTGTATCTGCCAACGTAAATTGCCAGTTCTGATTAAAATTCAGTACTTCACGCGTATTTTTGGCATTTAAACCGGCACTGAATAAAATAAGCAGTGCGAGAACTAATTTGAGATTTTTCATGAGATTTTTTGTGTTTTATATTTCTTTAGTTGAATTTTGAAATTGGAGAACCTTACAATTTTCATGCAAAAATAGTCATTTAATTTTTTCAATCGAGTACGGCTTTGTTCTGAATTAGGGTACAGAATGTAAACACGATAATTTGTCGGTTTTAAAACCAAATCTAAATATTAAACTTTATGGCTGTTGATTGTTTCTTTATATGAAAGTAGTGAGTTGGTGCATTTTTATTCATCGTTAAATATTTGAAATAGATTGGTCTACCAACAAGCTTATAGACAAGCAAGAACACTTATTTAAAGGGAATTTCTTTTATCAATATTTTCATTAAATAAATATATAATACAAAACTTACATGATTTTTTCATTTTTTATGCATATTTATTATATTCCTACAAAACAATATGCGGGAATAAAGAAAAATTTCTCTAATTACTTTCGTACTATGAAAAAAAGTAGTACTTTTGTCGCGTCAAAAAACGCTCTTTTTTTGAACCGTAAACTCCGAGAGATAGAAAAAAATAATATAACATCATTTAATTTTAAAAAAATGGCAAATTTAGATTTATCAAAGTATGGTATTTCGGGCAATTTCGTGATTGTTCACAATCCAACTTACGAAGAATTGTTTCAGGCTGAAATTGATCCTGCAAACGAAGGTTTTGAAAAAGGAGTGTTAACAACTTCTGGTGCTATTTCTGTTGATACAGGTAAATTTACAGGACGTTCTCCAAAGGATAAATTTTTTGTAAAAGACGCAGTTACCGATGAACATCTTTGGTGGGATGGAACAATCAATCGTCCAACTACTCCTGAAGTATTTGAACATTGTAAAGATTTAGTTACAAAACAACTTTCTTCTGCAAAAAAACTATACGTAGTTGATACATTTTGCGGTACAAACGAAGATACTCGTATGAAAGTACGTTTCATCATGGAAGTTGCATGGCAAGCTCACTTTGTTACTAACATGTTTATCCGCCCTTCTCACTACGAATTGGCAAACTACGGCGAACCGGATTTCGTAACTTTGAATGGATCTAAAACTTCTAACCCTAACTGGAAAGAACAAGGCTTGAACTCTGAAGTATTTACATTGTTCAACCTGACTACCAAAATGCAGGTTATTGGTGGTACATGGTATGGTGGTGAAATGAAAAAAGGTATTTTCGCTTTGCAAAACTACTACTTGCCATTACGCGGTATCGCTTCTATGCACTGTTCTGCTAACGTAGGTAAAGATGGTGATGTTGCTATCTTCTTCGGACTTTCAGGAACAGGTAAAACTACTTTGTCGGCTGACCCAAAACGTTACCTGATTGGTGATGATGAGCACGGTTGGGATGACAACGGTGTATTCAACTACGAAGGTGGTTGCTACGCAAAAGTAATTGATTTGGAACAAGATAAAGAACCAGATATTTGGAGAGCTATCCGTCGCGATGCTTTATTGGAAAACGTAACTGTAGGTGCTGATGGCGTTGCTGATTACTCGGCTGCTGCTTCTAAAACTGAAAACACGCGTGTTTCTTATCCAATTTATTTTATCAATAAAATCGTTTCTCCTTCACGTGCAGGACACGCTTCTAAAATTATTTACCTGTCGGCTGATGCATTTGGTGTATTGCCTCCAGTATCAATTTTGGATGAAAAATCAGCTCAATATCACTTCCTTTCAGGCTTTACTTCAAAATTAGCCGGAACAGAACGTGGAATCACTGAACCGGTTCCTTCATTCTCTCCAGCATTTGGTGAAGCATTCCTTACTTTGCACCCAACAATGTATGCAAAAACATTGATTGGCAAAGCAAAAGAACACAATGCTAAAGTTTATTTGGTAAACACTGGTTGGAACGGTACAGGAAAACGTATTTCGTTGAAAAATACCCGTGCAATTATCGATGCCATTATCGATGGTTCAATCGAAACTGCCCCAACAGTTAACGTTCCAATTTTGAACTTAGTTGCTCCTACAGCATTGAACAATGTTGATGGTGGTATTCTTGATCCACGTGATACGTATGCTGATGTTGCTGAATGGGAAACTAAAGCTAAATCACTTGCTGCTAAATACATTAAAAATTTCGAACAATACTGTGACAATGACGATGCGAAAGCATTGATTCCTTCTGGTCCACAATTGTAAGAAGAAAAAAACCAAGAGTAAAGACAAAAGACTTTTGGGAATAAATAGAATGAGCTGTTCGGAAATTCCGGACAGCTCATTTTTTTACTATTATATATGACTTGTTATCGTCTATCAACCAACATTGTAAATCCTTTTGCATGTACGTTTATCACGCTAATTGCACTATCCAGACTCAGGAGTTTACGTATTTTACAAATATACACATCCATACTGCGGGAGTTTTGATAGTTATTTTCCGACCAGATTGATGTAAGGAAAGTTTCACGGTCAATAAAACCATTCAAATTAGCAGCAAACAAAACTAATACTAAAAACTCTTTACGCGTCAGAGAATATACTTCTTCCTGAAAATGGAGCATCCTCTTTCTCACATCGAGCGTATATAAACCGATTTTATATGAATCTGGTTTTAATAGCTCCAACATGCTTTCTGGTATTGACAAATTTAAATTTTGCACCCAGTTTTCCTTGTCAGTCACTTTTTGCGGCAAAGTTCTAGCCGATAATGTTGGCAACTGATTAATTTGACGGGTTGCAGCCTGTAAATCTCGGGACATTCTTCTTGTCTGGCTGTTTACTTTTTCAATCTCTGCTTTCAGTACTTCAGTATCGTACTTCAAACGCTGAATTTTCAAACCAATTTCTTCTATTCTCATATTATTTAGGGTTAATGATTTATTCGGTATTTGGACATTTGTCTGCCAGGAAATGAAAGTTTCTTATTATTAACATACAGTTTTGCAAACATACTGAATATAATTAACATGACCAAGAATTCATACAACTTTTTTAAGCTAATTAGCGAATTGGTTCTTCAAGACCCATTTTACGAAACAAATAGCTGTAAAACATCATCATAGTCGGCATTTAAATATGGAGATTAGTTGTATGTTCCCACATTTCATACAATTTATTCACAGCACTCTCTAAAAGTATTCATCAAATAGATTTAAGCATAAGGCAGCATCAATTTAAAATCGAACTTTGTTGACATAGAAAACACTGCGTTTACTCTTATCCGCATTGTTTTTTACAACCTGAGTGCCATACACTAAAAAGTTATTTCCATACCAGTAATCGGCATTAGAAATTGTCCAGGATGTTTTCTCATTTTCATTACCACTGTTTATCAAATCTCTTTTTACATCATTCGCTACAGTGCCATCAAAGCCAATAATTTTAGAAACCATATATTTCCCAGAAGTATATACCAATGCAATGTTTTTATCTGTTTGTTCCGAAATACGGATAAATCTTTTAGGATAATAAGGCATTTCCGATGGGCTCATTTCAAAGCATTGATCCCAGAGAAGTTTTCCATCGGTTGAAAAGGCCGACGCAAATGCATGTGTATAGCAATAACCGTTAAACACAGTTGTGTAATATGTTTGAGTCATCATCATTCCATTTATCATACTTGTTGTAGTATGCGGGATAGAAGTGTATGATGGATAATATGCCTCGCCAACCAGTAGATATCCACCAGGGATTGGTATAATATCGTGAGCTGCAATATTATAGTTTATGCTATATTCTTTCCCATTTTTATTGAAAATTTTTTTAATCGTCTTAATCACTTTTTGCGAAAATTCGGGTTGATATGAAAGGAAATTTTTCATATCCAGAAAGTTCACGTAATTGATATAGCTCAGCTTATTCCCTTCTGATTTCGCAAAAAATAATCCCTCCGATCGATTCATATTCGTGCGGGAATAAGTACCGGTATATACCATTTCATTATCTGATACCCGATAACCGGAAACAGATGAAATTATTTTATCGCCAGTACCTGTAAGCTGAATATTATCACACAATTCACAAGAACCGTTTACACGCATCTGACTCAGTTCGCACACTCCCCGTTTAATGTATTTGTTCAGGAATACGAGTAACTCTCCCGATTGTGGAGCCATCTGATAATTCACAATACTTGTCTTACGACTCCATTTTTTTTCGATAAACTCACTTACTTTACTTTCGCCCGATTTCAAATTAACCTGAAGAATACAGGTTTTTGATTTAAGCTTCGATTGAAACCAGGCTTTCGAGTCGACCACTTTCATGTCAAGTAAATCAATTCCTTTAGGCAAAGTTCCACGGACAGTATCAACACTCAAACCGGTAATTGTAACACGTGTTATAAGAAAAGCCTGCTTGTTGTTTTTATACATTTTATATACACAACTATCATCACTATACGTATTATTGCAATACATGTCGGTAGGAACGTACAGGGAGGCTGTCTTTAGTTCGTTCAAATCGGCATTGTACAATTCATATCGTACTTCCTGTTTGTTGTGCATTTTCTTCTCGGCTTCCGCTTCGAGTATAAAATACCCTTTGGTCGATTTATAGATTCTCTCGTTTTTAAATCCGTCTTTGAGTATAATCTCCAATCGGTTATCGGGTGCTATCTGAGCTTTTGCAACTCCAAACAGCAAGATTAAAAGACCTATCGCTATAATTTTATTAAATCGTACAAAACACATAACATACTGCTGTTTAAATTTATAATTTATTTTTCTTCATATATTTATCGTATTCTGCTTTATTCATTTTACGATGCGTGATAATTGGTTTTACTACCGGCATTTTATAAGTTGCCGATTCTATCATATTACTATTAGGAACATACTCCAAGCCTTTGTTTACCACTTTTTGAGCCATAGGTTTATTGTTGAAGCGATTATAATACATTGCATATTCGTAATACGTATTTTCAATATTTATTTTAAAGCTCAAATTTGGTAATGGCAATTTAAAATCCGATTCGAATATAGATATATATTGTAGACCTTCTTTCAGTTTATTACGCAGAAAATATTCCTTGGCAACATCAAGACACATAAACATTTTAGTATTCTTAATCAGATTCAAAGATTCGGGACTACTCAACTCATTTTCATAACGGGCAAGGGTATCTAATAATGCCTCTTTATTCTGATCGTAATCAGACAAGCGGTGTAAATTCGTTTCTAAAAGACTTAATGCCGGTTTATCATTTGGTTTTAGTTTGAGAGCCTGAATAGCCGGTTCGAGATTTACATGATCGAAATTGGAACAAAACGCGGCACCCATATAATAAGCATAACTGATTTCATCGGCAAGTAATACATCTTTTATTTGTGGCAACAATCGGTTATAAGCAGCCGTGCAAAAGGGTAAATCAGTCTGAAATCCCAAATTGTGTCGTTCGTTAGAAACTTTATTGCCAATAAGGTTCCAGAAAGTTCTTTTGATATAGTCGAAATTATTATTCTTGAATCGGGATAATTGACCCAACAGATCAACATCTTCTACTTTGTCAAATTTACAGGCTTGAAGTCGGGCATCGAGAATAACAAACATCGAATTTAT
>Ga0302215_10002987_pt1 | contig 11505 bp, 6 predicted proteins | sample II_Fen_N3_1_FD_194580 | JGI IMG/M metagenome (GOLD analysis project Ga0302215, IMG submission 194580) | Peat permafrost microbial communities from Stordalen Mire near Abisko, Sweden - II_Fen_N3_1 | ecosystem: Environmental > Terrestrial > Soil > Wetlands > Permafrost | place: Sweden: Abisko... | reverse complement strand
ATCCAGTAAACGGAAACTATAAATCTCAGGTTCCAGCTTATTATCAAAAATCATCCCAAAACTTCCCTTCTCAGGATTCATTACCACGATAGGAATACGGATACCTTCGCTACGTAATTCGGCACCTTCATCGGCAACAGCCACGGCCAGATAATCGCACCGATGATGTTGCAACGTACGGGCAACTTCTACGGCTCCACTGCCATAAGCAAAAGCTTTCACCATGCACATCATCTTGGTCTCTGGACGTAGTTTAGAGCGGAAATAGTTGAGATTATCAACCAACGCATTCAGGTTTACTTCCAGCGTTGTTTCGTGAGTAACCAGTTCCAGTTTTTCCGAAATATCCTCAAAGTGAAAACTACGTGAACCTTTCAATAATACAACTTCGTTTTGTAGCTCACGAATAAGCTCTGATTTCAAAAAATCCTCAGTACTATCAAAAAATACCTTTTTCAGGTTTCTAAACTTATCTGCATTCTTTGAAATTTCAGGTCCAATTCCTATAATTTGCTGAACATTCTTATTTATGAGTAGTTTAGATACTATTTTATAAAACTCATACGCTGGCTGCCCGGTTTGTAACACATCTGAGAGAACAAGCGTTCTTGATAAGTCTTTGGCAGTAGCCTGCTGATTCAGAAAATCAATGGCAATACTCAATGAATTCAAGTCCGAATTGTAGCTATCGTTGATAATTACACAATTGCGCACTCCATCTTTAACTTCCAATCGCATTGCCACCGACTCAAGCAATAGAATGCGTTTGGCAATTTCAGCCGTTTCTATGCCTAAATACAACATAACAGCTATGCACTGTAACGCATTTTCAATGGAGGCATCATCGGTAAACGGAATTAAAACGGTTGAGATTGAACCGGCATATTTAAAGCTTATAGTAGTATCAATATCCGTTTTTATGGTTTCCAAAACTTGTACAATTGCAGTATTCGATTTACCCCAAGGGAACAGTTTTCCCTTAAAGCCAGACTGTGCAATTGATATATCAACTAATTTATTATCAGAACAATAAATCAACACTTCTGCATTTTCAAAAAGAAGTAGTTTCTCTTCGCATTTTTGCTTCAGACCGCTAAAGTTTTCGCGATGCGCTTCGCCCAGGTTGGTAAAGATACCAATCGTTGGTCGGACAATTGGTTCCAGACGAGACATCTCGTCCACTTTAGAAATGCCGGCCTCAAAAATACCCAGCTGTGTATTCTCATTCATGGCCCATACCGACATCGGAACACCAATCTGAGAGTTGTAGCTGCGCGGTGAGCGTGTAATGGCATAATCGGCATTTAAAAGCTGATAGAGCCATTCTTTCACCACTGTTTTACCATTGCTACCGGTAATACCAATAACAGGGATAGAAAACAAAGCCCGTTGTGCTGCCGCCAACTGCTGTAAAGCTTTCAGCACGTCGGCAACCCGCAAGAAAACAGCATCAGCCATTTCTCCAAATTCAGGACGTATCTCGCTTACCACAAAATAGCGTAGATTTTGTTGATAAAGTTCCGCAATGTAGTTATGGCCATTGTTTCGCTCCGTCTTAATGGCGAAAAACAAACTTTCGGCCGGAAAAGACAAAGAGCGACTATCGGTCAACAACCAATTTATCTCAGCATCAGGGATATTCTCATTGTTTGCCCCAATAATCCGGGCTATTTTAGTTAGTTTCATTGTTTAATGTTGATAGTGGGTAGTTGATAGTTAATAGTAGGTAGTTAATAGTAGGTAGTTAATAGTTGATAGTTGATAGTAGGTAGTTAAATAAAGAATGCAACAGAGCTAAAAATCCATATCACCTACTATAAATTACTCACTATAAACTATAAACTAATATTATTTTCTTCGGCCAAAAATGCGTAATAAAAATAGGAATAGGTTGATAAAGTCAAGGTACAAAGTCAAAGCGCCAATAATAGCTTCTTTTTTATCTTCGTCGGTACCTTCATTGCCAATTATGTTTAACTTTTTCAGTTTCTGTGTATCGTAAGCAATAAGACCCACAAAAATCAATACACCCACATACGAACTAATCCAGTAAAGCATTTCGCTTGCCAGAAATATATTTACAACTGAGGCAATTATTAAGCCTATAAGTGCCATAATAAGGATATTGCCTAGCTTGGTAAGATCTTTCTTTGTAAAGTAGCCATAGGCACTCATAGCAGCAAATGTTCCGGCAGCTATAAAAAACACATTCGCAATAGACTCGGTAGTAAACACAAAAAAGATACATGCCAGAGTCAATCCGTTCAGTACAGAATAGAGTGCAAAAACAATGGTGGCCGTTACAGCCGACATTTTACTTATAGCACCTGCCAAATAACCAACCAATACCAATTCAAGTATCAGCAAACCATAAAAAACAAAGCGTTGTCCGAAAACAAATTGAATAATCTCCGGCGAAATAGCTGTTTTAAAAGCTGTTAAACCGGTAATGATTAGTGCCAACGACATCCAACCATAAACTCTCACAAAGAATCGCTTCGTTTCTGCGATTTCTTCCTCTTTCGAAATTTCAAAAAAGTTATTCATACATATATGTTTTAAAAATTATCTAATAAAAAACCGGCACACTGAATACACCGAATATACAGACTCTATTTTTCAAATTTTACATCAACGCACATAAGCCTTAATTCTTATTTGCGTTCATTTGTTCAATTTGCGTTCCACCCCTACTCCAATGGCAAGGTCAACCAAACTTCCGGCTGCTCTCCTATGCGTTTTTCCGACACAGTTACTGAATCGGACACAGAATAGATGGAATAACCCCCTACAGCGCTCTTTCCACGCAATATCGACCGGTTTACTATGCCCGGATAGCCACTATAATTCAACAATACATTGCGGTGATAATGTCCGTTCAGAAAAGCTTTGACGTTGTAGCTTTTCAACAGTTCAGTCATATCTTTCCGGTTATCCACATCGCCGGGCAAAAAAGGATAATGCGTCACAATAAACGTTGGCATTGATTTTCCCACTTTTTCCAATGTTGTTTTCACAAAGCTCAGGTCATCAGCATAAATATGGCCTATACCCCCCACTTTTTCGGGTCCGGTAGGGAAACCAATAAACTGATAGCCGTTTGAAACAAACGAAAACTTATCGGAGCCAAAAACGCGAATAAAATTGGCAGAGCCAATGCGACCCTGGTTAGTATCATGATTTCCGGAAGTAATATAATAGGGAATTTTCAGACCCGAAAGAATCTTACGGGCTATTTTAAGTGAGGTAGTATCGCCCAAATCGCTGTCATCGCCGGCAATCAACACAAAGTTGATACCATCAGCGGCATTCACTTCGTTCACGGCTAATTGAAGATCTTCAGCATTTTGCGGTTTAGTTACCGATACGTGTAAATCGGTAAACAGCGCAAAACGAAAAGGTTTCGCGGCAAAAGCAGTGAACTGAATCAGAAGTAAGAAGAGAAGTAAATACAGTAGCTTTCTCATGCCGTAGCTTCAAAAAAAGAGGTTGAGATTTTGGACCCACAAAGATACAACAGCCCTCGCAATTTCACATATAATTAAGCTAAAAGTTTTAATCGAAATCTGACTAACCGAACACATTATGTAAATTGGCAAATATGTACAAAGAAAAGAATTTTCCAAGATCAATTAACGAGAACTCGATACAAGATTTCTGCCTACCTTTATCTAGTATACTGTAAAATAATGAAATAAGGCCTTTTGTATCTAAATTGATTTTCTATTAAGAGATTAAGGTATTTTGAAAAAGCACAGCTTTGTTACTGAAAACCCTTAGTAGCAATCGTTATAACTACCAACGCTTGCCCTTATTTTCAATATAAATTGAGTTATACTAAGGTATTTGATTTTATTCAGTAGTCGTATAATTTATTGCTTGCCCACCAATAGTTCCTTTAACCGTTACAGTAGTGCTTGTTGCTGTTTGTGAGCTATTTAAGTTAGAACTCATTGTTTCGGTAAGATTTACTGCCATCTGTTTATTGTAGTTAACTCCAACAACAGTTAACGAACCATTGGCAGTGAGTTTGCCGGTTAATTTAGTTGTTGTTGCAGTAAAACCGCCGACGTACTGAATGGTTCCACTCATGGTGTAGGTTTTCGATTCGGCAATTATGCCGTAACTGGCAAAAACCTCAGTCAATGACAATGACACAGCAGATGAAGTTGCATCCATACTGCCCGAAAGAGTTAAAGTACCGCCGTTTGGTCCATCTTCAGTACTAGCCGGAATTGAAACACTTGTAGCAGCGGGAGCTTTAAAAATAGCCTGGTTAGCAATTGTTTTAGCAGGGCTCACCAAAGCTAGTCCTGAAGTACTTGAACCTGCCCCGAAAATTTGTGTAATGATTTCTTTCTGTATTGGATCAGGAAGTGCTTCCGGGTCGTCCTTTGATCCGCAACTTGTTGCCGCAAGCACGATAAAACAGCAAAAAAGAATGGAGAGTGTTGATTTTTTTGTTTTCATGTGTTCAAATATGTATTAGACTGTACCTACTCATCTGGCTTTTCGGATTTACGCCCCGTTTATTTTAGTGGGTGCTGGTCTCCACTTATTAGTTGTAATTTCTTCGGTTTTTTCTTATTTCACTCCCTCTACTATCCGTATCTCATCTTCGGTTAAACCATACAATTCATAAACCAATTGATCGATTTCAGTTTCGAGGGTGGTGGTGTCGGCTTCTATTGACATTTTCTTTGCAACAATTATTTCATCAACAATTTTTTCATATTGAATTAATTCTTCATTAGTTGGAACAATTAGAGGAACTAGACGACCATCATTAATCTGCAGAGTATGAGTTGAAGTAATAAAGTTCTTAACGTAATAACTTATAAGTTTTGAATTAAGAATTGCTACAATATACTTGTCAGTAATTAATGGATTTACACTATGTAGTTTTACAATATTCTTTGAATAAACACCTTCTTCAACGAAAAATGATTTTAATCTATCTGAAAAATAGTCAACCCAACCAAATCCAGTAACATTATAAAATTTACACCCCTGCCATCTTGAATTTGTCTTCACTCCCTCCTTTAATTCAACAACACTATCGGAACTCCAATTAATACACTCGGTGTATGGAACAAACCATTTATATCCTTCTGTATTGCCTCTATTATAGAACACCCACAAATTGGTGCTTCCGCCATCATTTTTCTCTTTTAATGATAAGTCAGAGAATAATTTTACATCGCTGCGGTATACTGTTTTATATTGAAGAAATTTTCCGAAAACACTTGGATTCTTCTTGGTTATTTTAATTTTTTCAGCTTCGACGTATAACTGATTAATATCAGTCAAATCATAATTAGTACTTGAAAGATCGTTGAGTATATTTAGAAACTTGCTATCGATTGAGTATTTCTGCTCTAATGTATCAACAATACAACCAACATATTTGCTGTTATTTCCAGTGACTAATCCCTGTTCTCCTTCTGATATTAATCCAAGGAAAGTGAAATCGCCAGGTAGGATATTATTATTGTAGCTTATTATGTCTTCTGACTTACCTTTTCCAAGAAGTGAATTAAAGTGTTTCTCTGAAATTACTTTTAGAGGTGCATTGATTTTATTATTTAGCGATATATTAACATCTGTTGGAATATAGAACCTGCTAAACATATTTTTGACTAATAATTCTCTTTCGATAGAATATGATTCAAAATTTACATAATCCTTTGGCGTACTTATAAAAGTAACTTTATTACTTCCTTTGCTGTCTTTAGATAAATAGCAAATCATTGTTTCTACAAATGCATCTTCAAAACAATACCCTGAATAAGTGAATTTTATTTCAGAATAACTCAATAACTTTCTTCTAAAATTAGTTCTAGTCGATAAAGTAAAATATGTGTTGGGGGTAATAAATGACATCAATCCATTTGAATTTGACATAGATAAACCCTCATGTGTAAAGTACACATATAAATCATCAGCGGCTTGATATTTATTTTTCAAAAAATCTCTTTGAGCAGTTGGTAAGTCTCTATTGTAAATATACGGCGGATTTCCAATCACCACATCAAACCCAATAAAATCACCCTCATCGTTGAGCACTTCGGGGAATTCGAAACGCCATTCGAAGGCGTTTTCGTATATTTTATTGTTACGTATAGCGTCCAGCTCGGCTTCCAGTTTGTCTATTTTGGTGGTTCTTTCCTGTACGGCTTTGTTGAATTTTGATTTTTCCGATTTCGAGAGCTCAAACAGTTGTGTTTGGTTAGCAAGTTTATACAGTTCACCTTTAAGGGTGTTGAGGTTTATCAGGCGTTTATCATTAGTAGCTATTTCGCTTTCAAAATCACCTTTAATCTCGCGTATCAGCCTTTCCATAGCGCGCTTTTCGTCCTTGCTCTGGGCATTGCGGTAGGTCATCACTGCCAGTCGGTAACTGTCAATGGTCCATTTGCTACGTTTCAATGCCTTTTTTATATCGGCATCCAACGCATACCGGCTAATCAACGAATTGCCGCATTTTATGTTTATGTCGATATTGGGGAGGGTTTCCAATTCCGGTTTTTCCGGTAGAGGCGCACGGCCGTGCGCCTCTACCGCAGGAATTCGATAATATGCATTTTTCAATAATTCAATCCATAAACGCAAGCGGCATATTTTCACCGAATTGGGGTTCAGATCCACCCCAAACAGGCAATTCTCAATAATGGTTTGTTTCTCGTGAAACAGCGTTTCCTGCACGCGCTGACTTTCGCGGTTGGCGGGATTGTATTCAAACAGCTTACCATCCTCGTCGGTCACAATCAGTTCGTCGTTTTCCACCACCACGCTGTATTCTTTCAGGCGTTTGCCGTCGCGATCGGACAGTATGCGTAGTTCGCTTTTAATAGCTATTATCTCGTTAAGCGCCGATACCAGAAAGTGACCGGAACCTACAGCGGGGTCACATATCTTCAAACTGTTGATAATGGCATTGGCTTCAATACGCGCCTCAGTTCCCGATTCAATATTATCGTACAGTTCGCCAAACTCTTTGCAATTCCAAGCCTTGGTTTCGTTGAATTTTTGCAGCACTGCACGGCGTATGGTTTCGCGGCACATGTACATGGTTATAAAGCCGGGCGTAAAAAATGAGCCGTCCTTGTAACCATTTATTTTTTCAAATATAAGCCCCAGCACCGAGGCATTTATCAGGCGTTTGTTGTCTTCCTGAATTTCTTCGCTACCCTCACTGCTAAAGTCGTAGGCATTCAGAAATTCAAAAACATAGTCAATAGCTAACAGTTCACCCGTTTTCTTTTTCCCTGTTTTATCTTTTATCACCGAATTGGACAGCACCGGCAGGTTGCCATCTTTAAGCTGACTAATAAACAAGCAAGCATGTTCAATGTCGGTGGGTTCAAACAGCGAGCTGTTCAGATAGGGCACATGGGCAAACAATTGCTTAACTTCGTCGTTACGTTCGTCAGGTTTCTTGGCCAGTACCTGAAAAAACAAAGTGTTCAGGTCATCAAAATTCTTTACTTTGTCGGTATTCAGAAAAGCATAGGTTTTATCTCCCTTGTGGTATTTAATGAGCTGTGCTTCGAGCAGTTTCAGGAACAGAATGCGGTTTATCCACGTAATACTCAGTTCCAGTGCCACATTAAACAGGCGCTCATCGGTAGTATCGCCAAACTGCGACGGTTTTTCCAGTCGCGCTATTTTGTCGAGATTATCCAGTTGCACAATGGCACTTTCAATCAGCGATCCGGCATTGCGCAGGGCTTTATCTTTGCGTTGTATCAGTTTTTTACCGCCCTCTTTGGTTTCGGTAAGCCCGATAATGTGAAGCAGCTCGGTGTAGAATATCTTATCGAGACTATTGCTATCGTTGGCAAAAGGGAGTTTCAGCAAATGCTCCGGCGATAACAGTTTAAACAATGCTATCAGCAGGTTATCGTCCTTGGGGTTGTTATTGCGCAAAGGTTTCTCATACTCCCGAATGTCGAAATGCGTAAAGGTAATTTCGTGCGTGAGGGCTTCAATGGCAGGAGCTGCAATTTGGGAATAGAAAAAGTCAGTTTTGTTTCCACCTGAGCGGCCTTCTTCAAAGTCGATAAACTTTCTGACCAAGGGTTTATTTTGTGCAAATATCCGCTCAAACAATTGTGCATCAAAAATATACCACTCGTAAATATTAGTGGCAATCAGATGTTTTATTTCCAGGTTCTTGTGGGTAATTCGTTCGCGCAGGTAATACAATACCAGTTCCTGAAAAGCTTTTGTATTGATAGCATCGGGGCGGAGCATTTCGCCTTTGTTGGTAGGTTTCTTAGCTTCAATAATCACTCCTACCGTACTGCTTGCATCAGCTCCGTTGTGTATCACCAAATCCTTACGGTCTTTGGTGTTTATGTAATGATTCCCGCTATAGTAGGTGTTTTGTAGAAACTTTGACACCTCGTTTTTATGGAATTCCTCCGACTCAAACTCATCGATAGTGGCAATAAGACTAATCAAATTCCTTTTAAATTTCTCTATTTCAGGCCTGTTTGGCTTTACTTTCAGAAAAGCTTTGTTTAGTGATAAGCGCGGTTTGAGTATCTTCAGTTCCATAGTAAAACATTTAATTCACAAATTTACAAAATTTTGGTGATATTAACCCGTAGTTAATAAAAAAGTTATTAGTATAGTAGCTTAAACAGTGACAACGATTTATGATATTTATTTTCTTTCTGGCTGTAAGCCAATTATAATATAGCCCAAAACACGAAACATATAACATATTTTATTTTTTATTAAGCTCTTGCAAAGTTCCTTTTATCCGTTTGTACTCCTATCTTTGTTCGGTTATCGGGAAACGGTAACACTTTTTGTGCGTTTTAGTACATTCAATGGTTCTTTTCAGTACTTTTCCTGAAACTTCAGGAAGTTTTTTGGAAAAGACTTGAAGTTTTCGGAAAAAGTCAAGTCTTTTAAAAAAAAAGACAGGTAGTTTTTGACCAATATTCAGGTCTTTTTTTGGGCTGCAAGGCACAAAAAAACACCCCCGCAAAAGTCTGGTACACTTTTATCAGGGGTGCTGTAGTTTGGTACTTATCGGATTGCCTGCCGCTTTTTTTGAGAAAAAGTAAACTGTCTGGTACGCTTACCCTTGCCGATTACTCTGCAGTAAGTGTGTACTTCAGGTTACGAAGGTTGTCCTGAATGCGTGCTCCCGGTCTGAATCGGACACGTACTCCCTTAACCTGACTTTGTGAGGTGTCGTCGACTTTTTCAACGCCGCTGCTGTTTAACGACAACTGAAAAGAACCGAATGTGCCAAAACGCACAATTTTTCCTTCCATCAGGTTTTTGGTCATCTCACGCTGCAAAGCGCTCAAAGCCGCCAACACATCCGTGTCGGTAAGTGTACACCGGTCGGAGATATTTTCCGACATTTCCTCTAGCGAAATTTCGCCCACATTTTTAGCACTCACGTAAAACTTACGTTCGGCTGTCACATCCTTTGGGTTCGGACGCTGAATTGTTTTCAATTTTATCATCTTATTTTAAAATTGAATTACTTGCCTCACAGCACGTTGTTGTGCTGAAATGACACTGCAATGATACAAAAACATTTTTATTATTTCAGAATAAATTTTTCAACAAATTATCCACAAGCCACCTCTGAAAATAGTTAAAATAGTCATTTAAACGGTATTTTTTTATTTAAACGGTATTTAAACACTATTTAAACGCCATTTAAACACCCTATTTATAAAACTCTCTAAATAAGGGTCAAATCAAGGATAAGTTAAACTTTGTTAACGCATTATTTTTAACTTCTGTTTACTCATATCTAAGAGGTTAGACAGATATAATGTCGTATTTTGAGTTATATCGTAGAAATATTTTTTTTAACTGCTTATCCCCTTTAGTCAAGGTTAAAAATATATCAGTTGTAATGTAGGTGCTTACTTCAATATGACAAATGAAATTTAAGAAATAAAACCACATTAGGCACAATAGACAAATTCCTTTCGGCATTTTAAGATGTAAAACCTGGAACAGTGTCAATATTATCATTTTAATTATGAACTATTGTGCCTATTGTGGTTTGTTTTTCTTCAACTTGACCGAAAGGGATAAGCAGTTTTTTTTTAATTGCCATCCACCAGCTCGAGGAGTTATGGGTTTATAAGTCACTCACATCCCTCAGTTGCGCAAGCTTCACTTAAGGTTACTCACATTTAGCCACTACGTGGCAAAGAATAGTACTTTAGTAGATCCTATTTACAGCTTCTTGCATCAGGTCATTGCAACATTGCTTTTAAACACAAAAAAAAGGATAAGCAAAAAGCTTATCCTTCCTATAATTCAACTACAAATATCTTGATTTACAAATCAATAGAGCTAATCTCTACCAACAATTCGTCTTTCATAACCGATTGTCCTTGCTGAACACGGATTTTACGAATAACGCCATTACAATTAGCCGAAATCTCGTTCTGCATTTTCATAGCTTCCAGACTCAGAATTGCTTCACCTTCGTTTACCAAATCACCTTCGGCAAGGAAAATATCTACAATTTTACCGGGCATAGGTGCAACGATATTATTTTCATTAATCTGATTGCTGTCTTTATCAATCATTCCATGACGGATATAAGAGAAAAGCGATTCCAGACTGAATTTATATTCTACACCGTTTACTTTTATAATGGCTTTGTTCTGATCGCGCGACACCAACTCGCAGTGAAAACGTTTGCCTTTCCAGTCGAAAGCATAGTGAAAATCTTCCTGCTCCACAAAGTCGATGTCCTGTTCAACACCGTCGATAACCGGACTCGATTCCTTTGGAATATAGATTTTGTAACGCTTTCCATTTTCACGCAAAGCAATAAACAATCGCGAAGCATCGCGTTTATAAATATATGAAGTTCCCATTGTAATTATTGGCCTCTCCCCAACCCTCTCCAAAGGAGAGGGAGTTTGGTTTTGAGAGTTTATTAAGTTTTAAATAATTATACTAACTATAAGTCCCCCCTTGGGGGATTTAGGGGGCTTTAATAATTAAGCCTTTTATTCAATACCCACACATTCAAATTATCATTCTTATACGTTGGTAAGTCCGACGAAAGTTGCAGATATTCAGATGCATACATAATAGTGGCAGCCAAAGCACCAATCATTTCATCCTCATCGTTTTCGAGCATTTCAGGAGTAAACACGGTATCAACCCAGCGGGTAGTATAAGTGGCATTTATAAATTCCGGGTGCTGTAAAACCGTTCGGCAAAATGGCACGGTTGTTTTCAAACCAATAAGACTGAATTCGTAGAGCGCTTTCAGGGTTTTTTCAATTACATCGGCACGGTTTTCACCATGAACAATAATTTTTGAAATCATTGAATCAAAATAAGGTGTTACCACTGCCCCACTCTGAACACCGGTTTCGATACGAATGCCTTCGCCATGTGGAAAATGAATTTTATCGATAAATCCGGTTTGAGGACTAAAACGGTTTTGAGGATCTTCGGTATTTACACGGCATTCAATAGCCCAACCTTTAATTTGAA
>Ga0302215_10002985_pt1 | contig 11510 bp, 6 predicted proteins | sample II_Fen_N3_1_FD_194580 | JGI IMG/M metagenome (GOLD analysis project Ga0302215, IMG submission 194580) | Peat permafrost microbial communities from Stordalen Mire near Abisko, Sweden - II_Fen_N3_1 | ecosystem: Environmental > Terrestrial > Soil > Wetlands > Permafrost | place: Sweden: Abisko... | reverse complement strand
TCGATTTTCTAATTTTTTTTGTTCTTTAATCAGTTTTTTTACCTGAATAAAATCTTTATTTGTTATATTTTTAGAAATAAGTTTCAGCTTTATTTGGGAGAAATTACTGGTTTTTATTTCCGAAAAGTCAATCTGATACTTATTCATCAACTCTTTATCAAGTTCCGATTTCAGGTTTTGAACTTCAAATAAATTTAATTCCCGACCCTCAATGGTACGTGGAATCTGCAGATATACAAATCGTCCAAATATACCACTTGCCCAAACTACCGCCATACTCCAAAATCCGACTGAAACGATTCCACCGAATTTAAAAGAAGTATGAAATAATATCAATACCGGTCCGATTGTACAAAGAAAAATATGAAATTCGAGCCAGTATTTCAACACACCCACTCTGGAAAATATCCTCAAACGCTTTCTCGCCATATACGAGAATATTCCAAATACAATCAATATACTGCCGAAAATGCCCAATCCGTGCCCAATAATTCCACTTGGTTTCAGTTGTTGATACAAGGGATGAAAAAACCGTTCTTCAATCGGTAAACTATAATAGCTCAAACCAATATAAGTAAGAACAACAATGGCAGCAATAATTATTAATGAATAAAAAGTAATACTTAATCTGTGAACAAATCGGGTCATACAGAGTTTTTTTGGTTCAAATTTAATGAACAACTGAATTAATCGGAATTAAAAAAATCAATAATCAAAAAAGTTATATCAATTAAAGCTTCCTATTTACTTTTAAATTTCTTGTCGGCATTAAAAGCCCACGCTACCAATATAACTATTACAATAATAATAACATAGAGTATATTTGGAACGGGTGGAGGTGTGCCCTGACCATATGAGTGCATTCCGGATAAATAATAATTTACACCGAAGAATGTCATAATGATTGTACTGAAACCAATGAGTGATAAACTGCTTAAAACGAATTGATTGTTCAGCTTTGGAACATTTCGTAAATGCAATATGGCCGAATAAACCAAAATGCTTACTAAGGCCCAGGTTTCTTTCGGATCCCAGCCCCAATATCTTCCCCATGATTCATTCGCCCAGATTCCACCGATAAAGCAACCAATCGTCAACATCAATAGTCCGATAATCATTGCCAGTTCAATGATGTAGCTTATTTCCTGAATGTTGTCTTTCAACCGGTTTGAATTCTTCTTTGTACGGGCAATCATTAAAGTCAGATTGAGGAATCCCAGTAAAGCTCCCATGGCAAGGAAACCGTAACTTGAAGTTATAATGGCCACGTGTATAATTAACCAATACGATTTCAGAACCGGAACAAGATTCGTAATTTCAGGATTCATCCAACTCATTCCGGCAACAAACAAGGCAATTGCCGATAAAATTCCGGTTACAGCTAATGTTATAGGCGATTTTCGGGCAAAAAGCAGACCCGAAAGTGAGGCTGCCCAACCAACAAAAATCATCGTTTCGTAGCCGTTACTCCACGGTGCATGACTCGAAATATACCAGCGAATGGCTAAGCCGGCTGAATATATTCCAAAGACAATCCAGAAGGGATAAATTGCCAGATTCAACATTTTGTCTAAGCCTGATTTCGTTTTAAAAATATTCACTAGATGCAGAATCAAAAGCAATAACCCGATTAAAACATAGGTAATTGCCAGCTTTCCAAAGATATTTATTTCGTTGTAGAAAATCTCGAGATTTATTTTCGATTTCGATAGTAAATTATTGCCACCATTCAAAACCTGATAATTTTTAATAAGTGTCAAAGCCTGATTCGCCTGTCCCCAATTTCCGGATAATATTGCTTCACTAAATGCTTTATAGTAGTTTCCCAATAACATTTCCGGTGAATTATCCGAAGTAGCGCGAACGATATTTTGGCCTCCCATAATGGCGCTGATTTGTTCGTCTGACATGCCGCCCATTCCCGGAGGAGGAGTTTTGCCTTCTATGTCGGCAGGAGCTGTCATTTTCTCGGAGCCTCCCATACCTTCCGGAGCTGTCATTCCACCCATACCGTTCATACCACTCATTCCTGAAGGTGCACCGGCATTCATGCTATGCATTCCACCCATTGCTCCATGAGGATTTGCCTGACCATGTGCAGCGTTATTCACAGTGTGTTGAGCTGTTCCCCATTTTCCATCGGTATGACCGGGTATCGGGAATAATGACAGCATATTTCCATTGAAAATCTGATAACAAATATTGATCCGCTCGTCTACATTAATAATTTCCTTATCATATTTATTGTGAGTCGATTGTTCTTTTTGGTAAACCTGATCAATTTTATCTTTCAACCGATATGCACCCCCGTTATCGAAATCGAAAAGTTGATTGAATGATACATATTCGCCTACAGAACCTAATTCTTTAGCTAATTGGTCATTGGCAACTTTTATAATCGGTTCGTTTTCCCACGAAGATGGATTTGCACTCATTCCAATGATTACTTCTGCAGCTGACATAGTATTGTAGGAAGTTTTTTTGTATATCTTACGCAAAACATCAGATGCAAACGTGCTTAATGGTTCGATTCGTCCCTGGGCTTCGTCCTGAATCAATAAACTGTTCAGAGCCTTTATATGATCACTTTTCGAAGTTTCCTGAGCTGTAGCAACAAACGAAGTTGATGCCATCATCAAACCTGCCAATAAAAGAATTTTTTTCGATTTGCGTTTTTTCTGCAATTCGTTGCTGAGTTTCAAAACTGTTCTGAACCGGCTGTTTTTATTGAATAATGTCCAAACCATACCTAACATCATGAAGAAATAGCCAATGTATGTAATTAATGTTCCCCAATAATCGTGATTTACCGAAAGGACAGTTCCTTTTTCGTCCTGATCGTAAGACGACTGAAAGAAACGGTAACCCCGGTAATTCAAAATATTATTCATGTAAATCCTGAACGGACGTTCGCTTTTCATCTCCGGGTCAATAACTGTAATTTCGCTGGCATACGATGACGGACTGTTTGATCCGGCATAACGTTCCAATTCAAAAGCCCTTAGCGTAATGCTGAAAGGCAATTTGTGTTGTAACATTCCGTACGAAACCGACACTTTCACGTTGTTTAACTCGCAGGTTGCAGGTTGAGAAACTTCATTTTCAGCAGCCAGCACATTTACACGTTTGGTACTTTTTCCATCGCTCACTTTAAATGTTATGGCATTTTTCCCTTGTTTAATGATTCCGGTTTTATTCATTTCAGGAGTAATTTGCGACAAATTTTTCCGGGCTTTTGGCATATATGTTTTTAAAACAAATATCACATCTTCAACTTTATAAATAGTTTTTTGCTGAGTTGGCCAGAATCTTCCCGGTGCTAATTCCGATTCATTTTTCTGCATCATGCTCATGGTAGCAATAGGGAATAAGCTTTTGAAATAAAGTTGGTTATTCATCATTACAAAACTTACATTTGCCTGATGAACCGTATCCTGAAATGCAAAAGAAACATCTTCAAACTGATTTTTTTCGCCATTCATTAAGATAAAATCCATTCCCTGATTGTGGGAATTCATTACAAACAGCGACAGTGCAGGCTCACCTTGTTCGTCAGGAACAATTGTTTCGATGGAGTTCGGTACAAACATTTCATTTTCAACGGTAATCGTTCTTCCTGCAATGGAAATCGATTCCGAAAAATTGTTTGAACCAGCTTCGGAGAAGTTGGCTTCTTTTGTTTTTTCAACTTTTTCACCTTTGTATTCAGCTACAATTCCTACAGAAGATTTGTCGGAAGAAATTTCATTTGAAGTTTCGCCCTGACGAATATGCATCATGCCTTCCGAACCAAAATAACGGGTAACTGCAGCGCCAATGATTATACAAATGAAAGCTAAATGAAAAAGCAACACGCTCCATTTGCGGCGATTTATTAAATCGTAACGGATAACACTCCCGATTAGGTTTACGATTAGAAGCACCATCAGCACTTCAAACCATTTGGCATTATAGACTATTTCCCGGGCATATTCTGTTCCCGAACTGTTTTCGGCAAAAGTGGCATAACCGATACTTATTCCAAAAATGACTAATAAAATAACGCTGGTAAGCATGGAAAACATAATATTTTTCAGCTTCTTCATAAATAAAAAGTTTTAAATTTGAATGTTAGTAATTTTTTGGTATTGATTTCCGTGCAGATAGAGCTATTAACTCATTTGTTTACGAATATATTTTATTTTTGCCTGAAAATTCTATTATTTTATTATTATTTTCACTTTTGAATAATATCAAATGCCTGATTTATCCATTATTGAAACGCCATTAAACAAAAAATAGTTTAAAATTATCAATTATTCTCCTTTCATTTTGAGTTGCATTCTAACCGGATTCGTAATGAATTGCTTAATAGTCACAAAATGAGATGAAAGTCAGTTTAAATAATTTGGTAAAAGTACTAAAATTATAGTTAATAAGGCAAGTAAAAAGTGTTTAAATTTTATAAGTATAAAGAAGTAATCCATATCCGCCTAAAGGATGAGTTGTTTTGAGGGTTGATTCTCTTTCCGGGGTTTCAGGAAAGAAATTAGGACGAAAAAATCGAAGAAATAGTGATAATACTCCCCAATTGATTTGTTTTTAATTACAAATGAATTTGAAAACTTTTGGATTTGGTTGGATTTTACCCGTTGCTCTGATCAGATAAGCGCCTTTTAGTAATTGATTTGTTGAAATGGAGTTGGATGTTGCAGCCGATTTTACAATCATTCCATTCATATTCAGAATTTCAATCCTTGAAAGTTCTTCATTAAATACCAGTGTTTGATTTTGCTGATCCTGACGCATCTTGAGGTTGTTTTCTGTTAGGGTTGGCACTGCACTTAAGAAATCACTGAATGCATTCATGGCAATGGTAGGCTTTCCATCACTTCCCCAGGCACTTAATGCGTAACCGCTCCAGCTGCGGGCACCTTCAGGTTCCCAATACAGTACGCCCAATCCGTTGTTGTTCGGAACAGCATTCACTTTTCTCTGAACCGCCATCAGCATATCATACGTATTTTGTGCATTGGTGTCCACACCGCCAACTTCTACTACCATGACCTGTTTTCCATAACGGGTAACCATGTCGAGTAAGTTATTTCCCAACGCATTGATCGAAAGTGTATAATCGGGACTGCCGCTTATCCAGTACGGATAATAGGACATCCCGATAACATCGTATTTGGCTCCGTTTGTTTTGGCAGCATCGAACCACCAACGGAAGCGTGCATTATCATGTCCACCATCGATATGAAGAATGACTTTTGATGTTGGAGATACGGCTTTGATGGCATCATACCCTTTGTTAATTAACTGGATAAGTTGATTCCAACTCGTGGTATTGCTGCCTTCGGGATAAACCATTCCACCCGAAGTTTCATTTCCCACCTGAACCCACTCGGGCGTTACTCCGGCTGTTTTTAAAGCGGTCATAATATCGAAGGTGTAATTGTATAAATCAGTGAGCAGGGTTGGAAAATCATGTCCGACCCAGGCAGCCGGTTTAGCCTGATGTCCGGGATCGGCCCATGTGTCGCTGTAATGAAAATCAATCATGATGCGCATTCCCCATTGCTGTGCACGCACTGCCAGAGCCACCGTTTCGTCCTTGCTGCAATGACCGTTGGTACGATCGGCGGAAGGATTTACAAACGTTCGTAGCCTGATGGTATTGAAACCATGATCTTTGAGTATTTTGAAGCAATCCTCCTGAACGCCGTTGTCGTTGTAAAATTTATATCCGGTGGCTTCCATTTGCGATAGCCAACTAACGTCACCTCCTTTAGCAAAAACAAAAGTTCCATTGTTTTCGGCTAGTACGGACAGTGTGATAATATTCAGAAACAGAATTGCAAAAATGAGTTTGATTTTCATTGATTTGATACTTACTGATTATTTAAATGCCTCCAATGCTTTGGTAGGTTTACCATCGCTTCCCCACACGCTTAACCCGTATTGGCTCCAGCTGCGAGCACCTTCTGGTTCCCAGTAGAACACGCCAAGACCTTTATTTTCGGTTACTTCTTTTACTTTTTGGATAACGGCTTTGAGCATATCGTATGTGTTTTGAACTTTGGAGTCTTCGCCACCTACTTCCACCACCATCACTTCTTTGTTGTGTTTCGCCGCCATGTCTTTCAGGTTTGTTCCCAAATCATCAATCGAAAGCGTATAATCCGGATTTCCTTCCAGCCAGTACGGATAGTAGGACATCCCGATAATATCGAATTTAGCGCCATTTTTTACTGCATTATCGAACCACGATGTGAACAACGCTTTGTTATTTCCCTGATCCACATGAAGAATGACTTTGGTAGAGGGGCTTACTGCTTTTACCGCATCGTAGCCTTTATTAATCAGTTCGGCCAGTTGCGGCCAGTGGTCGGTATGACCTTCGGGATAAATCATGCCGGTGCGGGTTTCGTTGCCCACCTGTACCCATTCGGGAGTTACGCCGGCCTTTTTCAAAGCCGACATCACGCCGAACGTGTAATCGTACACGGCTTGTTTCAATTGTTCGAAGTTTAATGCTTCCCATGCTTTCGGTTTCACCTGCTTGCCCGGATCTGCCCACGAATCGGAGTAATGAAAATCAATCATCACGCGCATGCCGTACTTTTTTGCCCGAAGTGCCATGGCCACGGTTTCGTCCTTGCTGCAATGCCCGCTGGCCTTGTCTTTATTTGGATTGACAAATGTGCGAAGCCGGACGGAATTAATGCCCAAATTCTTCAGGATTTTAAAACAATCCTGTTTCACGCCCTTTTGGTTGTAGAATATATAACCGGTAGCCTCCATTTGCGGAAGCCAGCTGATATCGGCGCCTTTGGCAAACTGCGGTTTTTCGGCATGCAGGCTGACTGACAGCAAAAGAGCCAAAACGACGAGAACGGATGTATGAAGGTGTGTTTTCATGGTCTGTGGATATTGAGTTCTTATGGTATATTTAAAAATGAAACAACATACAGCAAAGATATGTTTTTTTAATCAAAAACAAAACCCTGCTATGTATTCAAACAAAGCAGGGTTCGGGTAGGATAATTATTTAAAAATCAAGATCCGCTTTTATCGAGAACACTCTGGGTCGTGGATAAAATCCATTATCATTTCCGTACGGAACCTCGGGGTCAACGCCTGTATAGCCTGTAATAGTAAATACATTCTGAATAGTAACCATAAGTTTTAGCTTCACGTTTTTGGCAATATTGCCAAAGTCGTAGCCAATGTTGAAATAATCCATTTTCAGGAAAGAGGCGTTTTCGACATAATAGTCGGATTGATTCTGGTTTGTTTTAAATCCGGTCTTTAAATAATCGGTGGTAATGTTACTCAAATAACCATATTCTGCCCCATTATAATAGTATCCTAAATTTGCATCTAATATATTATAAACATAATTCCCGATACTGGCTCTGAAAGATATTCCGGCACTCCATTTACCGTAAGTCAGGATCGAATTTAACCCCAACAAATAATAGGGAGCCGCAGAATGATATGAATATTTATCGTCATAACCTGTTTTTCCATCTCCATTCAAATCATAATAACTGCCTTCAATTGGTTTTCCTGCATTGTCGTACTTTTGTTTCAAAGCGTAAAACATATCTGGAGAATACCCGTCTTTAGTAACAAGGCTTACGCCATTAAAACTAATATATGTGGAACTTGGTGAACTGAAATCACTGATTATTGATTTTTGATAAGCCGCGGTTAAGCTTAATGACCACACTATTTTATCATTCATAATCGGAATAGTATTGATAGTTAGTTCACCACCGCTGGATGTGAGCGTGCCATTATTTATTAAAAGGGTTTGACTGGAATTTGTGCCAAAAAGTAATGTTACATACCTTAACAGATCTCTTGTTTTATGGTTATAAAAATCAATTGTTCCGGTAATACGGTTGTTCTGAAACCCAAAGTCAATGCCGTAGTTAAGTGAATTGGTAGTTTCTTCTTTTAAATTTGCATTGTAAGTGGTTGAGGTGTTAGAGCTGGGTTGTTGACCGGATGTTCCATAGCTGATTCTCACCTTCAGCATATTCACCGGTTGATCTTTCATTATATCTTCATTGGTGGCATTCCAGGCTAATGCTATGCCCGGAGCATTTGTCCAACGATTTGCAACACTGAATCGGGAACTTCCATCCAATCGGGAATTGACCGTAATGAAATACTTTTCATCATAGTTGTATTTAATTTGTCCGAAATAGGATTCCAGATAACTTGTTGTTTTGTACCCCTGAGTTGAATAACCGCTGCCATCAAAGTTTCCATCATAATTATAATAAGTGGTTTGATATTGGTTCGATTCTGAGTTTACGGTAGCATCAATAGTGTGTTTGCCGAAACGTTTATTATATTTAAAACCAACCTGGAGAAATTCAATATCCATGGTTTGTATCCTGTTTTGTTTATGACCAACAAAGTTATAATACTGGGCAGAGTTGGTGGGGACAATCTTGTTTTCGGTTGAACCCGAATAATAATTTGCATAATTGATGAAAAAATGTAAATCTTCAAAAAAATGCAACTTGTAGTCAAGTCCGAAATTCGTAAAGCAATTGGTTGAGTTTATCCGGTCATCGGTTTGATACAACAGTGCAACCGGATTTGATGCGCCGAAACTTATTGATGTTGGCTGCCAGTAACCGCCGTATTTTGTAAAGGCCGTATCGGTGGACAGTACCGGCATGGTTGGATTTATACTAGTCGCTGAACCAATTGACCGGGTATTAGGTATGCGATTGTTCATGATTGTACCTCGAACGTTTAGCGAAACATTTAAATGATTTTTGAAAAATGACGGGTTTAGAGTTAGACTTCCACTGACCTTATCGGCCTGATCTGTCTTTAAAATTCCTTCCTCGTTCAGGTATCCCAATGAAATCCGGAAAGGGATGTTTTTGGCCAATCCGCCCGAAATACTCAAATGATTGTCGGTTGCAGGTGCTGTCTGGAAAATCTCATTAGCCCAGTTGGTCGATGCATTTCCCAACAAGGCTTTTTCTGCATCAGTTCCCTGAGTGTTGATCAGTGTGCGAAACTCATCGGCACTAAACACGTTAGCCGTGCGAGTAACCTGCTGAATGGCATTGGTGGTGGAGAAATTTATTCTCAGTTTGTCCGATTTTCCTTTCTTAGTTGTAATGGAAATAACGCCACCCGATGCCCGCATGCCATAATTACTATTGGCGGCAGCATCTCTTAGAACAGTAATATTTTCAATATCGTCGGGATTCAGAATGTTTGCCAGGTTTGAGGAGGTATAAGCGGTTTCCAACGGAATGCCATCAACCACGATGAGCACTTGTCCGGAATTGATAAGCGACGAAATCCCCCGTATCTGAATGAAACTTCCCGAGGTGAGTGAGCCATTATTAGTCATGATTTGCACTCCGGCAATTTTTCCGGCTATCAGTTGGTCGAAAGAGGTGATTAAACCTTCGTTGAATTGGGGTGCAGTTCTTATTGTTCTGATTTGGGATTTACTACTTGTATAATGATGGACTGTTGAATCATTATGTTGAATTGTACTATCTTTTTTTTGAACTTCAACGGCAAAAAGCATGGGGGATGCGAGAAGCGAAATAAATAATAAAATGTAAACTGTAAGGTGACTATTGATTGCTCTTTTCATTCAGTGACTTTTAGTTAAGTTTTTACGATGTCAAAGATATAAAAAACAATTTTATTGTTAATCGTTTTAGTTGTATTATTTTCAATTTCACTTTTAAAACTTTTTCCGTACATTTGTGTCCTTAAAAACTAAATAAATTTTCTACCGTTATAAACTTACTGTTATGGCTATTATCAAACCGTTTAAAGGCATTCGTCCTCCTAAGAATTTAGTTGAAAAAGTAGCATCGCGTCCGTACGATGTATTGAACTCCGAAGAAGCCCGCACCGAGGCTACAGGAAATCCTATGTCGTTGTATCACATTATCAAACCGGAGATTGACTTTGCACCCGGAACAGACGAACACGAAGAGAAAGTGTACGCCAAAGCAGCCGAGAATTTTGCCATGTTTCGCAAAGAAGGCTGGCTGGTGCAGGATGACGTGGAAAAATACTACGTGTATGCTCAGACAATGAACGGGAAAACGCAATATGGCCTGGTGGTTTGTGCTAATGTGGACGATTACGTGAAAGAAAATATCAAGAAACACGAGCTTACCCGCCGCGATAAAGAGGAAGACCGCATGAAACATGTTCGGGTGAATAACGCCAATATCGAACCGGTGTTTTTCGCCTATCCGCACAACGCAGAGTTGGATGCCATCGTGACCGAAGTGATTAAAAACAAGCCTGTTTACGATTTCGTTGCTCCCGGCGACGGATTCGGTCATCATTTCTGGGTGATTGATAATGCTCAAACCATTGCACGCATTACAGAAATCTTTAGCGGCATTCCTTCGTTGTATATTGCCGACGGTCATCACCGCAGTGCCGCGGCAGCATTGGTTGGACTCGAAAAACGCAAAGCCAATCAAAACCATACCGGCAACGAAGAATACAATTATTTTATGGCAGTTTGTTTTCCCGATAACCAATTGAAAATTATCGACTACAACCGTGTGGTAAAAGACCTGAATCATCTGACAGACGAAGAATTCCTTGCCAAACTTTCCGCAAACTTTGACGTGGAATTAAAAGGTTCTGAAATTTATAAACCCAATAAATTGCACAATTTCTCGTTGTATTTGTCGGGTAATTGGTATTCGCTGATTTCCAAAGCGGGAACTTACAACGATAACGACCCGATTGGCGTGTTGGATGTAACAATTTCGTCGAACTTAATATTGGATGAAGTGCTGGGCATTAAAGATCTTCGCAGCGACAAACGGATTGATTTCGTGGGTGGAATCCGAGGCTTGGGTGAACTGCAGAAAAGGGTTGACAGCGGCGAAATGCGTGTGGCGTTAGCTCTTTATCCCGTTTCGATGAAGCAACTCATTGATATTGCCGATACAGGAAATATTATGCCTCCTAAAACCACCTGGTTCGAACCAAAATTACGTTCGGGTCTGGTAATTCATGAATTAGTTTAATTAGTTCATCGGGTGACCGGTTCATCAGTTAATTGGTTTTACTTCACTGATAACTGCTAACTGTTCACTGCTAACTGAAGATATTATGCGATTAAAAATTTCGACTTTCGTTTTCATACTTTTCTCTGCCATTCTTTTACAGGGTTGCAGTGTTAAATCACGTATCAAAAAAGCTGATAAACGATTCGAAATAGGTGAATATTATGCAGCTGGCGATATGTACAAAAAGCTTTATAATGCTGTTTCATCGCAGGATAAACCGTTGCGTGCTCAGGTTGCGTTTAAGCAGGGCGAGTGTTTCAGACTGATTAATAACTATCGGGCCGAGCAGGCTTATCAGAATGCCATCCGTTATAAATATTCCGATAGTATTGTTTATCTGCGTTATGCCCAGGTATTACACCGTGCCGGCAAATACGGTGATGCATTCAAAAATTACAGCATTTATCTGAAGAAAGACAGTACAAACGAGAT
>Ga0302215_10002982_pt1 | contig 11514 bp, 7 predicted proteins | sample II_Fen_N3_1_FD_194580 | JGI IMG/M metagenome (GOLD analysis project Ga0302215, IMG submission 194580) | Peat permafrost microbial communities from Stordalen Mire near Abisko, Sweden - II_Fen_N3_1 | ecosystem: Environmental > Terrestrial > Soil > Wetlands > Permafrost | place: Sweden: Abisko... | reverse complement strand
GTGGATATTGCGGAATTTATTTTAATCCTCAGGTTGCGAATGCACCATGTACAGTTACAAATTCGGGTCATTTGACAATTGATGGTACTTTTCCCGCAGGTGCAATCTTTCTGGGTGGTAACGGTTCAGGAATTAACACCCTAAATAATCAATCTACAGGTGTTATAACTCTTACCAATACTGATCCGACTGTTCAACTTATAAAGACAGGATTAACTACTCCATTGGCTTTTATTAATGACGGATTAATCAACGTGTCATCTGCAAATTTCACCTATACTTCACCAAATGTCGTATTTAGCGGAAACGGGAATGTCGTTTATAATTATGTAGCCGGAATCAAACCGCTATTTGAATTTAAAGGTAAAGTCTATTCAGAAGGACAAAATATCATTGTAAGTCTTGCTTCAAATGAAAATGCAAAAATGATACTTGCCGATCTAACAGGAAGAACAATCAAAACGGTTTTTGTAGAAGGAGAGCAAAATAGAATATCAACTAATAATTTAAAAGGAATTTACATTGTTCGCTTATTATTGAATAAAGGAAGTTATTCCCAAAAAGTGAGTTTATACTAACTAATCCAGTTTACTTTTCACTAAGAACATAGGATATGTTCTTAGTGAAAAGATTTTATTAAATCAAAAAAACATACCTTAAGTTTACAAACGAATACAATAATTAATTGTATTCACACACTTCCTACGTTTAATTCTTAAAAGAAATCACAATGAAAACAACAAATACTTTTCTATTATTTTCTGAACGAATTCCATTTCTTTTATTTTTGATATGTATAGGATTTTTTTTAAGTCCTCAATTGTTTGCTGCTGATATTACCTGGGACGGAGGAGCGGGAGATGGCAAATGGGATTCCCCAACAAACTGGTCGGCTGATGCTATTCCCGTATCAGTTGACAATGTCACAATTGGAAGTGGATTTATAGTAACACTTTCAAGTGATGCCGGGAAAATTAACAAAATTTTGGTACAAGGAAAATTGATTGTGGAAGTAACAGGGATATTGGTTATTGAACAAAGCGTAGTTTCAGGTACTTCAATATTTGAACTAGGAGGAGGTGAAGTAGAAAATGCCGGTTCAATTATTATTACGCAATTAGTGGCCAATACAAATACAGGGTTAAAATTTGCCGATAATACTCTTACAGATGATAAATTTACGAATACAGGGATTTTAACCATCAATATGACAGCCGGAGCATTAACGTCAACTGCAGGCAATGGAATAAATTTCAATCAAATTTCAGCTGACAGGACTGCCACATTAAAATTGGGTGGTACAATCAATTTCTCAGCACCTCCGACATCAAGATTTATTGAGATTAATGCCGGGAATGCAATTATTGACGGTACAATTGTATTTGGTACTGTTGATTTACCTCAAAATTATAGATTCATTCATAGCTCAGGCGGGACACTTACATTGGCTACAACTGCATATCTTACCTGTTATTCCGGTTTTAATAGTTCATCGAATGGAACTATAACCATGTCAACGACTGCAACCGGAGGTGGTATTATAAATAATGGTACTTTGTCACTACATGGTGGCACTACAACCGGATATGGAATTTATTTAAATCCACAAAGTTCTAACACAAGTACATTTACAAATGCAGGTACAATTGTAATTGATGGTAGTTTTCCTGTGGGATCTATTTATTTAGCTGGTTCAACATCGACATCTACAGCTATATTTAACAACCAAACAGGATCATCACTGACCGTTATTAATTCAAATTCGGGAACAAATGCAGCCGCATTACGTGCATCTGTTGCACCTGTAGTTGTATTTAATAATAGTGGTTCTATGAGTCTTCAGACTTCAATCACCAGAAATATGTATTTTGGTGACAATAGTGCAACGTTTAACAACTCAGGAAATGTAACGGTAAAAAAGGCGATTACCGGAAATGATGTTGCAACAACTCCAACTGCTTGTATTATAAATAATAATATTGGAGGCGTTTTCAATTTTGATTTATCAGATAATGGACAAGTAGCGGTAAGTAGCAATAAACCAATTAGATTCAATAATAATGGAGGATTAGTAATCGGAAGAGGACAATTTGCAAGTGGTACATTTTTTCCAATGACAGGAACACTCTCACCCGGAGGTAATACGGGTATTGGTATCTTTGAGTTTTTACAATCTCAGGTAACTTTGACAGGAAAGTGTATTATGCAGATAAATGGAATTACAACTGCCGGAACTGATTTTGATCAGATTATAACTAAACAGCCAGCTTCAAATTTAGATATATCAGGAACCTCCCTCGAAGTTTCAATAGGAACAGCTTATTCTCCAACAAATCAAGATATAGTGCAATTGTTTTCAGCAGTTGGCTCACTAACAGGAACTTTTGCGTCTGTAACTGCTCCAACTAAATGGGTTGCTAATTATACTTCTACAAATGCAAATCTATTATATGACATTTCAAGTGGAAGTAGTAAAAAATCTGACATCAAGGTGAAAGTATATTCTCATGAACAAACTATCATTGTGAAGCTGGCATTAGATGAAACAGCACAAATGCAACTTACTGATATGACTGGGAGAATGATCAAACAAGCTTTTTTACAGGGAGAAAACAATATTATTAATGCAGCTGATTTGAAAGGTATTTACATTGTTCACTTAGTGTCTGCTACCGGACATTATACCACAAAGCTAAACTTTTAAATTCAGATAATAACATAAGAAAAAATTTTATAAAAAATTCAATGATTAGTAATTTCAAATTACCATTACGATTCAATGTCCCTTAAATAAGAGTTTGAACGCAGATGGAACATTCCGGTTGTCGGAATAAAACGGATGTTAGCAACGCGGATATTCTAAGATTTAAGTTTTTTTATCCGTCTTAATCAGCGTTCTGGAATCAGTATTATCCGCGTACCATTCTCTAATTTGCTAAACTAAACGGCATTGCATTACGATTTAGTAATTTGTGAAACTTCTAAAAATATACTCCTGCAAAATGCGGGGGTATATTCTTGAAAACAAAACAAAGAAGTTGGGTACAATCTATTTTCCAAAATAAAATGCTCTTACATTAATTTAATTTACATTCATGAAGTCAAATATAAAACAAGTATTGCTGATGTTAAATAGTCAATTATTCAATAAGATTCTTCTTCTTTTTCTTCTTTTTATTTTAATATTGGTAAATATTGATCTGTATTCTCAAACAGCAGCAACAGTTAACGTTAATTGTACCCAAACACAAGGATTGCTTTTTAGGGCTGAAGATTATAACAATGTTTCCGGCAAGAATACCGGTAAGAACACCCGGAATGCGGATTATGCTTTTATGAACAGTAATGGGTTGCATGCTAAAGTCCTTAGAGTTTGGTTGGGGGAAGCTGATGTATATAATACAACAACCAGTTTGTATAATTATAGTGCTGTGAGCGATTATTTGAATGATGTAAGTTCAATTTATGCAGATGAAATATTAGTAAATTTCACTGCCAGTATGATGATTCAATCATGGAAATTAACACCCGCTCAAAGTAAGCCGGTTGTAAAAAAAATATTAACTGATTTAAAAAAGTTATATCCAAAAATAAAGTACATAGAATGCATGAATGAGCCCGATAATTGGGGAGGTGGTTTCACAGAAAGCATGGTTTATCCCTATTACAAAATATTTTATGAAGCTGTAAATGAAATAAACGATGAACTTAAACCGGTTATGCCACTTCAAATAGGCGGCATAGCAATTATGACTTTTAAATATAATTCATCATGGTTGACAAGATTTCTTGATGATTATAAAAACGATACTGACCCAACTAAAAGACTTGATTTTATCTCTTACCACATGTATTCCTATAAATCCGGACCGAGGGAAATCAGTACAACAAGAGGTCAAGTGGATACGTGGCTTTTAAGTAGAGGATTATCTACAAATATACCTTCATTAATTACAGAAACAGGTTTATTTGCAGGCAGCGATACCAGTGGTACTCCTGCCGATGATGCTTTGAGACAAGCGGCAGGAATGGCCTCCTATAATTATTGGTTCACTTTTAGCAGTAAAAATACTCCGTTTCAATGGGTTCTTCGCCATGCTAATTATCCAATTAAAGATCAGATGGTTTCAGATCCGACAACTTATAGCGATAAGTTTACTCCTTACGGAAATATGCTCAAAATGATGGGGATGATGAAAAAGACCAGGCTTACTACCTCAAATATAATGGATGGGAATGGCATTGGGGTTTATGGTTATGCTGCTTTAGATTCTTCCGGCATTTCTATGATGGCATGGAATTATCAGCATACCGGTACAACCAGATACTCAACCACTTTAAATATTACTAATTTGCCTTCTATTTTTACCGGAAAGAATATTCGTAGAAAAATGTATAAAATAGACCAAACAACCTCCAATAATAATTTTAATCTTGCTAAATGCAACCTGGCGGTACTATCAGATACAATTATTTCGAATCCGGGTGCTTCCTATAGTATCCTTTTACCTGTAATGAATGAAAACAGTGTTCAAATGATCGTACTGGAACCTTCGGACATAAACTCGGGTATACCTGTCATAAAAAATGATCAGAGTGTTCAGATTTCACCTAATCCGACATCGGGAGATTATTTTAATATTGAATTAAAAGGGTTAGAAATAAATGAACCTGTAACTGTTGAAATTTATACTCTCCAGGGTAAGCGTGTATATTCACAACAAGGTGAAAGCAATGGCACGGGACAATCGAGTATTGCAGTTTATGCCAAAACTATCCTGGTTCCAGGGGTTTATATAGTCGGAGTAAGATCAAATAAAACACGTAAAACTGCAAAATTGGTCATTGGAAACTAAATTTTTAACTTGAAAAACTAATTCAACTTATATGCAGCGAAATAAATTTAACTGTGACTTATGTAAATTCCAAAAGTTGATATATTTACAGATTTATAATTGTTAAATATATGTTAAAAAAGCCAAAAGGGAGAGAGCTTACTCAAGAACAAAAGGATCAAAATCGTTCCATATCCTCATTTAGAGTACTGTTTGAACTTGCAATTGCTGGAGCTAAAAGAAGTCGCGTTGTCAAAGATCGTTTTAGATGTCACAAGATTGGTTTTGACGATTTATCCATAGAACTTGCGTGTGGACTCCATAATTTGAGAATTACACTAAATTACAGTGCTATATAATATTAATCGAAATAACTCTTATATATAAACACAAATTCAAAAATGAAAAAACTATTTTTACCCATTTTCGCTTTGTTTTTTATTGCAACTATGTTTGCACAAACAGCTGGAGTATTAACTTTTAAAGTAACACCCGTTGCTGCTGGCAATTTATCAGGTAAATTTGACAGAGCAATTTGGATTACAAACAGTACAACTAACAGTTCGGCTGCTTTTGTAAAAACACTTTTGGCCTACACTGGAGGCGATAAAAGCCATTTAGCAAAATTTCTAGTTGCTGCAGGAAGTACACCAAACACTGTTGATGCTGTAACTGGAGCAACACAAAGCACATATAATCAAACAATAAGTACCTGGAATGGTACAAATGTTTCCAGAACCCTTGTAGCAGATGGAAATTATACAGTTTGGGTTGAAGTAACAGACGATGGAACTGAAGTTTCAGGAAGTTGGACCTTTGCCAAAGGACCAACTGCAGTTAATACAACCGGAACAGCTACTGCAAATTTAACAAATATATCAATTGCATGGGTTCCTGTAAACACAGCCATTAACGATGTGGAAACTGAAAAATTATATTCACTTTATCCAAATCCTGCTATTTCATCAATTTATGTATCAGGGTTGGATATAGAAAGTATTGAAATTTGTTCCCTTTCAGCAAAAATTTTAATTCATACTAATGAGCAGAGAATTAATATTTCAAAATTGCCTAAAGGTGCTTATTTAGCTGTTGTATATTCAAAATCAGGTGGTTTAGTGGTGAAAAAATTTTATAAAATATAGTATTTACAAATAAGAATGAGTAAGAAAAAAAGGATTAAACTTTATAAATTTAAAATGCTACAAGTTACGATAACCACTTAGGTGAAATGCGATTAGAACAATTACAACCTTGCTGTAAGGTAGTCCATTAGGTTTATTTCTTATTCGTTTGCCATTAGATTCTTTAATAAGGTATTTTTGAAATGTTTTATTAAACTTCTTAGAGAGTTATCATTTAAATAATAAATTTATAGTTGTACACTGTATGAAAAGATATATTAATAATTAAAGATATGACATTATATATTCTTCGTATCATTCATTTCTTTATCTATAGAGCATATCTGTAATTTTATTCTTCGTGTGTCTCTGTGCTCTTAGTGACTTAGTGGTAAATATTTAGTTTTCAATTCCATAATAAGTTAATCGGAATATAGTCTATTGTATATGAAAAAATTCATACTTTTTCTTTTTCTTTTATTTTCTATCGTTTCTATCCATTCCCAATCTACGATAGGATTAGAGACTCAGGCATCTACAGGAACTGGTTCATGGACTTCACGACAGGCTAAATTAGTTACTCTGATTCCATCCTATACTCCAATAGCCAGTGTGAATGAGTTGGATATAGACAAGTATGGGTTTTCAAATCAAGTTACAAGTATAGCCACCGGTTTCTTCTATACTAATAAGATCAATAACCGATGGTGGATTATTGATCCAGAAGGAAAAGCCGGAATTAATATTGCCATGAATGCTATGAATGACTTAAATACAGACGTCGCATTGAATACTAGTTATGACCGCATACGGGAATTGGGATATAATGGAACAGGAAATTTTTTGGATAATGAAAGTCAGCCAATCAGTTACAATACTACTCACTCAAATCAATTTTCGTATACCCGAAGAATCAATTTCTTCCTGAATTATAAAAATTCAAGAAAATCCTACTACCCAAGCACTCCATCGGCAGTATCAGGAAGCCTGGACTATGTATTTGTGTTAGATCCGAAATTTGAGGAATACTGTGATAACCGGGCTAGAACATATGCTGCTCCCTATAAGGATGAAAAAAATTTATTAGGATACTTTATTGACAATGAAATAAATTTCAATCAAGATCAATTGACTAATTTCTTAAGCGATTTAGTACCAGGTGATCCATCCTATGATGCTGCTTTATGTTTTATTCAGGGTCAGGGAATTACGCTGGCACAAGTATTGGCGGGGAATGTTTCAGAAAGTGTTAACCAGGCTTTTGCCACTATGCTGGCGGAACATTATTATCAAATCACATCAGCCGCATTAAAAAAATATGATCCGAATCATTTAAATCTTGGTAGTCGACTCAATGGAAGAACACGTTCTATTGAGGGGGTTGTGAAATCTTCAGCCAAATGGTGTGACGTAGTTTCAGTTAATTTTTATGACTCCTATTCACCGGATGTCACCATAACTTCTACTTCCAAATATCTCAAGTGGATTGATGCTCCTTGTATGGTGGGTGAGTTTTATGTAAAAGGATTAGATGCAACCAATGCCGGATTTGTAAATGGTTATTCGGGCGCCGGTTGGGTTGTGAAAACACAGGCTGAAAGAGGTTATTTTTATCAGAATACATGCCTGGAATTACTAAAATCAAAGATTTATGTAGGATGGCATTATTTTAAATTCAGGGACGATTCGAATAGTAATAAAGGTATAGTCAAAACATCATCTAAGGGTGGTGAAGAGTATACGGAACTTACAAGTCAAATGTCATTGGTAAATAATAATATCTTTAAACTGATTAATTATTACGATAATACCTCTGAAGTTGAGATTCCAACTAAACAAAATATTTCTTTCTATTTAACAAAAAATAATCTTGTTGTCAAAAATATTCCGGCACAATCAACTTTACGGATATTTGAGTTATCTGGGCGATTATTAAAGATATTTCCACTGAATCAAGGTGAAAATCAGTGTCCGTTACCAGGACTTATAAGAGGATTATATACATTGGAAGTTAAAGGTAAAGGGATGCAGACTGTTTATACTTCCAAATTAATATTGTAATAGAAAAACACTGTTATACAATTTTAGCTACAATCAGAATTGCCTTTAAAAATAAGCTTTGATTACCGACAAGACTTATTATTTCAATTTTACTTAATGAAATTACACATGAGACTATCACAGGAATTAACACAAAATGAGATTTGGAATCTTTTTATTAATGATGGAAACGAGGAAGCTTTATCCTCTGTTTATGCTGAGAATTATGATTTATTATTCGATTATGGACACAGATTTACTTCAAATGTAAATATTATAGAAGATGCAATCCAGGATATATTTATCAATATCATTAAATACAGAAAAAGTATAGGTGTTGTTAAAAATATAAAGGGTTATTTGATTTGTACTTTCCGTAGACAATTGTTTCTGGATCTCAATAAACAAAAAAAAATAATCCTGACTGAATTAATCCCGGAAGATTTTTTTGATTACTTCAGTAGTCCTGATCAGGAAACGTTAGATAAAGAAAATATAGAATTTTTACATTCAACAATAAATGAGTGTATTAGTAATCTTAACCCTAAACAGCGTGAAATATTGTTCTTAAGATTCGAACGAGAAATTTCTTATGAAGAGATTGCTGTAATTCTCAATATTTCAGTAGAATCATGTTATAAATCAATTTATCGTACCATAAAAACAATAAGGTGTGCAGCATCAAGAACACTTATAAAAGGAGGTAAAATTATTTTTGGTTTTTCACCTGATCAACTTAATAAGTTGAAATCTGAAAAATTCGGGAATTAACTCAAATGAAAATTATCAGGATGAATAGTCTGTTAAAATAATTATTTAATTCCAGGTTCATTAAATTAAAACTAATTTCTATCAAATGTATTGAATCAAGCTGTCCAGATTATTCAATAATTCTCTCAATATAATATAAACCTAAAGAAAATGAATCCCGAACGTTACAGTACATATAAAGCAGATGATTTTATCTTCGATGAAGAATTCAGGGAACTTCTGCGCAAACCTGATTCTGTTCAATTAATAACTGATTTAATTGATAGTTTACCTGAAAAAAGATATGATATAAATCTTGCTATCGAAGTTATTCGAGGTTTACATGTTACCAAATTTCAGCAACCCTTACAAAGGAAAAAAGAATTATGGCAACAGGTAATCCATAAACAAAGAAAACATTATAGTTTAACATATTTAAAATACACAGCTATATTTTTTCTTTTATTAAGCGTAGGTAGTACTATTTTTTACTTACAAAGAAACATTTCAAATAATAAGGTCTTGATTTCGAAACAAGCTACACCTGATAATACTATTCTGATTTTAGCAAATGGTGAAACTGTTTCAATCAGTAGTAAACAATCGACTATTCAATATTCAGCAGATGGATCGGGAGTTCTTGTCAATGATTCATCCGATGTAGCTCAATCAGTTAAAGGAAATGGTCTGAATAAGATGATTGTACCATATGGTAAAAGATCGACAATAACCCTTTGCGATGGTACTAAAGTATGGTTAAATTCAGGATCTTCATTAGTTTTTCCACCTGCTTTTAAAGGTAAATCTCGTGAAGTAACTTTAATTGGAGAAGCATATTTTGATGTAACCCACAATAAAGAAAAGCCATTTTTTGTGAAAACAGATGCTTTCAGGATGAAGGTTTACGGGACTAAATTTGATGTCCAGGCATATAAGCAAGACAATGCATATAGTATTGTTTTAGTAGAAGGAAAAGTAAGTATGAAATCGAATAAAGATGTTAAGTCCAAAGAAGTCTTTTTAGCTCCAAGTCAAAAAGCCACATTATCGGATGGAGAATCAACATTCACAATATCAAAAGTTGAAAATACAGATGTATATACTTCATGGACTGATGGGTATCTTATTTTCAATAATGAAGATATTTCACATTTATTAAAACAGGTATCCCGATATTATAAAGTTGAAATAGATGTAGAAGTTTCGGGAAATGTAGATAAAATCTATGGGAAACTAGATTTAAAAGATAATCTAGAACACGTATTGGATGGAATTTCATTCATTTCAAAGACTAAGTATAAAAAGATAGGGAACAAATATGAATTTTATGAATAAAGAAAACAGCCAATGAATTTATCAGCTACAATTAAAAATTATAAATACTACAAATCTAAAATATCTATTTAAAAATCAATACAAGCTTATGGAAAACAATCCAAATATCAACTTTTCCTGTTTATTAAAGAAAACGCATGTGATTTTATTTAAGTTGAAATTACTCATAATTATGCTTTTTGTAGGATCCATGGCAGTAAATGCCAGTCCAAATGAACAAAGTACTAAAATCACTTTAAAAGTTGAAAATTCCTCCCTGAAAGATATATTAAATACAATTGAGAAAAAAAGCAATTTTATTTTCATTTATAATGCAAATATCTTTAATTCAAATTATAAAAAGAGTATCTCAGTAAGCGATGAAAGCATTCAAAATGTTTTAAATAACTTATTTCAGGGACTCAATGTTTCCTACAAAATTGATGGTTTACAGGTTTTTATTTACAAAAAAGATGAAGTAAAAAAAAACGTATTGAACGAATCCAAAAAAGGAGTTGAAAATACTAAAAAAAAACGCATACTTGGCAGAATCTCTGATGATAAAGGTGAGGCATTACCAGGTGCAACAGTTATTATTAAAGGGACTTCGTACGGAACTATTTCCAATGTTGATGGTGGATTTTCACTTGAAGTTCCTGAGGATACCAAATCGATTACTGTAACTTTTTTGGGTTATAGTCCGAAAGAAGTTCAATTGGGAAACCAAACATCATACAAAGTAATACTCCAGGATGCCAATGTAGGAATTGGAGAAGTTGTTGTGGTTGGTTATGGTACTCAAAAGAAAGAAAGCGTTTTGGGAGCTATTTCACAAGTAGGAACAGAAGCTCTTGTAAGATCCGGTACAGGAAATATTACCAATGCAATTGCTGGTAAACTTTCAGGGGTATTGACAATCCAACAAACCGGTCAACCGGGATCGGATGACTCTGAAATTATTATTCGTGGTCTTTCCAGTTGGAATGGTTCACAACCTTTGGTATTGGTTGATGGAGTTGAACGTGATTTTTCAAATTTGGATCCCAATGAGATAAATACCGTATCTGTATTAAAAGATGCATCCGCTACAGCAGTATTTGGTGCAAAAGGTGCAAACGGAGTCATTATAGTTACTACCAAAAGGGGAGCATTAGGTAAACCCAAATTAAATTTTTCAGTTTCTACCGGTATTGAAATGCCAACTGCACTTCCAAATCATATAAGTTCATATTCAACAATGAGTGCACTTAATGTCGCACGTAAAAATAAAGGTCAATTTCAAGATGTGATTTCTGATGGAGTACTTAATGAATATGCACATCCAACTACCCGTTTAAACTCGATTCGTTATCCTGATAATAACTGGTACGATTTAATGACCAATGATTATGCCCCAACCCAACAAGCTAACATAAATATTTCAGGAGGAACAAAATTTGTAAAGTATTTTT
>Ga0302215_10002976_pt1 | contig 11530 bp, 9 predicted proteins | sample II_Fen_N3_1_FD_194580 | JGI IMG/M metagenome (GOLD analysis project Ga0302215, IMG submission 194580) | Peat permafrost microbial communities from Stordalen Mire near Abisko, Sweden - II_Fen_N3_1 | ecosystem: Environmental > Terrestrial > Soil > Wetlands > Permafrost | place: Sweden: Abisko... | reverse complement strand
CTGTCTGGTTGCGTCTTTAGTTTTCCAAAGAATCCTGCTCCCCCGGTTATGAGTTGTGACCCAAAATGCAACGCCCCCAATATTAAGCCTTTTGAAAAACCTTGCCTGAAATTACGCACCGGATACATATCTTCATAAATCACACTCTCTTGTATTAACGTTTCGTACCCTCTTAGGATGACTTCCGAAAAATCGTTGTTACTGATGGCTCTGAATGCCGTTTTTGCTGCCAGCATACCAGACGTAATTGCTAAATGAACTCCTTTAAGTGCAGGCATTGTGACAAACCCGGCACTGTCCCCAACTATGAGAGCACCATCTACATAAAGTTTCGGAATAGAATAATAGCCGCCTTCGGGGAGTGTTTTTGCGCCATATTCCACTAATTTTCCTCCCTGCAGTATCTTTGTGATAAATGGATTTGTTTTCCATACCTGGAATGCATCGTGTACATCAAAGGTCGGATCCTGATAGTCGAGCCCGACCACAAGTCCAACAGCTACTTTATTATCGTTCAACCCATATATGAATCCTCCTCCGAATTCGTGCATATTGAGTGGATAACCCATGGTATGATAAATTTCCCCGGGTTTAATGTTTCCTTCTGGAACACTCCATAATTCTTTGCACCCCAAAGAATATATCTGTTCGTTTTTGTCTTTTTGCAAATTGTATTTCTTGATCAACTGTTTGGCCAGGCTTCCACGAGTACCTTCTGCAAATATGGTTAATTTAGCCTCGATGCGGGTTCCAGGTTGATAGTTCTCCATTTGATGCCCATGATGATCGAGTCCGGTATCAATGGCTTTGGCTCCAATTACCTTCCCGTCACGATACAGAATTTCATTTATTGAGAATCCGGGATAAATCTCTACTCCTTTTTCTTCTGCCTTCCCGGCCAGGAAGCGGCAAATTTGACCTAATGAAGCAGTGTAGTTGCCTTTATTATTCATATAAGGAACATGAAATGGCAATTTTAAGTGCCCTCTTTCACTCAGCAACACGGTAGTATCCGAAGTTACCTTCGCATTTAAAGGTATTTCGCTGAAGTCAACCTCTGGAAGCAACGTTTTAAAAACATCGGCCTTAATTACGGCACCTGATAAAATATGACTGCCAATAGCACTTCCTTTTTCGACCAGTAAAATGCGACCTTTTTTGTCATATTCTTTTAAAACGTCCGCTAAATGAATAGCGGTGGCCAATCCCGATGGACCTCCACCTATTATTAAAATATCCGTTTTTACGGTTTCTACATTACTCATACTATATTCGTTTAAAATTTTTAAGAACGATAAAATAAAAAACCGGTAGAGTGAGAATTTACAAAACAACAGGGTGGAACAATATGGCTGACAATGCAGGCGGGTAAATTCCTTCCAAATTTCATACAACTATTAATTTTCTTCAACTTGTTAGTACATTAAACCAACCAAAATCATCTTTTGTTCGCAAACTGGATTATTTTATTTTAAGATTATCCTTTTCGTTTGTCACCGATCTTTTTTAATTTGATGAATTCTTTGATAAAAGTTGAGTAAAGTTAGTTCTAATTAATGATATACGTTCAGGTTTTATAGAAAGATAATTATATTATTGATTAACTGAAAATCATAAAGGTATTTACAACTGAATCGTTGAGGGAATGATGTCTCTGCAGTGGAAATATTTCCATTTGAATTGAATTAAAATGTCTTTTAAATATCAAAACGTGATGGTCTAGAACCTGTTGTAAAAAAACAGGAGAAGACGTTGTCGGCTTCTCCTGTTCATAATCATTTTAATTAAAATACATCTAATCAGGTGATAATTTCTGACACCTATAATTTGTTACGATCACATATTTTCCCTGTTTCTAAAAATATCCCAGGCAACCCAATCCACAATGCTGGTGGCAAAATAAACCTGACGAAGTGAAGTAAACAATGTTCTTACCCCGGTAATGGTGGAGCCTAACAGCTGGCTCACTGTTGAAGTTGTTCCATCGTCAAAGGTAATCTTCAAGTCCCGGTTATGGCCAACGATGCTGAATTCGGTGCTGTCTGATTTACTGGTGATATCAATGAATTCAACCTTTGATTTAGTTTGCAGGACACCTCCCACATACACTTTGGCACTATCCAGTCCATTATTACCATGTGTTGGTACTCTGACAATTGTTACATTCCCCACTGTCAATGAATATTCCCGTTCCCTGTGACGGCTGGCAGTATCGTTTTTGATAGCCGTGAACTTTTCTTCAAAAAGAATAGTACTCCCTTTTGTGATGGCATAATCCGATAGGATAGTATCACCTGTTGAATAGACCACTTTGGCATCGTATCCATTGCTAAACAAGAAGTCGGACATAAAATGATAGCCATTTGCCCTGCTTTTTGAAGATTGAACGTTCAAAGCGCCAACTGCAACATTATCAATGGTGATCGTTGATGCCAATGTATAATCCCAAAGGAAACGACCGAAATCATAATTGTATTTTGAGACATCAATCACATAGTTATTCACCAGGGTTGTATCCGAAGCCATAAAATGAAATAATGACATTGGATTTTTGACTTTAGATTCAGGTAAGCGTACTATAAAATCACTGCTGGCACCTGTCTTTGCAAAGAAATTAAATAATTCAGGATGCCATTTCTTGTACTTAGATGCTTTATAATCGTAAATACCTGCAATTTCGGATAAGGAAATGGTATCCAACGGAGCCGATACAAATGATTCCAAACCTGAAACAGTTGATTTGACAAGACTGGGGGCAGAAGTAGGACCACTACCTGCCAAAACCTGATAACCCGGAGAACTGGAAATTACGGTCATTGCAGTTGTCAAATTCTGTACATTTGCGTTCAACGAGGCTTTTAAAGATCCCTGTGAGTTCAGGCTCATTTCATCTTTATTCGTACAACTCCAGGCCAAAAAGCCTAGCAAAACTAAACCTAAATAATAACTCTTTGTTTTCATACTCAGTTTTTTTGATAAATACTAAACGGTTTATTCATAATTATAACTGCAACTTTCAAAGTTTATTGCTTCTAAAATTCAGAATTAAACAATCCAATTTTCAAACAGTTTGAGTGGAATCTCTTATTTATTAAGTTTTAAGTATTATTTTTTATAGGGATAATAGATATACCCTAATTATTTAATTATTAAGTATCTGGTTGATGTTATTTTTTAAATTTTATTTGGTAAAGCCAAGTGAATTTTATACAAAGTCATCATTTGTTTCACTTTCTATATGATTTGTTTCTTCAGGCTCGGGATGGATATAAACTTCACTGCGTACTACCTGTTTTTTAATTTCAGATTCTATTTTGTCGCAAACTTCATGAACTTCGCGAAGACTAAGGTCTGGATTAAAATGAACATTGAATTTAATAAAAGTATCAGCCCCTGCAGTCCGTGCTTTCAGACCATGATATTTCAAAACTTCGGGATGCTGCTGTAGTATCTCGCGGACAATCTTGGTAGTACCAACCGGTGACTTGTCCAGAAGAACATCAATGGCTCTTTTACCAAGTTGATAGGAAACGTATAAAACAATAACTGCCACAAAGAGTGCGGCGATTGAATCAGCCTTATGCCAGTCAAGAACCTGATAGCAAATTAAACCAAACAAAACTACAGTAGAACTCCATATATCGGTATGGAAATGCAATGCATCAGCTTCAAGTGCCTGACTATTATGTTTTTTTGCAACACGATACAAGGCTCTTGATCGTGTGAAGTCAATAACAATAGAACAAATGACTACCACATAACTCCAAATACTTACTTCAATTTCTGTTTGGCCGGATACCAGTCTGTGAATTGCTTCATAAATGATCCAAACACAGGTAACAAGTAAAAGAATTGTTTCGATAAAAGCCGATAGATTTTCTACCTTGCCATGTCCGTAATTATGTTCCCTATCGGCAGGTTTATCAGAAACTCGCACAGAGAAATAAGTAATCATTGCTGCTACCATATCCAGACCCGAATGCAGTGCTTCTGACAGGATTCCCAGACTACCGGTTAAAAGCCCAATCACCAGTTTAAATGCAGTGATAAAAACTGCTGCTATAACTGACCCTAAAGCTACATTCTTCTTTTCCTGAACCATGATAAAAATGGATGAATTATACGAACTGTATTGACTAATTTTCGTCAAATTTACTCAAAGTATTCTGTGTAGCATTAAAAATATGTGGATAATTAAGATCAGGGACTTAATTTAGAATGAATAAAATTTGTAACTAAACAAGTTGTTTAAATAAAAATCTTGTTTCATGTTAATCAAAGAAGTGAATTTTAAAGAGAATCAACTTCGTCTGATTTAACTTTAAAATAAAATCTTTGATTTATTTTTATTTAGGTTGTTTTTCTTTTTTAATTGGTTGTAGTTAATATAATAAAGTACCTTAACCGATAGACTATTCAGTTGATCCAACAAGGAATTGTGAACATTTTTCCAATAATTATTCATGTAGCCCGACTGATCGGATATAGCTGTATTTTTCCAGGCACAATCAAGTTCAGATCCGGGCGCAAAGTTCCATGCGAAAATCATATCAACTGTAAAGGCATTGTAATTCTGATCTTTGTTTTGAGAATATGTAGGAATGGTAGCAAGTGATCCATTTGGCTGAAGTAAATAAAAACTTTTATTTAAATCGCCCGACCAGTAATGACGAACACGTAAACTCAGGCTGGCTTTATTGCTTAATATATACGAAGTGGAGAATATATTCTCCAATATATGTACATTCCTTTTGGCAAAAATGATGGAATCATTTGAATTATTCTTATCAACAAAGCCGGCTCCATTCACTACGTTATTGAAACTGAAAGAATAATCAAGCTCAAATCGACGCCCCAAACGAAGGGTTGATTGCAAATCTCCAAAACTTGAAAATTGATCAGTTGTAAGCCGTTTGGTAAATCCGTAATGAAAATAAAAGCTTAGGGATTTCCGGTTGTCTGTATTCAGGTTACAGTTCATATTTAAAAATTCAGGAATAACGTAAAATCTTCCTTTTACCCTTGGTTCATAATAGTCATTCAGTTTAGTGGAATATAAACCGTTTATGTTCATAGAATAGTTGCTTTTTAATGTCACATTGGCATTAAAACCAACCTGATTTCCATACAGGGTATTGGGATTGTACATGCGCATATAATCCCACCAGATATTTCCGCTATATTCCCTGATCTTCCAAAAAGGTTCTACTTGTTGATAGTAAATGTACGATTCGGTGATGAGTTGGTTGTTCCGCTGTATGTAACCCAGGTCATTGGGATTATATTTATCAGAATACAGGTCTTGGGAAACTCCATATTGAAACTTTCCTTTGTTTTTTAAAAGCTGAAGATATCCGTAGTACCCTGTATCAACGATACTGTCCCCTCTGGCACTGATTGCACCTTTTCCTTTCAGGGCATATGTTTTCGTTCTATCCCTGAACTGGAATTCAGTCGCCGTAACATTGGCCGTAAATGGATTGCCAAACATATGTACATTCGTGTTAATCAGACTGATATACGAATTATTCTTCAGGGATTTATCCACTACCATGACATTATAATTGGTAAGTGGTTGTACCAGTACATTTCTTTTATTTTCCGTTATTGTATCTTTCAGGTTGGCATAGGATGATAATGAAAGCGCATTTAGAACTCCAAGCCCCCAACCATCGGTCGTTCGTCCTGATATTTTAGTGGTATTTACCAATTGTGTTTCACTTGGATTATAATCAATAATTTCATTTCCTGCGAGTGAATGATCGGCAGAAAATACCGGGGCAGCTCCTATGCGTCGTGAATAAAATATGTTTGCCCGTTGAAAAAGCTCAGTGCCTTCATTAAAGAACTGCCTTTTTTCACTGTAGTATAATTCATAAGGAGTCAGATTAAGCTTCTTATCGTCTGACTGTATCTGACCAAAATCGGGTATCAGCATCATGTCAAGTGTAAAGGCATCATTAATACCATATTTCAGATCCAGGCCGGCTTTATAGAGAAAGCTGGAAGAGGTAGAATTTTTTTTAGGTTGAAAATAAGTAGCCAGATAAGGAGTAAACGAAAGCCTGACAGGTGGTTTAATATCTGTTATACCTGTTAACTGGCCTTCCTGATGTATAAAACCTGAAACTGTGCGGTCCAGGAAATTCCATGAATTATTCGAATTATAACGTCTGATGTTCCTGAACATGTTCACACCCCATGTTTTTCCTGTTTTTTCGGAGAACCTGAGTTCTGAAAAAGGAATTCGCATTTCCACTGCCCATCCTTTATCGGATATACGGGTTTTACTTTCCCATACTGCATTCCAGTTGACATCTTCATTATCATCATCACTTTTGATAGCTTTCAGGTCCATTTGTACCCCTGAAGGAGTAATAAAAAACCCATAGGCAAGTTGTCCCTGATTGTACGGATCGACATACACCCCGAAATAATCGGACATACCAATATTGTCTCTTGCCGTCAGATAGTTGAATATACTATCAGGATGGTCGTGAAGCATGGCACCCACGTAAATGGCCGATTCATCATAGAAGAAATAAACCTCGGATGGTTGCATAGAAGGCCTGCCATTGTAAGGCTGTATTTGTACAAAATCATCGGCTGGTTTTGCATGTTGGTAGACTTCCTCATCAAGTATGCCATCAATGGTTGGCGGAGTTGAAATGTGAACGGCTTCAACACTCTTCTTAACCTGGGAAAAAGTAGTTGAAAGAATTGTAAATGAGATGAGTATGCTTAAAATATGTTTCATTTATCCTCAAAATAGATACAAAATGATATTTTCATAATTTTCGGGAAATAGAACATTGGAACAGTTAAATTTAATTTTTTAGTTCAGGCTGCAAAGATAAAGTAACTATTTCGAATATTAACTTTTAAATGTGAAAAAGATTATTTGTTTGAATAAAAATACCATCAATGATGACTGTGATGAAAAATATTACAAACAGAATGTTGAATGAAGTATGGTTTTGATATATGATAAATACTTTAACCAGGAGGAAATAAATGATATTATCAGTTTTTACAAAACCCCGTCAGGTCATAAATGGATTAAATCAACACCTGAAATAACAAAAGAATTAATGACAGTAATGATGCAAAAATACATGCCTGAAATTCAAAAAGCAATGAAAGAAAAGGCTGAAGAAAATAAATAAATTGATATAAACTGGTGTTGCGTTTTTTATACACTCAGAGTCAATTTTAAGTTGTTTCGTTGTTTCAAACGCTGTTAACTTCTAAAAAAAAGAGTTGCTCAAGGATAAACCCCACACAACTCCTTTTGCAATTCAACAGTTCAACGCTTCAACGCTTCAACAATCTTTCAATATTCCGCCGGCATTTTCAATACCTCCTCATACGTAAATACAGGTCCATCCTTGCATACGTAAGTTTTACCTACCGTGCAATGCCCACACTTGCCTACACCGCATTTCATGCGGTTTTCAAGGGTTGTATAAATGTTGGAATTATCAAAACCGTTCTTACCCAGTATTGGCATTCCCATTTTAATCAGGATAGGAGGACCGGCAACAATGGCGATAGAGTTTTCACTCTTGGGTGGGTTCTGTTCCAGGATGGTCGGTACAAATCCAATCAGCCCTTTCCATTCCGGTGTTTCCCCTCCCGGGTCAACGGTAAGAAAAAGCTTTACATCACCGCGATTCTTCCATTCTTCCAGTTCTTCCTTGTATACCAGGTCTTTCACTGTACGGGCACCATAGTAAATGGATATTTCCCCGAACTTATCACGTTGGTCGAGCAGGTTCCAGATCACACAGCGAAGGGGAGGAAGACCGATACCACCGGTAATGAAAACAATGTTTTTACCAACCCATTCTTCAATCGGGAAGGTGTTCCCAAAAGGCCCACGTAATCCGATGATATCATTCAGCTCACAATTTGCCAATGCCTTAGTAACACGTCCAGAACTGCGGAAGGTACATTCCAGGTATCCTTCACGGGTAGGAGGGGAGGCAATGCAGAAGGTACTTTCACCTTCACCAAACACACCGTATTCAGCAAACTGACCGGCTTTGAAGGTGAACTTCTCAGCATCGTTTTCGTCTACAAATTCGAGCCTGTAGGTCTGTACAAGCGGAGCTTCTTCAACGATGCCGGCAATACGCATTTTATAGGGAATATATTGATTCTTTGTTTCCATGGAAATAGATTTAAAAATTCATAATTCATAATTCAAAATTCACAATGTATCATTGAGAATTATCAGATTTTTAGTTGTACTGTCTACTCGTTAACTTTCTAACTTGTTAACTTTCCTGTGTCACACTCAATATATTCTCAAATATATTCAAATGGGCAGGACAAACCCTGATGCAACGTCCGCATCCGACACAACTGACAATACCCAGGTTTTCAACCGAGTATTTGAATTTGTGCATCAACCGTTGACGGCGGCGTTCAGTTTGATTGGTCTTGGGGTTGTGTCCGGAATTATGCCTGGTGAACAGGCCAAATCCGCAGGCATCCCAGCAACGTAGGCGAAGACCTTTGTTCTGTGATCCTTCATCCTGAATATCAAAGCACGTACAGGTAGGGCATGAGAATGCACATGCTCCACAGCCAAAGCAACCCATGGACTCATTTTTCCATTCGGCGCTGTCATATGTTGTCTTGATCCGTTCCTTGATTTCCTCCATGGAAAATTTGACCTCGATTTTTGCCAGATAATCCTCTTTGCTTTTTTCCTCACTTACGGAAAACAACGAAGCTGATTCCTCGATAGCTGTTTTTCCCTTGTCTGTGTTAACTTCCACATAGGTGTTTTCACCCATCAATGTGAGTAAGATATCGCTTCCGCTTGTGCTCCCCGGATTTAGATCCACCGAAGTACAGAAACACGCATCATCGGCTTTGGCACAACTCACTGCAATCAGGGTTGTTTTTTCCTTACGCGCTGCATAATAGGCATCCGGGTTTTCCCTCAGAAAGAATTCAGTCATATAATTGAAAGCAGCACCATCACAGGGACGCAATCCCCAGACTACTGTCTCGGGTATGTCCGCAATTGAATCTTTTATTTCAATGCCATCTTCTGTTTTATTAAACTTAAACAGCACTTCCACTTTAGGGAAAACCACTGATTTAGCCGAAAACCCTGTCTGAATGTAATCGGTTGCTACCTGAGCGTACGATTGCACCGGTTCGAAAAATACCTTTCCGCTCTTTTTTAATACAGGAGCTATCACCACTTTCCCCGACCGGATGAGCTGGTCAAAGAAGACAGGTACGTTGGACGATTTTATATTTTTTATTTCCATAATCTTAAACCCCCTTTAGGGGGCAGGGGGGTCATTTGATGAATTGTTCTTTATCTCCCGGTTTAAAAGTATTCAAGGCATAGCCACTTTTGCAGGAGAATCCTGTCTTAGCTCCAAATTCCTTCTCAATATCCAGGTTCATTTGAGCAGTGAGTAAATGTACCGGAATTCCAACGGGGCAAATGCGTCCGCATTCACCGCAGTTGATACAGCGTCCGGCAAGGTGCATGGCCCTCATGGTATGCCATTCCAGGTTCCCGGTGGTCTCGGAGGAAACCTTGATCCATTGGGGCTGATTGCTTTCTACAGTGCACGAAGAGCAATAACACATTGGACATACTGCCCGGCAAGCATAACACTTTACACAGGCTGAAAATTGTTCAGTCCAGTATTGCCACCGCTCAGTACGGGTCAACGAATTTAAATGTTCCAGCAGTTTTTGGTCTTCCTCAGTATAGGTAGGGAAATTTTCCTGAACATATGCCTCTACTTCTTCCATATTCTCAAAAACAACTACTTCATCGTGCGTATTGATGGTGATCACTGTTTTTTCAATATCATGGAGTTGGTTTTCGGAGGTAAGTTGCACCAACGAACGCAATGTGGCTACATTCGCCAGGATCCCTACTTTTTTAGCCTGCTTAACTTCAATTTTATGAAGATAAACCGACAGGTTTCCTTTGCATTCGGGTGTGAAAATCAATTGTTCCACCCGCGAAGCATCGTTTATGAAACAAGGCACGGGTAGTTTGTTGATGGCCGTTTTAAAGCCAATCATTAACGAGATTGTTCCGTCTTCGAACAATTCGGCAACTCTATTCTGTAATGGCGTCATTGCTTATTTTTTCAAAAGTTGAATAATCCAGTTTCTTGAATTCGGTAAAAGGTCCTTTTTCCCGTATGGTGGCTGTAGTGTCGTCTACTAAATTCGCCCACTTGGTTCCTTCGGCAGCCGATACCCACGAAAAGGTAATGCGGTCGGTGTCGAATCCCATGAAATCGAGCAGGGAACGGAAGACCATCCAACGGCGCCTAGCATGAAAATTACCCGATGTATAATGGCAATCGTTCGGGTGGCAACCCGATACAATAATGCCATCCGCCCCATTCTCAAAGGCTTTCATTAACAGCATAAAATCGATACGCCCTGTGCAGGGAAACCGGATAATACTCACATTGGTAGCATATTTGGTTCGGCTGGTCCCGGCCAGGTCGGCACCAGCGTATGTACACCAGTTACAGACAAAAGCCACTATTTTTGGTTCAAAATCCATGTTTTATATGTTTAATCGTGTGATCAATTATTTTTCTCTAAAATTGCTATTTACGAATTCAAAATTGCTAACTAATTCAAGAAATAAGGGAATAAGGGTGATATCTTGAGGTTCTGTTTTCTACGAAGGGTTAATAATTGAAAATAAGGTTTTTATTCATATTCCTCGTCAAAACTCTGTTTTTTGATGATCTCCTTTTTGGCCAACGTATATTTATAGATTTACTTTATGAATAACAAAAAATATCTCATCACATACCTCATTTAAATCTTTAAAATGTGTCTCATTTGTTATGTCAAAATCTAATCCAATCATTTTTATAACTATATCTAACAAACAATCAAATAATAATTTTCTGTTATTTCCATAACTGACAATCATAGGAATATATGATTTATATTCATCAAAAACGATTTCATCAGGTACATTTATAGGGTTCCAATGTGCCAGAATGTTGTTAATCTCATTTTCAATATTCTTCATATTTGAATACTTATTTAAGTCTGTCTCTCTTTTATTAAAAAACCTTATTTCTCCTCTTTTTTTCCCTTCGTAGAAACCAGATACCCCCCACAAATTTTCCTTTATTCCCTTCTTAAAGAAAAGAACTAAGGCATCAGTAGCAAGCATTTCAAACTGTTACAATTTGTAACGGTTTCTAAAGTAGATCTTGCGTCTAACCGATTCTTCATTTTTTCGGTTTGACGCATTGATAATTAACGCTATCAACTTAACTTTCCTATATCCGACAAACCGCTGAAATAAGCGGTTGATCGGAATTGTAATGCTCCCGTGATACATCCCTGCCACCTTCGTTTCGAACTACTCGAATTTTTCGAGTAGTTGCCATTTCCACTAATTCCCCACTTTCAAAAATTGACTTAAGATGATAAGTTATGGTGTGTTCTTTAACCCCAAAAAGCTCCGCCATCATTTTCTGAGTAAGCCATAGAGTTTCATCTTTAA
>Ga0302215_10002971_pt1 | contig 11555 bp, 9 predicted proteins | sample II_Fen_N3_1_FD_194580 | JGI IMG/M metagenome (GOLD analysis project Ga0302215, IMG submission 194580) | Peat permafrost microbial communities from Stordalen Mire near Abisko, Sweden - II_Fen_N3_1 | ecosystem: Environmental > Terrestrial > Soil > Wetlands > Permafrost | place: Sweden: Abisko... | reverse complement strand
GTTCAAATAATCAACTCCGCGCTGTGCATTATTGTCAGACAAATTTAATTCCATGAAATCAGGTTTCTTCTCATTTGTAACGACCTTCAGCTTCTTCTGGTATTGTAAAGCCAGGATATTCAGGTTATTGATTACAAAATACAATTTTTTATCTATGATAGACTGCCCCCCTACTTTAATAATAGTAAAACCAAAATAGCTGTTTTCAAAAGGTTCACCGTATTTACCTCTTTGAGAGAATTTAATAGGAGTCATGTTGCGCCCCGGACTTGCGTCTACATCTACCTGAAATTCTGAATCAGAAATACCTGTAATTGAAACCGGAACATCTGTAAGATTTTTTTTATTGGAAGACATTACTACTTTATAGGGGTCATTCCCGTATAAGTCTTTTCCATAGAGAGGTGTTTTCTGATACCAGGTAATATTCCATCCAAGGCTTTGGAGCGCGTTAAGACTCAATAAATGAGATTTTAACCTGCCTGCATGATCCTGACCAAGTGCATTGATATTCCTTTCATTCGTCGCGCCTTGGGTCATACTTAACCGCTGGATACCACTTTCATATTCATTTACAATCAACGAGGAATGAATACTGAATTCAGTAGGCATATAATGGTTGTACATCCAGGCCAATAAAAGTCCGAGAAAAACGGAGAGTGCAAACCAGTGCCATTTCCGGAGAATGCGAAAAAAGAATTTATTAAAATCAAAAGTGTTGTGTTGTTCCGGATATAAAATGGAATTGTCGGTCTCTTGTCTCATATTAAGATGATTGTTGAAGTCTATTATTATTTGTTTACGTAACTAAGGATCAGTATTGTTGTTGAAATTGCTGTAAGTACAAGCGAGAATGCAGTTGTATTAATATTGTGATTTTTGTATTTATCGGGTTCAATATATAAAACATCGTTTGGAAGCAAATAGAAGGCCTCCGATGACATCATGCTTTTTTCGGTCAGGTCTAAACGATAACTTTTATTTCCAGAATCAGTACTTCTTATCACAAGCACCTTTCTGACACTTGCATCATCTGTCGTTCCGTTGGCCATTCCCAATGCATCAAGAATTGTGATGCTCTTATTATAATTGTAATAGACACCCGGGTTTTTTACTTCTCCCAAAACGGTAACCTTATAGGTTAATATTTTTACTTTGACGGTTGCATCTTTAAAATATTCTCCAACTCTTCTCTGTATCGAATCTCTTGCCGTTTCTTCGTTCATTCCAGATACATTTACCTCTCCGATAACAGGTAAAAGAATCTTTCCTTTTTGATTAACCTGATATCCGTTCAAATACTGACTTGATCGGTCTCCAAATTCAGATTGCGTGCCACCACTGTAGCTTGTCGATTTTGACGGACTGAAAAGCTGACTTACTTCCATGTTCAGTGATTTGATATCGACATAAAGATTGTCGTCAGGTTTAATCAGGTATTCAGGAGTTTGTATGTGCATCGCTTTTTGTGAATCACCATACAAATCCTGAAAGTACTTCATGTTTCTTGTTGATCTGCAAGAAATAAAATTCAGCGCAAGTAGTAAGATCACCCCAAACAAAATTATTTTTTTCATAGAATTTATTTTAATCCGTATTAACTCTCTTGTATACTAAATGTCAAACACAAATGTTTCAGATTATTTATAATAATTTTTAATTATTATTTGAATGAAATTAAAGATGTTATTATCTGACTTTTCGTTCAATATCTCGAAATAAATATGAAATAAAGAAAGTGTCTGAAACATAGTTGTTTGGAAGTGTTATAATACGAAATAGTGTAAAATTAAGTTAGATAGTCTACAAAATAAGAACATATTAATTGATCTTTTTCTCCTTTGCATTTTTAAAATAGTGTTCACTAAACGGAAAAATTAAATCAGTTTCACTCTCTTTCCAGAGGGACTTACATCCATCGATTCTTTGAATACAACATATTTTGGGACTTTATAACTTGAGAGTTTTGCGCCACAATATTGTTGAACATCATCAGGGGTTAATTTTTTACCACTCTCATTAACAACGATGGTAACCTTGATTGCTTCACCCAGAAGTTCATCCTCTGTAGCTTCAACGGTACAATCAATCACCCCTTTCATCATTGCAATTATCTCTTCAATTTCCTTGGGACTGACTCTTTTACCACCAACTTTGATGATTTCTTTTTTTCTTGCTGTTATGTAGATATATCCGTCTTCGTCAACCGTGGCAAGATCACCGGTATAAAGCCATCCATCCTTGATTGTTTTAGCAGTAGATTCGGAATCTTCAAAATAACCCAGCATAAGATTGCTTCCGCGTGCCAATATCTCTCCGGTATCGCCAGGAGTAACTGGTTGCCCTTGATCATCAACTACTTTTAGTTCAACTCCGTGCATGCCTTTGCCAAGAGACCCAGGTTTCTCTTTCAACATTGAAGGAGGGAGATAGGAAAGCCTTGCAGTGGCCTCGGTTTGACCATACATTACAAAAAACTGAATTTCCGGAAACGATTCTGTAAATTCATTGATATATGTATTGTGCAGTTTTCCTCCGGCCTGGGTGACATAGCGAAGCGTCGGAAATTTTGAATTTTTAAAGAGATCTGACTTCCTCATCAGGATTTGGAAATGGCTGGGAACGCCGGCAAATCCGCTACAGCCATATTTTATTATATCATTGACTGTTGACCCTAAAAATATAAAATTATTATTTAGAACAAGTGAACCACCAACTCTTATATGAGTATGAAGCAATGAGAGGCCGTAGCAATAATAAAAGGGCAGGACGACCATCATCGTATCTGTTTCAGTCAGGTTCAGGTACTGTATAATTGAATTGGTATTTGCAATAATGTTGTTATGAGATAACATTACCCCTTTAGGTAAAGCGGTTGATCCGGAAGTGAAAATAATTTCAGCTACCTGCTCCCCGTCAAATTCAGGTTCAGCTGACATTATCTCACATTCTGAGGCAATAATATCTGAAAGGAATTTTTCTGTAAGACATGTAAAGTCCGGTTTGAGCCGGTTACTTACAATTTCTGAAAAGAAACCTATCGAGGAGTTTGTCTTTTCCCTGATAAATTCAAAACCTTCTTTTTCAATGGCCGGATTCAAAGGAACACAAATATTTCCAGACTTTAGTATCCCCAAATAAGCGACGATAAAAAATGGACTGTTCTGCGATACCAATAATATTTTATTATTCTGACCAAGGTTTTTCCTTAAGTAACCGGCGAGTTTTGCAGATTCTTCAGAAATGGAAATGAAAGATTTTGATTCTTTTGGACCAAGTACCAAATCTTTCGCCATATTGGCAGAATTTTCAAACAAGAAATCGTATATATTCATGCTATTCAGGTTGTTAATTTGAGTAATCTGAAATATTCGCAATAATAAAATATATGCATATCACATTCGCAGACATAAATTTAGCTAAGAAAATCATAATCCCGTATTGGAGCCATTCGTAAATAGTCGGATGTTTTTTGCTTACGTTCAAAATTCTTAAAGTTTTTAATGACCATATCTTCAGAAAACCCTAAAACCTGTGCCACATCCTGAGGAGCATAACCGTTTTCCCATCCATACCACAGAAGGTCCATTTGTTCAAATGGTAACTGATAGAAAAACTCTTCCTGTGTCTGTTCTGCAGAATAGGTGTCCGTTGTAGGGGTTCTGCTGATTATTTCGTCAGGTACGCCAAGATACCTGGCAAGTTGATAAACCTGAGTTTTGTACAATCCTCCAATTGGCATCACATCAGCACCACCGTCACCATATTTGACAAAAAAACCTTGTTCCACTTCATGCTTATTCGGAGTTCCCAATACTGCAAAATGAAGCGATTCGGCATGATAATAGAGCATGGACATCCTGCTGCGTTGTTTGAAGTTGGAAGCAGCTACGATCTGCAGGTATTCGTTTATCGGAAGCCTTTTGCTTACCTGTGTGTTATCGGAATAAACAACTGTAACATGAAAAACAGGAGGTAAATTTTTTTCAATAATTTCTACCGGTATACCTATTTTCATCTTATCAGTTTTAGGATTGAAATCAGGGATGATCCTTTTCACTGCCTCATCGCGCCTGGAATAACACTGAAATCCCAGAAGTGCTGAGCTAATATCTTCAACAATGGTCTTAACACCAAATTTGTCGGCAAGTTTTTGAGCCAAAAACCTGCTTTCAGGGCTTGAATCTTTTTCTGGCAACATTACACCCAGCAGGTTTTCTACGCCAAGCGCCCGAACAGCCAAAGCTAATGTCACCGATGAGTCAATTCCTCCGCTGATCCCGACAATGCCTCCTTTGCGACGGAGACCATGAAACACATCCTCCTTCAGTTTAGAACAAATTTTATCAACAACTAATTCAACATCAAAAAGTTGAATAATATCCCGTGAAAATTGCTTCTTTTTTTCCATGTTTTAAATAAGTTTTATGGTGATTTAAAGTATGACAGAAGAGATGCATATTGCAGTTCTTCATTTTTATTTAATCTTTAACCTTTAGTTTTAATTTAAAACTTTAGTAAAAACTTTATTCCGGACATGTCCTCTTAAAACTTTCCGGTCATCCAGTGGTAAGAAATCCTTAACAAACTGATCGTATAATAATTGAGTTGACAATATTCCGACCAATGCCATGTTATCTACCTCAGAGGGGATTTGAGCAGTTCTTATCTTGGTTATCAGGTTGTTTACTGAAACTGGATTGAAAACTCCGCATTCTTTCAATAGGTCAGAAGAGAGCATATCTCTTACATAATCAGGAATTTCTGAACCAATGAAAGCTTCAAGTATTGGTGCACGGTAGGCCTGTTTATGTCTCTTTAATACTGTTTGAGGTAATTGGTCTTTCATCAGCTCCTTTAAAAGAAATTTCTCATTCATCCCTTTTAATTTGAATTCATCCGGTAACGAAGCAGCAAACTCCAGGATACGGTAATCCAGAAAAGGATACCTCCCCTCAACTGAATTGGCCATAGCCATACGGTCGCCTTGAGAAGAAAGCAGATAGCCCGACATAAACACATTTGTCTCTATCAACTGCGCTTTTGCCAACGATGATATCCCATCTACCTCAGGTCTTATACTTTCTGCATATCGTTCAACCGGATAATAATCCTTTAAACTATCGTTTAATTCTGGAGTGAAGTGTTTCTGGATGTTACTAGTGTTCTGCCATCGCAATAAATGGGAATAAACAGGTGAATCCGTTGCCTCGAGCTTATATCCGAAAAACATCTTTAGCATTCCCGGACTTGCCTGACTTATGTTGGGAAGATAGGGATAGAGTTTCTTCAGTAATAGCGGACGGATTTTGGATTGGGGTTGCCTGGCCCAGAATTGTCTGATGAGTGTCTCTTTGAAGATATTATACCCTGCCAAGGCTTCATCGGCTCCTTCACCGGTTATTACCACTTTAATACCATTTTCATGCACCAGTTTAGATAATCCCATCATCGGGGCAGGGGAGGTTCTTAACAATGGTATTTCGGAGTGCCACACCACTTTAGGGAACCATTCAGCAATATCGCCCGCTGAGCAAACGATACTTTTATGATTTGTTTGAAAGTATTGTGAAACCTCTTTTTGATATTTTGTTTCGTCAAAAACATTGTCTGCAAAACCAATGGAGAATGTATTCAAATGGCCGGGTGCAACCTTCCTGATAAGCGAAGTTGTAGCACTTGAATCCAATCCTCCGCTTAAATAGGCCGCAACCGGCACGTCCGAGCGCAGGCGTAACGCAACTGAATCTGATAAAAGATATCTGAATTGATCCAATGCATCTGCAATTGATCCTTCGAACCTTGTTGAAGCTGTCGCAAACCGAAGTGACCAGAATTTTTTAACGATCAGGTGTCCATTTCTGAACCAGGCACAGTGCCCGGGGGGTAATTCATAAACACCTTCAAAGAGAGTATTCGGAGATAGTGTAGTCCAGAATGTAAATACTTCTTTTAACGCTGCGGATGAAAAATGCCTTCCGATGCCGGGAAACTCAAAAAGGGATTTAATTTCTGATCCGAAGACCAGGGTCCCATTTACATCCGAATAAAACAGAGGCCTGATTCCGGTACGGTCACGTGCGAAGAAACACTCCTTTTTTTGATTATCCCAAATGGCGAAAGCAAACTGACCATTTAAATATTGAAGAGCATCGGCACCATATTCCTCATACATGTGAAGGATAACCTCTGTATCACTATGAGTTTTAAAGATATGTCCTTTTTTAATCAGTTCGTCATGAAGTTCAACATAATTGAAAACTTCTCCATTGTATACTATCCACAACGATCCGTCTTCATTGCACAATGGTTGATAACCGCCTGAAACATCTATAATGCTGAGACGGACGTTACCCATGCCCATGCCAGGTTCAATGTATAATCCGCAATCATCCGGTCCACGATGATCAATGCGCGTCATCATCCGGTTGAGAACTGACTCACAATCGACTTCAGAAATATTTTTTCTGAAATCTATAATTCCGGCAATCCCGCACATAATCCCTCTTTTTTTAATTTCCTTTCGAGAAAAGAAACGATAGCGTTGATTGATCCGAAATTGGTGGCATCTAATTCCGAATCATCTACTTTAACACTAAAATCTTCCTCCAAAAATGAAATCAGGTTAAGCAGACCCATTGAATCAAAGATTCCTTCATCAAAAAGTAGAGTTGCGTCATTTACTTTTTTAGGGTCGCTGAATGTAGTTTTATAAACAAACTCACGTATTTGATCTTTCATATTATTTAGTCAATTAAATCGTTTATTACCTTTTGTCTTTATACTTTTAAATTCCTTCTGCGAAGATGATTCCGTCTCAATACTGACTTTCATTCAATTTCTAAACTTGCCTTGCCCGCCAGCCGCATCATCGTTGTTAATCACAGTTCCAGATTCGGAATCATTCGCCACTTGTAATGTTGTACGTTTGAAATAGAGTAAAAGTTTATTCCGGAAAGATTTACAATTTATTATTTACATATTCAATTATAACCCGAGTGCGTCCATCATTCAGGTTTAAATGCTCTACTACTTTGGCTCCCAAAAATTTATGAATTGTCAGCAAGTTCTTACTGTCAATGTCAACTTCTGCCTTTACAGAACTAATACCGAGATCAAATACTACTTTTAACCAGGTTTTTAACAGGGGAATAGACATATTATTATTATCACTGTGCCGCCATGCCCAATATTCTATTCTCGAACCACTTACTACTCCAAACTGGATGGACCGATCTTTTAAAAAAACGAATTTTTCCCGATCCAGAATATTTGTCAGAAGTTTTGGTGATTTTAATATAGCGGGCAATATGCAAACCCCAATTCTGAACCTGTTTCTTTTCAGATTATTAAGATGTGCTTCAGCTGACATTGTCCCGGATGTAAATCCGAGCAAATCATGATTTTCATCTTCAGCTAAAATAATGACACTATTTTTTTCATTAATCAACAGTTTGTAATAAATTTTCAGAAAAGGGAGACCTAACTTAAACATAAAGCCGCCAGGTTGATGTTTCCCGCATTCAAGATGTAATTTAGCCAAGGCGTTAATATCGCCTGACTTTGCGAATCTTAGTATCATAGGTTTTGGATTAAATTATTCCATGAAATTAAATCAGAAAAATATCAGCAAATAATATAGTACTTGAAAAGTAAAGTGGAATTCTGCAATGAATTTAACAATCATCACTTTGATATCAGAATGTCTTCAATAATAGACGCTATTTTATGTAGATTTATCTTTTTTGAAAGGTTCTCCGACGCAAAATCAAAACCATTTTTACCATAGTCATTTAACTTTTCGGCAGGAGTCTGCGCCGCATTTATCATCGCGACAGTTAATTTTTCAATATTTTCGGGCGGAACGACCCATCCGCAGTTGGCATTTGAAATAAACCTTGCGGTATCACTATCCTCATCAACGGAGGCAATTACTGGTTTTTCTGAAAACAGGTAAGCCGATAGTTTAGATGGAAGCGCAAATTGGGCTGCACCCTTGCTTAAATTAAGCAATAATACATCAGCCTGATCTTGTATCTCTGGAACTTTGTGCATTTGTGCATCCCAAAACTCAATATTTGTATTCTGATAAGTTCGGGACAAAGAAATCAAAAAATCCTTTTTAGGGCCATTACCGGCGATCACTAATCTGGCATTCATTAAATTGGCTTTCCCAAATGCACGTATTAATATATCCACAGCAGCGGTTGTATTTAAACTTCCCAAATACATAAAGGTAAATAAAGGGTGCCGAAGCGGTTTTTTTTTATTCCTTTTGTAATCGAGAAATATTTCCTCATCTTGCCAATTAAAAACCACTTCAACATTTTTTTCTTCTAATTTTCTTGTTTTTACAAGCAACGACTTCATATTGGGCGAAATCGTAATGACTTTTGCTGAGTTTTGCTGAATATACCTGTCGACAGGTAACAGAAGTTTATAAAAGAAGGTTTTAAAGATGGGTAGTTTGCTCAGGAGAGATTCCGGATAAATATCTTGTATATGGATTACAACCGGAAGGTTATATCTTTTCGCAGCACGGATCGTAAAATATTGACCAAATAACGGCCATGTATTGACATACAATACATCAATGGCCAAATGATTTTCTTTAATGTAGTCATATGTGCATTTGCCAATACTGTAAGATTCCCTAAAACGACCTAATAGACTGAATTGTGGAGAAGTGAATGACCGTAACTGAATCCGTTTATATAGAGATTGATTTTCGTGAATGCCAAGGTTAGGGTAAACGACTCCAAATGGTCTTGTCGGTTTTGGACAAATCACAGTTACTTGATTATTTAATGATAGTTCTCTTGCTAAATCATGTGAAATATTGCTGGATACAACAGGTTCCGGTGGAAACGCAGCAGTGATTATCAATAGCTTCATTAAATAAAAATTTCAACAGTTAAAGAAGCAAACAGGTCTGCTAATGAGTAGTATAAAACTGATGATTTGATGGCCGATAAAAATTTTAAAACAGCGTTGTTGACAGAATAGTAATTGCAACAAAGTTTTCGTGAATTTTCACCTTTTGCTATGATGGCCTCTTTTAACTTTGAAATTTCCCTGACTTTATTTACAAATACCTGTGGTTTATCAGGCTCAATTGTCCATCCGATATCTGTTTCATTTGTCAGAATTGATATTTCTGCATTCCGATCCATAACTGCTAAAACTGGTTTGCCTGCAGCCATATAAGTATATGTTTTACTGGGTACTGCAGTTCCTAAACAATCATGAATTAATGATACAATGCCAATATCACCGGCGTTAAGAAAATCATTCGAAAACTTACGCTCCATGGTTTTAAGTAAGGTTATATTGGGAAGTTCATGCTTTCTAATATAATCCTTAACCAACTTCTTTTGAGCCCCATCACCGATCATAAGCAAGTGAATATTTTTCTCGTCTTTTAGTAGGAGCATTGATTCCAGCAGGTTATTAATACCCTGCAATCTTCCAATTGTTCCTGTATAAAGAAGGACAAACTTTTTTTCTAAATTGTAATTTTTAATGATTATGTTATTTTCTTTGGGCTTCGGAACAATATTATTTACATCTGCAAAGTTTGGAATGATAAATACCGGAGGGCATTGATCTTTTAATTTGTCTTTTATTATTAGGCTCATATCCCTTCCTAGTACAAATATCCTGTCTGCACCCCTGAAGGCCCAGTTATAGAATCTCAGTATGCACTTATAAATTATGTTATTTTTCTTGATTGCATTAATGACCAGTAGGTTCTCAGGAAATAAATCGTGGACTAAATAAGTAAGTCTAAACGAAATAAATATTTTTAAGAACCGAATAAACAAAACGCTTGTAGCAGGATCTGTAACAACAAATACCTCATCATTCCGTTTTATTAATTTTCGGGCTTTAAAAAAAAGATATCCACCTGAAATTATATGTTTAACAATTCTGAGGTAAAGGTTGTTTTTGTCAAATACAGAATTTTTAGTCCGAAATATTTTTACTGAATTCTTTATTTCGTTATCGGTCCCGTGTGTCGAAGTAATCACATTTACATTGTGTAAGGCAGAAAGCCCCTCTGCAATATGTCCAAGTAGATAACTTGTTGTATTTTCGTTTGGATAATAGTATTCTGTTATTATCCAGATTGTTTTTCTATGGGTGGTTTTGGTCTCCATAAATTTAGGTAAGGGAATTGAGTTTTTAATAAAAAGTCAAAAGCAAACTATCTTGTGTTATATTTCTAATTTGTAAATTTTTAAGGTTTAAGAACATAGTAAAATTAAGAAAAAAAGCTAATGGAATATTATTGCAATACTAAATAATTTTATCTGACGTGAATAAAATAAAAGTACCTGAATATGTTACCTCTTATTCACTCCAAACCACTCGTTTTATATAATCAGTATATGACAAAATAATCCGTACTACTTTGTCCGAAACATTTGGCATACTGTAGTCTGCTACCTGACGAAAGTTTCTGTTTTCCATTTGTTGATACTGTAATTGTACTAACCCCTGCATGACCCTTTCAGGATTCAGTCCAACCATCATTACTGATGCCTCCTCCATCGCTTCGGGACGCTCATGCGCTTCCCGTATATTTAATGCCCGGAAGTTTAAAATGGATGATTCTTCAGAGATCGTACCGCTGTCGGATAAAACTGCTTTCGCGTTTATTTGCAAGGCGATGTAATCACTTAGTCCGAAAGGTTTCATCAATTTAACATTCTCATGAAAGACAATACCATATTTTTCAATCATTTTACGTGTCCGGGGATGAGTTGTTACAATTACCGGAAGATTATATTCTGTTGCAATTCCGTTTAATACCTCAACCAGGTTAAAAAAATTACGTTCCGAGGCAATATTCTCTTCTCGATGTGCCGATACGACAAAATAGTTGCCTGCTGTAAGTTTAAGATTGTCAAGAATAGCTGACGCTTTAATTTTAGGCATGTATTTATTAAGAACTTCAAATATAGGACTACCAGTCTTAATTACTCTGTCAGCTGGCAAACCCTCTCTTAGAAGGTATTCACGGGCGATATCAGAATAGGTCAGATTGATATCGCTGATATGATCAACAATTTTACGGTTGGTCTCTTCCGGAACCCGTTGATCAAAACATCGGTTTCCGGCTTCCATATGAAAAATTGGGATATGTCGTTTTTTCGCAGGGATAGCACAAAGACAACTATTTGTATCTCCCAATACCAGGAATGCATCAGGTTGAACAGATTCAAGGATAGGATCTATATTGATCAATATATGTCCAATTGTTTCAGTTGCATTTTTCCCCGCTGCATTTAAAAAATAGTCGGGTTTTCTTAATCCCAGATCTTCAAAGAATAACTCGTTAAGCTCGTAATCATAATTTTGGCCGGTATGGACGAGAATGTGTTCAATGGCTTCACTTTGATCCAACTTCTGGAGCACACACGATAAACGAATAATCTCTGGTCGTGTTCCTACAACGGTAAGTACTTTTAATTTATTTGGTGTATTCATATTCAGTTTTTACAATTCACAACTTTTAAACAGATTCAAAATAAGTATCCGGCTTTCCCTTG
>Ga0302215_10002969_pt1 | contig 11558 bp, 4 predicted proteins | sample II_Fen_N3_1_FD_194580 | JGI IMG/M metagenome (GOLD analysis project Ga0302215, IMG submission 194580) | Peat permafrost microbial communities from Stordalen Mire near Abisko, Sweden - II_Fen_N3_1 | ecosystem: Environmental > Terrestrial > Soil > Wetlands > Permafrost | place: Sweden: Abisko... | reverse complement strand
TTAAGTATCGGCATAAAAAAACACACTGAAAGAACCATCATGATCTCCATTACCGATACAGGACTTGGAATAAAGGAGGATAAGCAACAGGCAATTTTTGAAGCTTTTCAACAGGCGGATGGAGGGACTTCCCGAAAATATGGCGGTACAGGTTTAGGCCTTTCCATATCCCGCGAATTGGCCAGATTATTGAGTGCTGAAATCATAGTTGCCAGTAAAATCAACGAAGGTTCCACTTTTTCGTTGATTATACCCCTCGAGATCTTTCCGGAAAAGGAATCTGAGAGTATTCATGCCATTGAAACGCCTTTTGTATACACCCCCCGCACCGAAGATGACAACCGTTTTCTGAATTATCCATGTCTGGATGATGACAGGGAGACTTTGTCCAAAGAAGATAAGGTAATTTTAATCATTGAGGACGATCTTGTATTTGCTTCCATTCTTTGCAAACAAGCTACCCAAAAAGGATTCAAATTCTTGTCCGCTTCAACCGGTGAAGATGGTTTAAACCTGGTCATGAAATACAAGCCGCAGGCAATCATACTCGATATGGGACTGCCGGGTATGAGTGGAAATGAAGTGTTGCTTGAATTAAAGGCAAATCCGGCCATAAGACATATTCCGGTTCATATTATTTCGGCAAGCGAATTGTCGTTATTGCCCCTGAAAGAAGGTGCCATAGAGTATATGATGAAACCTTTGGATAAAAATGACCTGGAGCAAGCTTTTAACAGGATTGAAAATTTTGCCCATCGTAAAATAAAGAACCTGCTTATTATCGAGGATAATGAAAATTCAAGGACTGCTATCCGTTTAATTATCGGGTCGGGTGATGTAAAATGCTTTGAAGCCGGAACAGCTAAAGAAGCACTGAAACTCTATCAGGAAAATCACATCGATTGTATGATCCTGGATTTAGGATTGCCTGACATGAGTGGATTTGACTTAATCCAGGAATTGAAGAATATAAAGGGAAACAGTCTTCCACCTATCATTGTATACACAGGCAGGGATCTTACCAAAGAAGAAAACGATGAACTTCAGAAATATGCCGACAGTGTTATTATTAAAGGGGTAAAATCGGAAGAACGACTGTTGGATGAAACTGCTTTATTCCTTCACAGGACCATCAGTAATTTGTCGGAATCAAAACAACTGATCATCCATAAATTGTACGATAAAGAAACGATATTTCATTCCAAAAAAATATTACTGGTTGATGATGATTCACGTAATATATTCGCATTGTCGAAAATATTAAAAGAACGGGGAATGGAAGTGTTGAGTGCTGAGAACGGAAAAATCGCTTTAGAATTGCTGAGTGAGTATCCGGGAATTGATTTGGTATTAATGGATGTCATGATGCCTGAAATGGATGGGTATGAAACAATGAGGCGAATACGATCACAAAAGATATTCAAAAGTTTGCCGGTTATCGCCCTGACTGCAAAAGCGATGAAAGATGACAAACAAAAGTGCATTGATGCAGGGGCAAACGAATATATTACCAAACCAATCGATGTTGATCGGTTGCTCTCATTAATGAGAGTCTGGTTGAGTAATTAAATCAGGATTTTAGTACAAAGAGACCAATTGAACAACATAATAAGACATAATAAGACTAAAAATGAATAACCGTTATAAGATATTAATGGTAGACGACCGGGCAGAGAATCTGTTTGCTTTAGAAGTCATTCTTTCCAACGAAAATTATTTATGCGTGAAAGCGAAATCCGGCGAAGAAGCATTGAAAATTCTTAGTCAGGAACAAGATTTTGCGATTATATTAATGGATGTTCAAATGCCCTCCATGGATGGATTTGAAACTGTTGGAATCATTCGCCAGACTGAAAATATAAACCATATTCCGATTATTTTTCTAACAGCAAGTCTGGATAATTCAGCACAAATTTCCAAAGGATACCAGGCAGGGGCAGTAGATTATATCATTAAACCACTTTCTGCTGAAATATTAAATGCAAAAGTGGCCGTTTTTGTTGATCTGTATAAAAAGACGCATGAATTATTAGTCCAGCATGAGGAGAAAGAAAAATGGGCATCCGAATTGGTAATAGTAAATAAAAAGCTTGCCTTTCAAAACGATGAGAAGGAAAAACGTGCTGATGAGTTAATTGTTGCAAATAAAGAACTGGCATTCCAAAATGATGAGAAAGAAAAACGTGCGAAGGAATTAATCATTGCCAATAAAGAGCTTGCATTTCAAAACAATGAAAAAGAAAAACGGGCTGAAGAACTAAGCATTGCTAACAAGGAACTTGCTTTTCAGAATGATGAGAAAGAAAAACGTGCTGCCGAATTGATTATTGCGAATAAAGAGCTTGCTTTTCAGAATGACGAAAAAGAGAAACGAGCAGACGAGTTAGGCATTGCTAATAAGGAGCTTGCATTTCAAAATAATGAGAAAGGAAAACGTGCTGATGAGTTGAGTATAGCCAACAAGGAGCTTGCTTTTCAGAATGATGAGAAAGAAAAACGTGCCGCTGAATTAATCATAGCGAATGAAGAGCTTGCATTTCAGAATGACGAAAAAGAAAAACGTGCTGATGAGTTAGTCATAGCAAACAAAGAGCTCATTTTTCAAAATAACGAGAAAGAAAAACGTGCTGCCGAATTAATCATAGCCAATAAGGAACTTGCTTTTCAGAATGATGAGAAAGAAAAGCGTGCTGCGGAGTTAATCATTGCCGACAAAGAACTGGTACTTCAAAATGAGGAAAAAGAAAAACTGGCTGCAGAACTGATCATTGCCGATACTGAACTTCGGTTTCAGACAGTTGAGAAGAAAAAACGCGCCGCTGAATTAATCATTGCCGATAAAGAACTTGCCTATCAGACAGGTGAAAAAGAGAAACGAGCCGCTGAATTAATCATTGCTGATAAAGAACTTGCCTATCAGACCGGCGAGAAAGAAAAGCGTGCCGCTGAATTAATTATTGCCGATAAAGAACTTGCCTATCAGACCGGTGAAAAAGAAAAACGAGCTGCTGAGTTAGTGATTGCCGATAAAGAGCTGGTCTTTCAGAACGAAGAAAAAGAGAGACGGGAAATTGCCAATAAGGAACTTGAAGCATTCACATATTCATTGAAATTAGCTTCACAGTATTCACTCAGCCTGATTGAAGCCAGTCTGGATCCGTTGGTGACCATTAATACGGAAGGTAAGATCACCGATATGAACCAGGCAACGGTGAATATTATTGGCATGTCCCGTGAAGAATTGACCGGGACAGACTTCTTAGATTACTTTACCGAACCTAAAATGGCAAGGGGGGTATACCAGGAAGTATTTGCCAAAGGATCGGTGGCTGATTCCCCGCTTACTTTACGTCATAAAGACGGGAAACTGACCGATGTTTTGTTTAATGGTTCCGTTTATAAAGATGACCGGGGGAATGTATTGGGCGTTGTGATTGTTGCCAGGGATGTGACCGATCAAAAAAGAATTGCCACTGAATTAACCGAGGCCATTGTGTTTGCCGAAATGGCGACAGAAATTGCGGAAGTTGCCAAAAATAAGGCAGAAAGTTCTACACTGATTGCTCAAAACGCCGTGAAAGCAAAGCAACAGTTTTTATCGAACATGAGCCATGAAATACGGACTCCAATGAATGCCATCATTGGTTTTACCAAAGTATTATTAAAAACCGAATTGTCATCCAAACAAAAAGAATACCTTACTGCCATAAAATTAAGCGGTGATGCCTTAATTGTATTGATAAACGATATCCTTGACCTGGCAAAAGTAGATGCCGGTAAAATGACATTCGAACAAGTTCCGTTTAAAATGGCTGTTTCCATATCTGCCATGGTTCATTTATTTGAAACAAAGATATGGGAAAAGAATCTGGTGTTGATCAAAGAATACGACGAAAGAATACCTGAAGTATTGATAGGAGATCCTGTCCGACTCCATCAGATTATTTTAAATTTGATCAGCAATGCCGTTAAATTTACGGCCAAGGGCTCAATAACTGCCAGTGTCAGGCTTTTAAGCGAAGATGATTCGAAGGTTACCATTGAGTTCTCGGTCAAAGATACAGGCATTGGTATCTCCGAATCAAAAATGACCACTATTTTTGATAACTTTCAACAGGCCACCAGCGGCACTTCCCGGTTATACGGAGGAACCGGGTTAGGACTGGCGATCGTCAAACAATTAGTAGAACCTCAGGGTGGAACTATCCGGGTAGAAAGTAAACCCGATGAAGGATCAACGTTCAGTTTTATTTTAAGCTTTCAAAAAACAAGTGAAGAAGCAGAAGATGTAGTTGAACTGACTGAATTGGATAACGAAAATAACAGCATCAGAGTATTGATTGTGGAAGATATTCCTCTTAACCAGTTACTGATGAAAACACTTTTGGATGATTACGGTTTTGAGCGGGATGTAGCAGAGAATGGTTTGATAGCAATAGAAAAACTAAAGGAAAGTTCGTTTGATGTTATATTAATGGATCTTCAAATGCCCGAAATGAATGGTTTTGAAGCCACGGATTATATCCGGAACAAAATGAACAGTAAAATACCCATCATAGCTCTGACTGCCGATGTAACCACGGTCGATCTGGCTAAATGCAGGGCTGTAGGTATGAACGATTATATTGCAAAACCTGTGGACGAAAGGATTTTATACAGTAAAATTGTTGGATTAGCTAAAAAGGCTGTTAATTCAGGACTGAATAATTCAGATGCTTTCGAGGTAAAAGAAAAGAAATCGGTAAAATGTACTGACCTGAATTATTTGAATACCCGTACTAAATCGAATCCTCAATTAATGATGGAAATGATCACGCTGTACCTGGAACAAACTCCACCATTAATTCGTGCCATGAAAAGAGGACTTCTCGAAAAAGACTGGAAAGCCCTGCATGCAGCTGTTCATAAAATGATTCCTTCTTTTGCCATCATGGGTATGAGTGTTGATTTCGAAAACATGGCAAGAAAAGTACAGGAATATGCAGGCACACTTCAACAATCCGAAACAATTAAAGATATGGTTTATCAACTTGGAAAGGTCTGCACACAAGCTTGTACTGAATTAGAAATAGAATTTAATATAATTAAAAACGCCAACAAATGACAAAAGATAAAATAAAATTATTCCTGGTAGATGATGATGCATTGTTTTTAAAATCACTGGAAATTGAATTCCTTCAGAATGCTGACTTTAGCATTGAAACCTATGCTACGGGTGAACTTTGCATGGAAAATCTGTCGCATAATCCCGATATTATCGTGCTGGATTATTACCTGGATGGAATTGATAAAACAGCCATGAACGGTATTGAAACACTGGATAAAATAAAAGCGTATAATCAGGAATTCCCGGTAGTGATATTGTCCTCACAGGATAACATTGAAGTGGCTGTGGATTGCATGCATCATAAAGCTTTTGATTATGTAGTAAAGAGTGAAACCGCATTCCTGCGTCTGCAAAAAATCATTACCACGATTATCCATTACAAGAAAATAGAAAAAGAATTAAGCTGGTACATGGACAGAATGTAAGGTCAGTAAGTAATTGATAATTGAGAATTCATAATTAACAATTCATAATTCATAATGAACAATTACAAATTGTAAGGATACTGAAATTTATGATTTTGTAGACAGAAAAATTGACAATTAAGTATCAATGATTACTTATCTGAATGTTTTAAAAGAAATTTATAAGAATCTGGTAAGAGTTTTTTGACCTGATTAATTTATCAGTTACAAATAGAGCTTTGTTCATCCCGATGATGATCAGAGCTCTATTTGTTTTTTATAAGGTATCATAACTTGCTTGTATCCATAAAAATATTGATCAGCTTGTTCGAAACTCCTGCTTGAACCTGGTTTCCTTTCCCGAAAACAACCTCATCAATTCAATCCTGCTTATTACCCATCCTATGCCGATCGTATACTGTGCCGTATCCGATATTAGGATGACCAAGGGATAACCAAGGGATAACCAAGGTATAACCAAGGGATAACCTATATTTATATAGGTATGGATTATCCTTGGGTTATTCTTGGATTTACTGTTGATTTTGTATCATTTTACCTAAAATCGGTAAAGTTACGGTATAGTTACGGTATAGTAACGGCATGGAATGGCCCTAAAGAACCCCTAAATCCCCTACCGACATATATCGGGATAAATTGCTTGGACTTGAAAACGCAGAATATGAAATGGCAACCCAACCAACTGTTCAACTAATTGTTCATCATTACTACCGCCTGATAACTAATGACTAAAATTAACTGAAAGGTTTACGGGACAAGCGATTTCCGGGTCAACTACTTTACAGTAGCTTAAAATAAATTATCAAATTTCAGTGTATCTTATATTTTTTTGTTCTGCAAGGTGGGGAACAAAAGCACCGATGGAGTCATAAATTCAATACTGCCAATTTGTAAAATGAGAATACCCACCCCAAACGATATAGAGCCATTAAAAATGGAACCTGGATGACGCAGATTTCCAAACGCAGATAAAGAGGGATAAGAAAGCTTAAATATGTGCAAATCCGCTGTGTTTGTATCAGCTTTATCCACGTTCAATTCTTATCGATGATACATAATGTATGAATTATAGATGCCGAAAGTATGAATGATATAACTTTTTCAATAAATTATGTAAGATTCATACTCCTCCGGACATCTATCTTTGAATGCTGTTTAAAAATAACTAAATATAATTTAAACGGATACAAATTCATTCATTATTCATCTTTTAAATTCAAGTATTATGTCACTATTATCTGTTATTCTCTTAATTATCGTTGTCGGTGTTGTTCTTTGGGCTGTGAATACTTATATTCCCATGGATCGCAAAATTAAGAACATCTTAAATATTGTGGTGGTAATTATTGTTATCGTATGGCTCCTGAAAGTATTCGGGCTTTTTAGTTACCTGATGAATGTCCAGGTGTAATCTGCATGTTCGGGCTGCTATTTATTAATTTGAATACAATTAATTATCCTGAATTTAATAAAGAGTGTTGTTCATCAACTGATGAACAACACTCTTTATTTTAATGTAAAGCAATGATAATTAACACTTAACTCTATTTGGTTTACCTTGTACTATCTTTAAATGATATAAATTGATTTTAAAAAGTGTGAATGATGCAACTCTTACCCGAAATTGTGTAACTCATTCGTTTGGAAAAGTTCGCAACTTTGCAATGTGAAAATTCATTCACAAATAAATTAAAATATATGAAAATGAGAAAGCTACTTACGTCCTTTGCAATAGTATCAGTTGTACTGTTTGCCGGGTGTAAAAACGATGATTATGTCGTAAAAAATGGAGGGCCTTGTCCAAAAGTGGTATCCACTACTCCGGTGAGTGGCGCAACATTGGTTGGTCGCAGTAAAGTCACATCAATTGTCGCAAGTGAGCTTGCCTTACGAACAACTATCGTCACTGCAACCTTTAACAAAAAAATGGATCCAAAGACTATAAACGAGTCTTCTTTCAAAGTAAACAGTACAACACCAATCGCTGGAACTGTCACTTACACCGACTCGACTGCCACCTTCACGTCAGCCACTAAATTTGCCGACAACACCACATTTACAGCCAGGGTTACTACAGCTGTAAAAGATTTAATGGGAAATGCCTTACAAGAAGATTATGTCTGGACTTTCAGTACCGGTACAACCATTCTTCCTGTTGTCATTGCTACCAGTCCATTAAACAATGATGCAAATACACCATTGAATAAAGTGGTTACAGCTAATTTTAATATGTCGATTGATCCTTCATCCATGACAGGTACTACCTTCACTTTAAAACAAGGTTTGACCAATGTTTCAGGAACTATATCTTACAGTGGGACAACAGCCTCATTTACCCCTGATGATGATTTGAGTATTAATACAACTTACACTGCAACCCTTACAACAGGAATTAAGAACCTGGATGGTTTAACAATGGCTAAAGATACTACCTGGACTTTCAAGACTTCTTCGGTAATTGTACCTACGGTAATTTTTACCGACCCTACAAATCTTGATGCAAATGTTGAATTGAATAAAACGATATCCGCTACCTTTAGTATTGTGATGAACCCTGTTACCCTCACAACTTCCACCTTTACTGTAAAGGAAGGAAATAACAATATTTCAGGTGTGGTTACATATTCCGGTTCAACTGCCAGTTTTAAACCAAACAGCGATTTAGTTGCAGGTAAAACCTATACAGCCACCATTACTACCGGAGCGAAAAATATAGCAAATACTGCTTTGTCAACAGATTTTACCTGGACATTCAGTACTCCACTTATTGCCAGTTCTCCCAGCTTTGTAAACCTTAAATCAGTTGCACGATTTGCCATTATTTCTGGTGTGGGTGTTAGCAACGATGCCGGGGCCAGTGTAATTAATAATATGGATGTAGGTATCTATCCGGGAGCACGTTCTTCTATTACAGGTTTTCCACCAGCTATAATCGTAAATGGTAACTTATACGCCGCCGATGATGGTGCTGCTACTGCTGCTATGTTGAAACAGGCTAAACTTGACTTAGTAGCTGCCTATTTATTTGCAGAATCATCCATAGCAATGGCACCACAAACTGTATCGGGTAACCAGGGAGGTAAAACTCTTGCACCGGGTATTTACAAATCGACCTCAACTCTCTCAGTGGACGGCAATGATTTGACGCTTGATGCTCAAGGTGACCCAAATGCTTACTGGATTTTCCAGGTTGCTTCTACTCTAACCACAACTACAGGTGGAAATATAAAACTGATTGGTGGTGCCCAGGCTAAAAATATCTTTTGGCAAACCGGCAGTTCTGCAACCATTGGAACTTATACCACATTTTATGGCAGCATATTGGCATTACAATCCATAACATTGGATTCATATGCAGTTGCAACCGGTAGAATGCTTGCCAGAAATGGAGCAGTCGTTATGACCAGTACTAACATTATCAACAAACCCTAATTAGAAATTATCAGAATTATTTCAACAGGAATCAATTACTAATTTCTACAACAAATACAAATATGAAAACAAATAATATGTTTAAAAAGGAATCGCGTAAAGCGCGGTTCCCTTATGCAACGAGCATAAAAAGTCTATTCCTTTGCGCATTTATTTTGGGTGGCCTGCTATCAACAGTTCAGGCTCAGGATTCAATTCAGTACACCAAACCTTCGTGGTACTTTGGAGTGGCAGCCGGTGGTAATATCAATTTTTACCGTGGTTCAACCCAGGAGTTAAATGCAGAACAAACAGTACCCACCACTTTTCATGATGGATCAGGTGTAGGTCTTTTCGTGGCTCCACTGATTGAATACCGCCCTGCAAATTCAAGATGGGGTGTTATGCTTCAGGTCGGGTATGATAACCGTAAAGGTGCATTTAATGGCGTTTTAACGCCATGTAATTGCCCTGCTGATTTAATTACCGATTTAAGTTACCTGACTGTGGAACCAAGTTTACGTTTTGCACCATTCAAATCTAATTTCTATCTGTATGCTGGTCCACGTTTTGCTTTTAATTTAAATAAATCATTCACGTATAAGGTGGGAATTAACCCCGCATATCCCAATCAATTGCCAATTGCTGATGTAAAGGGTGATTTCAGTAACGTGAATGATAATCTGATCTCCATGCAAATTGGTGCAGGGTATGATATTCACTTAACTAAAGAGAGCAGTAAGACTCAATTCGTACTATCACCATTTGTTTCTTTCCAACCTTATTTTGGACAGGATCCAAGAAGCATAGAAACCTGGAATATAACCACCGTAAGAGTGGGAGCAGCCCTGAAACTGGGTACCGGTCATAGAATCGTATCACATGTGAATACTGAGGCTTTTGTCCCAACTGTTGCCGCACTACCTGAAGTGACCTTTACCGTCAACTCACCTAAAAATGTAGTGGATGAACGTAATGTAAGGGAAACATTTCCATTAAGTAACTATGTATATTTTGATTTAGGTTCTACAAAAATTCCAACACGTTATGTGATGCTTCGTAAGAATCAGGTAAAGGACTTTAAAGAAAATGACCTTGAGATGAATGTTCCTCAGAATATGTCAGGCCGTTCCGACCGTCAAATGAAAGTATATTACAATGTCTTAAATATCCTGGGTGATAGAATGAGTAAAAACCCTGGTACGACTGTTTTGTTAATCGGTTCATCTCAACAAGGTCCGAAGGATGCCCGTGAAATGGCTGAATCAATCAAGACTTACCTGGTGACTGTATTTGACATCAAACCTTCCAGAATTAAGATTGAAGGCCGCACTAAACCGTTAAATCCTTCCCTTCAGGCAGGTGGAACAAAAGAACTTGTTTTGCTAAGTGAAGGTGATCGCAGGGTATCTATCGAAAGTAACTCACCGGCCCTGCTGATGGAATTCCAGAGTGGTCCCGATGCCCAGTTAAAACCTGTAGAAATCAATGTGGTTCAGGAAGCACCGCTTGACAGTTATGTCTCTTTCAATAATGAAGGTGCAAGCAAAGCATTTACATCATGGTATATTGCATTTACTGATGATGCCGGGAAAGTCCAGAATTTTGGTCCTTATACGGAAGATGTGGTAAGTATACCTGGTAAATTGATTTTAGGAACTACCCCTGAAGGAGATTATTCAGTGAAAATGAGTGGCCAGACTAAAGATGGAAGATCCGTCATTAAAGAAACCAAAATTCATATGGTTCTCTGGGTTGCTCCGAAAGATAATCAAGGCATGCGATTCAGTATCGTCTACGAATTCAACAAATCGGTGGCAGTCAAAATGTATCAAAAGTATTTAACCGAAGTGGTTATTCCGAAAATTCCAACAGGTGCAAACGTGATTATTCATGGTCATACCGACATTATCGGTGACAAGGATTACAACCAACAATTGTCAGTTGCCCGTTCGAATGATGTACGTACCATTTTAGAAAACGGTTTGAAGAAATCAGGTCGTAATGATGTTACTTTCCAGGTATTAGGCTTTGGAGGAGATCAGAAGTTATCACCTTTCGAAAATAATAACCCTGAAGAACGGTCGTATAACCGTACTGTTATAATTGATATAATACCTAAACAATAAGTTTTCTGTTTGTTACGTTCTCTTTTTTGTTTACGTTTTATTAGAAGGAGAGACAGAGTCCAGTTTATGGGCTCTGTTTTTTTTATGTATTGGACTTTAGTACATGACAAAAATTATATAGCGATATAATTATTTGATATTCAATAAAATAGGTACTATTATATTTGGAAAAGACCTTGAAATTTTGTATCTTTATAGCTAATTACCAGTCAGTTATAATGAAAACAAAAGATTCCAAGGTCTCGCACAAAAGTAGTGATTTAACCTCAGTTTTAGTTGAGCACTTCGGTAAAAGTCTAAATTTAGCCCGAATAAAGTTCATTAGCTTGATTATTTGTGCTCTTTGCAAGGTTCAGTCAGTTTGTTTTGAAAAGCTCGCCAGTGGCTTTGAAAACAACTGTAGCAGTGACTCTTCACTGCGGCGAATACAGCGATTTATGGCTGCTTATTCATTGGATAAGGATCTGATTGCAAGATTGATATTTG
>Ga0302215_10002968_pt1 | contig 11559 bp, 13 predicted proteins | sample II_Fen_N3_1_FD_194580 | JGI IMG/M metagenome (GOLD analysis project Ga0302215, IMG submission 194580) | Peat permafrost microbial communities from Stordalen Mire near Abisko, Sweden - II_Fen_N3_1 | ecosystem: Environmental > Terrestrial > Soil > Wetlands > Permafrost | place: Sweden: Abisko... | reverse complement strand
AAATGAACTGAAAGGAATTGTAAACGATAATTTATTTCAAACCACGGTTGATATAAATGTGGATGCATTTATACCAGCGACGTATATAAGAAGTGAGTTTCAAAAGCTTGACATCTATAAGAGAATTGCAGGAATTGAAACGAACGAAGAACTTATGGATATTCAGGATGAACTTATGGATCGATTTGGTGAACTACCGAAATCAGCGATGAACTTGTTAAATATTGCATTAATAAAATCAATCGCACATAGTTTTGGTGTTATTGAGATAAAAGGTGGATTAGCAGGTACTAATTGGATGACAGTGATTAAGATGTTTCCTCAAGCAGATGTAAACGCTGCTAATATTCCAGAACTGATAAAAGAATATGATAGGGAACTGAGATTTACAGTGGATAAGGATCCTTTCTTTTCGTATACGGTTAATAAGAAAAAATGTAAAGACGCACAAGAATATATGAATGCACTGAAGGAACTTCTTAATAAAATGTCTCAAGTGCTTAAAGATTAAATTATAGGTATCAATTATAAAATTTAAAAATAACCAAAAACATCTTGCTATTCATAATTTTTCTGCTATAATAAATATATTAAGACTTCAACACGTCAAAGTGTAAAACTTTAAAGCAATAAAGCAAAAGCTTGAAGTAAAAGCTTAAAGCAAAAGCTTGAAGCTATTTGTAAGGTTAAAGTCAGTTGAATTTAATATTATAGTAAGCATTAGGAGGAAAATATAGTGAGTAATAAAGGTGATCAGATATCATTTAGACCAGATATTAAAGTAGTGGATTGTACTGTACGCGATGGAGGCTTAGTTAATAACTTCTATTTTGAAGATGAATTTGTTAAGCATCTATATCATACTAATATAGATGCTGGCGTAGATTATATGGAGTTTGGATATAAATCTTCAAAAGATATATTTGATATTAATAAATTTGGGAAGTGGAAGTTTTGTGATGAAGCCTCCATTCGTGAAATTGTCGGAGTCAATGATACCGATTTAAAAATTTCTGTAATGGCAGATGTGGGTAGAACTGATTTTAAAAAAGATATTATAAAAAAAGAAGATAGTGTCATCGATTTGATTCGAGTTGCAACATATATTAATACGATTCCGGCAGCCATTGAGATGGTTAATTACTGTTCGCAGATGGGATATGAAACTTGCGTGAACGTAATGGCAATATCAACTTCAAGTGAAAGTGATATTAATATTGCACTTGAATTGTTAGGACAAAGTAAGACGGATGTAATCTATCTTGTAGACAGTTATGGTTCATTGTACCCAGAGCAGGCTGAAAAGTTTGCAGATCAGTACTTGAAAGTAGCTGAAAAATATAATAAAAAGATTGGTATTCATGCGCATAACAATCAGCAGTTAGCATTTGCAAATACAATAGAAGTAGCCAGAATGGGTGTTAGTTATCTAGATGCAACGATGAGCAGTCTTGGGCGTGGAGCAGGAAATTGTCCGATGGAATTAATTATGGGATTTCTAAAAAATCCGAAATACAAACTTCAAGCAGTAATTGAATTTATTGAAAATGATATAATGAAGTTAAAAGAAGACGGATTGGTTTGGGGCTACGATATTCCTTACATGCTAACGGGTTGCTTGAATCAGCATCCAAGGTCGGCAATTCAATTTATTTCCGAAAAAAAGGTTGATTATGGGAATTTCTATCAAGCATTGTTAGACTTGGAATAATGTGTACTATGGGAACAATAGAAAGCAAATGCAAGTAAATACATTAATATGTATTACTTGCATTTGTTTTTTTTGATGAGATTGTGATATAATCAGCAAAATGCTGAAAAGTTTGGAGACTTAAAATATGGAAATCGATGCAGTTATCTTTGATATGGATGGGCTTATGATAGACACGGAAAGAATCGTTCAAAACTCATGGAATATCGTGGGAAAACGCATGGGATATGCTGACCTTGGAGAAGATATATATCATACAATGGGACTTAACGTAGTTAGAAGAGAAGAATATTTTATGGGTAAATACGGAAAAGAATTCCCATTTCAGGAGTTTCTTCGAGATTATAGAAAAGAATATTATGAATATGTAAATGTGCATGGAATAGATGCAAAGCCAGGCCTTTATGAATTGCTTGAGACTTTGAAACAACTTGGTATCCCTATGGCAGTTGCGACTTCAACGGGTAGGGAAAGTGCCATGAAGAACCTGGAAGCTAAGAATGTCACATCATATTTTCAAGCGTTTATATGCGGGGATATGGTAACCCAGGCGAAACCATCACCAGAGATTTATTTAAAAGCATGTGAAGTGATAGGTGTTAATCCCAAAAACGCAATTGCATTAGAAGATTCATTTAATGGAATTAAAGCTGCATATGCGGCCAAAATGATGCCAGTAATGGTTCCTGATTTAATTAAGGATACCTCCGAAGTTGATGATTTGCTATTTGCGAAAAAAGCAGATTTGAATGAAGTAGCTGAATGGATTCAATCTGAGTGTTCACATTAGCTACATTTATTTACCATAAAGACATCACAATAAATGTTTATATTGTAAATAAATTAACAAAGGAGAATATTTCGATGAAAAAAAGTATCACTATAAAAATCTTAGGATTAGTAGCCATCTTATTATTGGCAGGCTTGTTAAGTAATGTATTAGGATCAAGTTCTATCAATAATATGAATACAAAGGCACAGGTTATAGCAACTGATTGTATGGATGCAGTTAGCATTTTGGCGGATACGGCTAGAAGCGTAGAGCGTGTTCAGAAGTTTGTAAATAGTTCTTCAACCGATAGTGCGGAAGAAGAGCAAGCTTTAGAGAATAAATTTACACAGTTAAAAGAAATTGTCGAAAAATTTAATATGCCAGAGATGTCAACTGCATTACAATCTTATGAAACAGCATATAATGCCTATTATGAAAATGTTAAAGCAATGGCAGCAGCGGGACCCGGTGCAATGGTGCCTACTAGTACCACAGATACATCCAATGCGACTGGAACTACAGATGCAGCAAATACAAATACAACAACTACAGATGCAGCAAATACAAATACAACAACTTCAGATGCAGCAAATACAAACACAACCACAACACAAACAGTTGGAACAACTGATAACATGCAGAATATGACGGATGAATTGGATGCATCATATGAAGCGTTATATTCTCTGATTTATGGACAAGTTGATTCTGCTTCACAACAGTTAACACAGCAATACCAAGTTTCAACAACATTAAATAATATATTATTTTTTGTACTTATCATAATGGGTATAGTGATTATTGTAGTAACGGTAATAACTGTAGTAAGACCAATCAAATCAGCGAATCAACAGTTAAATATGATTATAGATGAAATTGATAATGGTAAAGGTGATTTAACGAAAAGAATTTCTGTTAAATCCAAAGATGAAGTGGGGCGATTGGTTGTAGGTATGAATACTTTTCTGGAAAGGCTCCAAGGCATTATGCAAAAGATTCAAACCAAATCGGAAAATCTTGAAAGCTCAGTAGACACAGTGATATCTCAAGTCATAGCTTCTGAAGAAAATGTGAATGAGGTTTCTTCAACGATGGAGGAACTTGCAGCGGGAATGGAAGAAATATCAGCTACAGTAGAACAATTAAGTACTGGGGTAAGTAATGTATTTGATTCAATTGTTTATATTACAAAACAGGTGAACGATGGACAAAATCTTTCGGGTGAAATTCAGAATCGTTCAGAGAAATATCGTACAAATGCAGAAAATGGAAAAAATGAGACGAACAAAATGATATCAGGAATGAAAGAAGTGCTAAATGAATCTATCGAAAAAAGCAAATCGGTTATAAAGATTCAAGAGCTTACAAAAGAAATATTAGATATTTCATCTCAAACAAATCTTCTGGCATTGAATGCTTCAATTGAAGCGGCTAGAGCTGGCGAGGCAGGTAGAGGGTTTGCGGTTGTTGCAGATGAAATAAGAAGTCTTGCAGAAAACAGTAGAAATTCAGCAAATAACATACAAAATATTAGTCACTTGGTAACCGAAAGTGTTCAAAAATTGGCAGAAGATGCAAAAAAAATGTTAAATTTTGTAGACATAAGCGTCCTAAACGATTATGATATGTTTGTAGATACCGCTGAACATTATCGAAATGATTCAGTTAGCATTTATAAAATACTTGAGGAATTTTCAAAAAATGCATCAACTCTTGAAATCACAATGGGTGAAATGAATACGGGAATTGGTGAGATCGTTAATACTATAGATGAGAGTACGAAAGGCATAACTAATGCGGCTGGTGTATCTAGTGAATTAGTATTTGCAATGAAACTTATTAATGATCAAGCTAGAAATAATCAAGAAATTAGTGTAGCGTTGAAGGATGAAGTTGACATTTTTGATAAAATATAAAATATATTAGTAATATAAAATTGATTTTATGAGGTATATGTTTAATAGTAAGTTGAATTAATATAAAATTTTATTTCAGATAAATTGATGAATATTTCCCAAGTATTTACAGATAATAACTACAAATCTATACATTGAGAATTTCTACAAACAATATATGTAACTGGAAATCCAAAAATCGTATAAATAAATACAGGAGGAATTTTTATGAAAGCAACAGGAATCGTTAGAAGGATTGACGATCTCGGACGCGTGGTCATTCCAAAGGAAATTAGAAGAACACTTAGAATTAGAGAAGGCGATCCGTTAGAAATCTTTACAGATAGAGAAGGAGAGATTATACTTAAGAAATACTCTCCTATCGGAGAATTAGGATTATTTGCTAAACAATATGCTGATTCATTAGCACAAACAACAGGATATATCGTGTGTGTGACAGATAGAGATCAAGTAATAGCAGTGTCAGGAGCTCCAAAGAAAGATTTGTTATCAAAACCAATTAGCAGAGGTCTCGAGAGTGCAATTGATGGAAGAGAAAATATATTAGCTGCATCTGATGATAAAAAATTCATTGTTATATCAAGCGAAGATACAGAAGAATATAAGTCACAAATTGTTAGCCCAATCATTTCCGAAGGTGATGCAATTGGAGCCGTAATAATTATGACGAAAGATGCAAAAATTAAATTTGGCGAGATGGAGCTAAAGCTAGCTCAGTCGGCATCTGGATTTTTAGGAAGACAGATGGAAGCATAAATTCATATGAAAAGAGGACAGCTCAGATGAGCAACAGCATTTCTACAGACGATTCGGTAGATAAATTGATTTTACAGCAAAACTCGAAAACAAGAAATATGGAGTATGTTAAAGAAAACTATCTATGGGAAGATTTACTTGCAATTGTTAAGAAGTTACGTGATCCTGATGGATGTCCGTGGGACAGAGAGCAGACACACGAAACTATGCGCAGTTGTTTGATTGAGGAATGTTATGAAGTCATCGAAGCGGTTGAAAATAAAGATATTTTAAATTTAAGAGAAGAACTTGGAGATGTAATGTTACAGGTCTTGCTACATGCACAGATAGCAAGGGAAGAACAAGAATTCACTCTTGATGATGTGATTAATGAGCTCGCTAAGAAATTAGTAAGGCGTCATCCGCATGTTTTTGGTGAGGGTGAGCCAGCTAAGGATGCAAATGATGGACTTCGTAATTGGGAGTCAATTAAGCAAAAAGAAAAGGTTGAGGCATCACTTCAAAATAGTGGAGACGCATTGCATGAACTTAAGAAAATCCCAAAATCATTTCCGGCAATAATACGTGCACAGAAAGTTCAAAAAAAGGCTATTAAAGAATATAAGGCTGATAACGATTCGACATCTACTGTGAAAAATATAAAGCAATTAATAAGTCAGTATGAAATTCAGCAAGAAAATAATTCGGATAAAAATAACAGCCAAAACTTGGTAGGAAATCTAATATTTGAGGTGGTTAAATTATCAAGTGAAATGGGCGAGAATGCTGAAAAATCCTTGACAAAAGCCACTGAAGAGTATATAAATAAAGTTATTAGGTGTAGTACCTACAAATAATATATTTGAGGAGGAATCATTTCGAATGAATAAAACAGAATTAGTGGCTGCAATTGCTGAGAAGACTCAATTAACAAAGAAAGATAGTGAGATGGCTTTAAAGGCATTTATTGATGTAGTAAGTGAAGAATTAAAAAAGGGTGAAAAGATTCAGTTAGTTGGATTTGGTACATTTGAAGTATCTGACAGAGCAGCAAGAACTGGAAAGAATCCACAGACAGGAAACGCAATTGACATTCCTGCATCAAAGGCACCAAAGTTTAAAGCTGGTAAATCTTTGAAGGAAACAGTTAATAATTAATGACTTTTAACTAGTTGATAATATCCCAATACGCAATTTATGGTGTTGGGATATTTTAATTAGAAAAATAATTAGTATGGGAGATTAAATAATATATGAGATTAGATAAATATTTGAAAGTATCAAGGTTAATTAAAAGAAGAACTGTAGCAAATGATGCATGCGATGCTGGACGAGTAATGATAAATGATAAAGTAGCAAAAGCATCAACAGACGTCAAAGAGGGAGATTTGATTGAGGTACTTTTTGGCACAAAATCAGTAAAAGTAGAAGTTACAGATATAAAAGATACGACCAAGAAAGACGAAGCAAAAGAGATGTACAAATATTTATAGAAATGGAAACGTTTATAGTATATTTTCTCACTAATAACAATATATTTAATAAGACAAATTATTGCGATTGCGGGAGGTATCTGATGGACGAAAAAATAAAAACTGCAAAGTCTCATAAGATAATGACAGACAACAGAAGGAAAGCTGAAATTACTGGCGTTAATGATGTTATTTCATTTGATCTAAACACGATTCTTTTAGAAACCGATTATGGGATGATAACAATAAAAGGAAGCAATTTACATGTGAATCGATTATCTGTTGAAAAGGGCGAAGTTGACATTGATGGGAAGTTAGATGGAATCAATTATTCAGATATTAGTAGCTACACTAAAAAGGGTGAATCATTCATTAATCGAATGTTCAAGTGATAACATATGAGTGAGCTAATAACATGGGAATGGAAATTCTTTGCAATTGCAGTAATGTGGGGAATGATTTTGTCTATCGTTTACGATGGATTAAGGATTTTTAGAAGAGTTATAATTCATAGAAAAGTTGCTTGGCTTGCAGTTGAAGATATCTTGTTTTGGATGATATGCGGGTTTGCAATGTTTCATGTCATATTCATGGTAAATGACGGGATAATAAGAAGCTTTGCACTTATTGCGTTTGGTCTTGGAAGTGTAATGTATCAATATACGGTTAGCTATTACATAGTAAAATATATATCGAAATTGCTTATAATTTTAAAGAGAATGTCGATAAAAATAGCTTTAAAAATAGTTATAAATCCATTGAAAAAATTATGTAAATCATTTACAATAAGAATAAATAAATCTAAGTTTCAAAAAAAAGAGAAACGAAGATTGAAAAAGGTAGGTAATCAATCAGATGAGAAAATACGAGACAAAGAGGAGCAGAGAATTAAGAATAAAAAGACAAAAGCGCTCTAATGCGATTGCTATGTTTTCTGCGATAGCTGTTGTTTTTTTGCTCAGTATTGTCATTTGGAATGGAAAACAGACATTGGTTGAAAAGGATAGCGTGTATGTGGCTAGGGGACAAGAATTGTCGCAGAAAATGGAAGAACAAGAAGCAAGAAGTATTTCACTTGAAGAATACAAAAAATATATAAAAACGAAGAAATACGTTGAAGAAGTTGCGAAAAGGTATGGTCTGATATATCCAGATGAGTTGGTATTTAAACCATCCAGTAGCAATTAATTTGGTTAGGATAAAAATTTAAATTGATAATAGCAAGGTGTCTATATTTTAGGCATCTTTTTTAATTTTCAATATGAAATTAATTGTCGAAAAATTTTTACAAAATGCAACGTTTCTTTGACAAAATAATAGGGACTAACAATCTATAATGTTGCATTACTACCAGGATTTTAAAGGGGGCAATAAATGAAAGCAGAATTAGAGCGCTATAATTTGGCGTACTCAATGACAAGGCTTACTGAAACGGCTAGAACATTTCGAAAGTTAGGGGAAACTTATGAAGATATGCAAAGCGATTGCAGTGCATTACCTGCAATTACAGAACAACTATATGTAATGGCAAATGTATTGGAAGAATGTTGTGGGTCAAGTACAAAAATTATATACTTAAGTAAAGGGCATGAAAATGATATAATTCGAGGGCTATTATCAAAGGGGGTAAAAGTAGAGTGGCTTCACGTATTTGAAAGGGGACTCAATAGGAAGGAAATGGTAATTCAGGCTAAAACAGCGAAAAGGGGATGTGTTACTACGAAGGATATAGCAATTGAGATAAACAAGTATTTTGAAACTGATTTTTACTCCAGTGATAATAATAGAAGTATTGTAAGTGATGAATGCTGCGAATATATATTTATTGAAGTACCAAGATTTAAGGTTCTTTTTGGGAATGCAAAGTCAAATATGGATAAGATGAAAGTATCTGGGGATAACTTCTCAATGGCACAGCTTGAATGTGGACGAGTTGTGGCTACTCTTGTAGATGGAATGGGTGCTGGGAAAAGAGCATATTGTGAAAGTGAAACAGTGATTGAATTGGTTGAACAGTGTCTTGAGGCCGGATTTGATGAAAGACTTACGATTGGATTAATTAATTCGGTATTCTCAAATGGAGAATTAATAAGGAATCCTATTGTGGTAGACATGTGCGTTATCGATAGATATCTTGGAGTGTTAAATTGTATAAAGCTAGGGGCGGCTTCAACATTTATAAAGCGTGATGGATGGGTTGAAATTATAAAATCTACCACACTTCCAATTGGCGTATTTGAACAAGTGGACTTCGATAATGCGGTCAAAAAATTATATGATGGGGATTATGTAATTATGGTAAGCGACGGAGTTTTGGAAAATCTGCCATTTATTGATAAAGAGCAGAAATTAGTGGAAATAATCGCAGAAATAGATGTGAAGGTTCCAGATTTAATTGCACAAGAAATACTACAAAAGTCATTGGAGTATAATTCTATGATTGCAAAAGATGATATGACAGTAATTGTTGCAGGGGTGTTTGACACATATAGGAAAGTATATTAGTATATAAATAATAATTTTGATTTTAAATACAGTAAAAAAATACGAATTACATCCGTATGGCAAATGGGAGTTAATATGTTAGACAGAATTCATCAATTTATGATAAAAAATAATATGATAGCATCACAAGACACCATAGTGGTTGGGGTATCTGGTGGTGCTGATTCTGTGTGCCTTTTGACAATTTTAAAGGAATTGCAGGAAAATATTGATTTTTCTATCATTGTTGTACATATTAATCACTGCATACGTGGTTATGAATCAGATATGGATCAAGAATTTGTAAGAGTGTTATGTGAAAAATTGGAAGTTGAGTTTAAGCCATTCGCTGTAGATGTGAAAAAGATGGCGGAGCAAGACAAGATTTCAGTAGAAGAAGCAGGCAGAAAAGCAAGGTATAGAATATTTGAAGAAGTACTCTCACAATCTGTAGGTGGAAGCGCAGGCAAAATTGCAGTTGCACATCATATGGACGACCAAGGGGAGACTATTCTTATGAATGTGTTCAGAGGCAGCGGCATCAAAGGGGTTTGTGGTATGCAACCGGTCAGAGATAATATTATCCGACCTTTACTTTGTGTTCGAAGATGTGAAATAGAACATTATCTCGAAACGAAAGGGCAGCCGTTTAGAACAGATAGTACGAATCTTGACAATGATTACACTAGAAATCGTTTGAGAAACGTAGTATTTCCTTATCTTGAAGAGAATGTGAATCAACATTGCGTTGAAAACATTTGTGGAATGGCACAAATGATAAGTGAGGCCGAAAGCTATATTAATCGTCAAGCAATAGTTGCCAAAAGTAAATGTGATAATATAAATGAGGACAATACACATACAATTAATATCCCCTTATTTTCTGAAAATGATATTATAATTAAGAAATATATAATTAGAAAAGTAATAGATGAATTAGCTGGAAAACTAAAAGATGTATACAAAATTCATATTGAATCAATCCTTGCATTAGAGAATAAGCAAGTAGGAAGCCAAGTTGATGTAGCCTATGGAATTGTCGCAAAACGTGGATACAACGAAATCATGATTCAAAATAAATCGAATCATGAAAAATACACTTATAAAAATAAATCTAAAGATATTGTTATTGAAGAAAAAACTACTGTTTTTATCCAAGATAGTTATTATGTGAAAGATGAAAGTTTTATGAGTTTTCATGAAGCAGAGTTCTGCAAATTAGATGAATTAAAAGAAATCATAGGAAATGACTATACGAAAGTGTTTGATTATGATAAAATAAAATTTACTCTTCAATTTAGGACAAGACAAACTGGTGATTACATACAAATCGATAAAAACGGTGGTAACAAGAAACTAAAAGACTTTTTTATTGACTCTAAAGTGCCTAGAGATTACCGAGACAGAGTGCTTTTGTTAGCCGATGGTAACTGCATTTTATGGATTGTTGGATTTAGGATGAGTGAAGGTTATAAAATAGAAAATATGACAAAGAAATTTTTACAAGTAAAGATATATTAAAGCGCGGAGGATAACAAAAATGAAACTAGAGCATGATATAAGTGTCTTGATTTCTGAAGAGGAATTAGACAATAAAATTCTAGAATTAGGTACAAAAATAAGCAAAGATTATGAAGGGAAATGTGTTCATTTAATTTGCATTTTAAAAGGAAGTATATTTTTTACATGCGAGTTAGCGAAAAGAATAACAGTTCCTGTGACACTCGATTTTATTTCTGTGTCAAGTTATGGAAGTGGAACAGTATCTAGTGGCAGCATTAATATTAAGAAAGAACTAGATGAGAGTATTGAAGGAAAAGATGTTATTGTAATTGAAGATATTATAGATTCAGGAAGAACACTTAGCTTTCTTATTCCAATGCTCAAAGATAGAAAGCCTAATAGCTTGAAATTATGTACGATGTTAGATAAACCAGAAAGAAGAGAGTTTGAAATTCAAGTTGATTATAATGGGTTTCAGATTCCAGATAAATTCGTAGTTGGTTATGGACTTGATTATGACCAGAAGTATAGAAATCTACCATATATTGGAGTGGTGCATTTGTAATATTTATTAAATATGTAAGTTAATAACTAAAAAAGATTTAGGAGGTAACAGATGAATAAGAATAAACTAGGCGGAATGGGAATATATTTTCTCGTTATTGTCCTTTTTATTGCAGCATATTTTGCTGTGAGACATACGAATTTAAAAAATGAGCAATATACTCCTCAGGAGATGACGCAAGATATTGAGAATGATAATATTAATAAGGTAACGATTGGTCAGAATGGAGAAGTTCCTACTGGCGTTCTTACAATTGAACTTAAAGCTGGTGAATACACAACAAAGGTCTTGTATGTGTCTGATGTTAATAGTATGGAGGCTTTATTTAAGGATAAGGGAATCAGTTTTGTAACGAATGACGTAACACGTGATAGTATTTGGCTTACGACTGTATTACCCTG
>Ga0302215_10002967_pt1 | contig 11559 bp, 13 predicted proteins | sample II_Fen_N3_1_FD_194580 | JGI IMG/M metagenome (GOLD analysis project Ga0302215, IMG submission 194580) | Peat permafrost microbial communities from Stordalen Mire near Abisko, Sweden - II_Fen_N3_1 | ecosystem: Environmental > Terrestrial > Soil > Wetlands > Permafrost | place: Sweden: Abisko... | reverse complement strand
GTGCTTATCAATATTCTATTAATCCTAAGGCTCTCGAGCGAATGTTTTAAATTTTATGTTATTTAATTACAATGCAATTACAAATACAGGAGAAAAGAAGACAGGTAATGTCGAAGCTCCTTCAAAGGATTTAGCAATTGGTGCTATCCAAAGACGTGGTTTGATTATTACTTCTATTTCTGAAGATGAAGGAAAGAAGGGTTTATTTGATTTTTCATTTAGAAAAAATATATCTTCAAAAGATGTTGTGATAATGTCACGACAAATATCAACACTTTTTGAAGCACAAGTTTCAGCTCTTAAGGCTTTTAATTTACTTGCAACAAATACAGAAAATCAAGCCTTAGTTAGAGTTTTAAATAATGTCTCAGAAGATATTCAGTCAGGTCTTTCTATTTCAATGTCTTTATCTAAACACCCAGATGTTTTTTCTGATTTCTATGTAAATATGGTTAAGTCAGGAGAGGAGTCTGGTAAATTAACACAAGTTTTCTCTTACTTGGCTGATTATCTTGATCGTCAGTATCAACTTACTTCTAAAACAAAGAATGCTCTTATTTACCCTAGTTTTGTTATGGGAGTATTCTTTATTGTTATGATAATGATGTTCGTTTTTATTGTTCCAAAACTTGCTGTTATGATAAAAGAATCAGGTCAAGTTGTCCCAGTTTCAACTGCAATAGTTATGTGGTTTAGTGATTTCTTGATTAAATACGGATTATTTTTATTGGCTGCTGTTGTTATTTTTGCTCTTTATATTTACAGAATGACAAAAACAGAAAAGGGTCAAAAATATTTAGATAACTTGAAGATTCAAACTCCTGTATTTAAAAATATTTATTCTAAATTATATCTTTCTCGTATTGCTGATAATATGGACACAATGCTGTCTTCTGGTATTCCTATTATACGTGCAATAGAAATTACATCTGCAGTTGTTGGAAATCGTGTATTTGAAGATATTTTAAAGGAATCTATGGAAGCAGTTAAAAGTGGAAGTTCTTTTTCTGATGCACTTGCAAGGCATCCAGAAATACCAGCTATTATGGCAGGTATGGTTCGTGTGGGAGAAGAAACAGGATCAATGGGTAGTATCTTAAAGACATTGGGACATTTTTATAACAGAGAGGTTAATGATGCTGTTGATACTATGGTTAGTTTAATTGAGCCTATTATGATTATTGCCTTGGGTCTTGGTGTAGGTCTTCTTTTGACTTCTATCTTATCTCCAATATACAATATTGCAGGAGGAATAAATTAGTAGTATTGTTTTATATTTCTATGATATAATGAAAGTATATGGTTTTTTAAGTCGGTTTTTATTAAAAGTTTATTAGAATAATAATTATAGTTATGAAAAAAAATAAAGGTTTCACACTTATTGAACTTTTAGTTGTAATTGCCATCATTGGTATATTATCTTCTGTTGTTCTTGCTTCATTAAATACAGCTCGTAATAAAGGTGCAGATGCTGCAATAAAATCAAATATTAACAATGCTCGTGCACAAGCAGAATTATACTATGATAGTAATACTCAGAGTTATGCAACTGTATGTACTGCTGCTGGTGGTATTGCAAATATGATAACTGGTGCCAATAATGCTGGTGGAGCTGCATCTTGTGGTTCTACTGCTACAGCTTGGGCTATGTGGTCTCCTTTAAAGGCTGATACTACTCATTGGTATTGTGTTGATTCAACTGGTAAATCTATCTTAGAAACAGCAGCACCATCTGCAAACGTTACTGTTTGCCCTTAGTTTATATTGTTTCATAAAATAAAAACCAGTTTTATGCTGGTTTTTATTTTATGAAAATATTTTATTTTATGAAAAAAAATAAAGGTTTCACACTTATTGAACTTTTAGTTGTAATTGCTATCATCGCTATAATAGCTTCAGTTGTTGTTGCTTCATTAGGTGTTGCTAAAAATAAAGGTATTGATGCCTCTATTAAAGCTTCATTAAATCAAGCTCGTACACAGGCTGAAATATTTTATATTACTGCAAATTCTTATTCTGGTGTATGCGATTCTGCTAACGATACAGCTAATCCTAAGGGTATTTATGGTATGGTATTTCAAGCAGCTAAATCAAGTAGATTGTCTAGTGTTACTGTAAATGGCACAGGTTCTTTATTTACTGCAACTTGTAATACTAATGGAACAGATTGGGCAGCTGAAGTTCCATTAGCAAATGTTTCCAATAGTGTTTGGTGTGTTGATAGTTCTAAAAAATCAGTAATAAATACAACTTCTATTGGTAACGGTATAGCTTGTTAAATTATAAAAACCTCTCATTTGAGAGGTTTTTATATAATGTATAAAATGCTATAATATTTTATATGAATACACTTGCTTTTGTTTTTATATTTTTACTAGGAACTATTATTGGAAGTTTTTTGAATGTTGTTATTTATAGATTTAACACTGGTAAATCTATGGTGAAAGGAAGATCTATTTGTATGACTTGTAATCGCAATTTACGTTGGTATGAGTTAATTCCAGTATTTTCTTTTTTAATACAATCTGGTAAATGTCGTCGTTGTGCAAGTAATATTTCACATCAATATCCATTAGTAGAATTATCAACAGGATTATTGTTTGCTTTTATTTCATATCATTTTCTTCCAATTTTTTCAGTTTCAATTTTGTCATATATAGCAATTGTTACTTTGTATTCTTTTATATTTTCATTATTTACTGTTATTCTTGTTTATGATATTCGTCACAAGGTTATTCCAGATAAATTAGTATTTGTTTTTATTTTTGCTTCATTCTTTTCAATTTTAATAAATTATACTGGTATAGGTTCATTTTTTGTTGCACCAACATTTATGAGTATAATTTCTGGTCCATTATTTGCAATACCATTTGCTTTACTATGGTTAGTTTCTGGTGGTAAATGGATGGGATTAGGTGATTCTAAATTAATACTAGGTATTGGTTGGATATTAGGTCCTATGGCAACTCTATGTGCATTAACATTGTCATTTTGGATAGGAGCTATTGTTAGTCTTGTTATAATGGGCCTTTCTCATAAAAAGATTGGTATGAAAACAGAAATTCCATTTGCTCCATTTTTAGCTTTGGGTGTTTTAATTACTTTTTTATTTAATTTAAATGTTTTGTCATTAGCTTCATTGTTTAATTTTTAACTTATTAATGAATAAAAGATTATTTAAAAATAAATATAATCATTCATATCAAAAGGGGATGACCCTAGTTGAGCTTATGGTTGTACTTTCTATATTCGTTATGGTTACAGGTTTAACTATTTTTGATTATAAAAATTTTCAATCAAATGTTTCAATTCAAAATTTATCAAGTGATATTTCTCTAGCTATTCGTAAGGCTCAAAGTTATGCTATAGGATCTCATGGTAATGGTGCTGGATCAAATTTCTCATTAGCTTATGGTGTACATTTTGATACAACAACAACACCTGCTAGTCCTTTGTACGGTTCAAATAAATCTTTCATTATGTTTATTGATAGTACTTTAAATACACCACCAGATATATTATATGATTTACCCCCAATAAATAGTACTACTTGTAATGGTGTTGCAAATGAATGTAGTGAAATGTTAAGTATAGTAACAGCAGATTCAATTTCTAATATTTATATAAATGGTAGTAGTACTCCTGTAGCAGCAGGTAAATCATTAGATATTAGTTTCAAGAGACCAAACCCTGATGCTGTTTTTTGTCTTAGAAATACTGGTCAAAGTTTTTGTGATACTGTTAATATATCTAATGTTGCCATTGAAATTTCTAATGGTTTAACAGCTCCAAATAATAGAATTAGAACAGTTTCTGTTTGGAATACAGGACAAATAAGTATTAAGTAATTATGTATAATTTTTTGTTTAAAAATAAAAAAATAACAAGTAATAAAATTCTTAATAAGAACACTCTTTTGAGTGGTTTTACTCTTATTGAAATGTTAGTTGCTACTTCTATTTTTATAACAGTTATGTTGGCTGCAATAGGTGCACTTACTGTTTCAAATGAGACAAGTAAAAGAGCTCAACAGTTACGTGTATCTATGGACAATGTAAACTTTGCTATGGAAAGTATAACTCGTTCTATTCGTATGGGAACAAATTATGTTTGTACTCCTTCTGTTGATTTATCAAATACTACTCAGCTTCCAATAGATTGTGACTTTACAACGGCAGGTGGTCAATTCATAGCATTTAAACCCGCTTCCAATATGAATCCAACAGGTTCACCACTTATGGCATTTCAGCAACATTCTAATGGTTCTTATTCTTCTTTACAGCGTTGTGTTGCAGGGTCTGGTTGTACAGATATTACTTCTCCTGAAGTTGATATATCTACATTGAAATTCTTTGTAATTGGAGCTGATCTTACTACTCATCCTAAGGTACAACCAAGTGTATATGTAATAATAAAAGGAACTGTTACTATTAAAGGACAAGCAACTTCTTTCTCTATTCAAACATTAGCATCACAAAGATCATCTGAATAATATGAAAATATTTAAAAAACAAAAAAATATTCATAATTTAAAATCTTTTAAAAATAGAGGTTTTACTTTGATTGAGACAATGGTTGCTGTTCTTATTCTTTCTACTTCAATTACTTCACTACTTACTCTTACTTCTAGTAGTTTATTTGCTGCTAAGTATGCAAACAATGAGATTACCGCAAACTATCTTTTACAAGAAGCGGTTGACTATATTCGTAATGATCGTGATTCTGTTGTTTTTCAACAGAGAAATAGTGGAGATGCTACTAGTGTTTCTTGGAATACATTTTTAGCTAAATATGGTTATATTAATAGTTCTTGTTTTTCTCCTACCGGTTGTTATTTGGATATTACAGAACAAACACCTTTAAATGTAATAAGAGCTTGTTCATCACCTTGTACTACTATGTATTTTGACCCAGCTGCTAATCATAAAGAATTTTATACATACTCTACTGATTTTGGTTCAGCTAGTACATTTAGAAGAACAATCACTATGCAATTAAATCCTTCAAATAATAATGAACTTTTAGTAACAGTTACTATTGATTGGAAGAATGGTAATTTGTCTAGATCTAGATCATTAAAGGAAAGTATTTTGAATTGGCAGAATTAATTAAAAATAAATGGAATATTTTAATAAAACAAAAGAAAAAGGTTACGCCATCTTATTTACAATTGTTATTGTTGGTGTTATTTCAATGATTGCAATAGGGTTAGCAAATTTATCTTATAAACAATTATTACTATCTTCTGTTGCAAGGGATTCTCAGGTATCTTTTTATCAAGCAGACACAGCTTCAGAATGTGGTTTATATGCAGATAATGTTATGACAGGAGGAATTGAATCATTGCCAGCTGGTTGGGTTTGTGGTGGAGAAACTTTAACTAAAACAACTTTAGCTACTAATAAATATTTATTATCATACCCAACTGCAGATCCTACGAGTCCTTGTTTTGAAGTTATAATAGATAAAACAGCTATTCCGATTAAAATACAAGGCATGGGTTATAATCTTTGTGATAAAAGTAATCTAAGAACAGTTCAACGTGAACTCGATGTTACTTATGGAAATTAGTTTTTATGAATAAAAATGAGATTAAAAACCGAATAAAAAAACTTCGGGATGAAATTTCTTTACTTCAGGTTAAATACCACGAAGAAGATAATTCAAATGTTTCAGATGAAATTTATGATTCACTTGTACGTGAATTAAGGAACCTTGAGAATAAACATCCAGAATTAAAAATAAAATCAGATTCACCACTTGAGAGAGTTGGAGGTAAACCACTAGAATCTTTTAAAAAAGTTAAACACGAGATCAGAATGACTAGTCTTAATGACGTTTTTTCTGATGAAGAAGTTTATGATTGGGAAAAAAGAATAAAGAAAATTTTAAATAAAGATTTTTCATATTTTTGTGAATTAAAATTAGATGGTCTTTCTGCTTCTCTTATTTATGAAAAGGGTATTTTTACAAGAGGTGCAACGAGAGGGGACGGTTTTATTGGGGAAGATATTACAGAAAATCTAAAGATGATAAATACTATTCCATTGAAATTAATTCCACCATATGATGATTATATGGAAATTCGTGGAGAGGTTGTTATGAGAAAAAGTGTATTAGTAGATTTAAATAAAGAACAAGAAAAATTAGGAAAACCAGTATTTGCCAATACTAGAAATGCTGCAGCTGGTAGTATTAGACAGTTAGATTCTAATGTTGTAAAAAGTCGTAATCTTGATTTCTTTGCTTGGGATATTGCAAAAATGTCTTCTTCTTTTTCTAATCATTCAGACGAACATCAAATGCTTCGAAATATGGGTTTTCAGGTTTCTAAATACGAAAAGAAAACAAAAAATATAAAAGATATATTTAGTTTTATTGAAGATATTGGTAAAAAGAGAGACAGTTTACCTTACGGAACTGACGGTATGGTTATATCAGTAGATGAATTAGAATATCATAATATTCTTGGTGTTGTTGGTAAAGCACCTAGATATATGGTGGCTTATAAATACAAAGCAGAAAGAGCTACAACGATAGTTACTGATATTACTGTAAATATTGGACGTACCGGAGCTGTTACTCCTCTCGCACATTTTACTCCAACATTAGTTGCTGGTTCTACTGTTTCAAAAGCAACTCTTCATAATATGGATCAGATTGACCGTTTAGATATTCGTATTGGTGATACTGTTGTTATACAAAAAGCAGGTGATGTAATTCCTGAAGTAGTTGAAGTTTTATTGAATATGAGAACTGGTAAAGAAAAGAAGTTTAAAATGCCAGAATTTTGCCCAGTGTGTAATTCTAGAATAGAGAGAAAAGAAACTCAAAATGAGCAAAGCAATTCATCTGTTGCTTTTTATTGTGTTAATAAAAATTGCCCAGCTAGAAATAGGAGAGGTATGCAACATTTTGTAAGTATCTTTGAAATATATACTATTGGTCCTAAGATTTTAGATAGATTAAAGGATGAAGGTTTGATAAGTGATGTTGCAGATTTATTTACTCTTGAAAAATCAGATCTTTCGGGGCTTGAAAGATTTGGTGAAAAATCAGCAGATAATATTATTTCATCTATTAATTCACATAAAAAGGTTTTATTTTGGAGATTTATTTATGCTCTTGGAATTATTCATATAGGAGAGCAGACTTCACGAGACTTAGCTAATAGATTTGAAAGTTTAGATAATTTAATAAAAGCAAATAAAGAGGAAATAAATAATATAGAAAATATTGGCCCTGCAGTATCAGAAAGTATTTTTGAATTTTTCAGAGATAAATCAAATCTTGTTTTTATTGATAAACTTTTAAAAAACGGAGTATCTATTCATCATGAGAAAATTAAGAAAGGAGTTTTATTTGGAAAAACTTTTGTTTTAACCGGAACTCTTTCAAAAATGTCTCGAGAAGAAGCAAAAAAGAAAATTATAGAAAATGGTGGTAGTGTTTCATCTTCTGTATCGTCAAAAACAAGCTATGTGTTAGCAGGGGAGAATCCTGGTAGTAAATACTCTGATGCCCAAAAAAATGGAGTTAAAATAATCTCAGAAAAAGATTTTTTGAAGATTATTTAAAATACAATATTATTTTATAAACCTCTAGATAGGGGCTTAGCCCCTAGCTAGAGGTTTATTAGCAAGGGTGATTTAAAAACATTTAAAAATATGCTATTCTAAATATATGAAACTAGAAGATGTTAAAAAGTTAGCCGATATGGCTCGTATATATATGAGTGATAGTGAGATGGAAGGAATTGCAAAAGATTTTGATTCTATTTTGGCATATGTAGGTCAAGTTCAAGAAGTTTCAAAATCAGAAGGCACTCAATCATCTACACTTACTCAAGAAGATTATTTCTTAAGTAATGTTATGAGAGATGATGTTGTTACAAATAAAGAAGGGGAATATACAGAAAAGATTTTAAATAATGCTCCAGATACAGAAAATGGATTTTTAAAAGTTAAAAAAATACTCTAATAAAATGAAAATAAATTTAAAAGATTTAACAATTGAAGAAACTCATAATCATTTTAAAAATGGTGATTTTACTGTTCGTGAATTAGTAGATGCTTATTTAGATGTAATTAAAGAAAAGAATTCAGATATTAATGCTTATTTAGAAGTTTACAGTGACTTGGATATTCAAATATCAAAAGCAGAAGAGATGTTTAAAAATGGAACTGATACTTTAATGACAGGTATTCCAATTTCAATTAAAGACAATATGCTTTTTGATGGTCATGTTGCTTCTGCTTCTTCTAAAATTCTTGGTGGATATAAGGCTACTTATGATGCAGGGGTTATTAAACAGTTAAAAGAACAAGGAACTATTTTCCTAGGTAGAACAAATATGGATGAATTTGCTATGGGTTCTTCTACTGAAACAAGTGCTTATGGAAATACTAAAAATCCATTAGATACAGCTCGTGTACCAGGAGGTTCTTCAGGTGGGGCAGTATCTTCTGTTGCTATGGATGGAGCTATGGCGGCACTAGGAAGTGATACAGGAGGTTCTATTCGTCAGCCAGCAGCCTTTACTGGATTGGTAGGATTAAAACCAACATATGGAGTCGTTTCAAGATTTGGTATTATTTCTATGGCTAGTTCCTTGGATCAGGTTGGTCCACTAGGTAAAACAGTTAGAGATGTAGAAATTATTTTCAATGCTATAAATGCATATGATAAACTTGATTCTACTTCAATTCCATTAGAAAAAAGAAAAATATCAAATCCATCAAAGCCAAAGAGAATCGGTGTTCCTAAAGAATTTTTATCTGGTGATGGAATCGAAAAAGAAATTTTACAAAATTTTGAAGAAAGTTGTCAGAAATTAAAAAATGAAGGGTATGAACTCGTAGACGTTTCATTACCTCTTATTAAATATTCACTTGCTGTTTATTACATACTTATGCCAGCAGAAGTTTCAAGTAATCTTGCTCGTTATGATGGTATTCGTTACGGTTTACATAAAGAAGGGGATAAATTATTAGATATTTATACAAAGAGTCGTGGAGAAGGTTTTGGTAAAGAAGTTCGTAGAAGAATATTATTAGGTACATATATTCTTTCTCATGGATATTATGATGCTTATTACAATACAGCAGTTAGAGTTCGTCATGCTATCAAGAATGAATTAGCAAATATTTTCCTTAATGTTGATGCTATTATTACACCAACATCACCATGTTTACCATTCAAGTTTAATGAAAAAATAGAAGATCCAATAGCAATGTATATGTCAGATTTATTTACTGTTCCAGCAAATATTGCAGAAATACCAGCTATTTCTATCCCTTCAGGCAAAAATGCAAATGGCTTACCATTTAGTCTTCATATAATGGCTCCTTATCTTAGAGAAGATATTCTTTTTACTATTGGAAAAGATTTTGAAAAATAATATATAATAAATAAATGCAACCAAACGTAGTACAACAAGCTGTAACAAAACCTCTCTTTGATCCTTCTTATTTAAGTTTGGAGTATATTTTTGGAAAAATTTTAGACTATATCCAACCTACACTTAATGTTATATTAAATCCTCATACTTGGTCTGTTGTTGGTATAGTGTCTTCTCTCCTTTCTCTTATTTTTATTATTATAATTATTTTTTGTATTGTTCGTATGTTTGAAATTCAAGCTTATGACAAAATGGAAATAAAACATGAAATTCACGAAGCATTATTAAGAGATAAAGAAAAAGCTCGTAACGAAAACCAACGATGGACTTATATTACTACATTAGTAGAAAGTCCAAATGAATCAGATTGGAGAATGGCAATACTTGAGGCTGATAGTTTCTTAGAAGAAGTTTTAAGAGAAAAAGATATGACAGGAGATACAGTATCAGAACTTTTAGAGTCTGCAAAGTCCAATGGTTATACTTCAATTCAAAATGCTTGGGATGCACATATTGTTAGAAATAAAATTGCACATGAAGGTTCTGAATATCCAGTATCTCAGATTGAAGGACGTCGTGTTATTAAAATGTTTCAGAATTTCTTTGAAGAATTAAAAGTTATATAAATAAAAAAATCACAGCTATGCTGTGATTTTTTTATTTGCGTGATTTAGTGGACGAAGTGGGAACCAGAATAAGAGAACATAATGGTTATATTTATATACCAAACTTTAAATAATAGCCAACTAGGCATATTGACATAATTTATTATTTATTATATAAACTAAATAAAAATAATATCGTTCTAACTAAAATATATAAGATTATGGAAGATACTAAAGAACAAATAGTAAAAACAGACGAATCCGGAGAATGGTTAAAAAAAATTCAAGAGGGTGCCGATTTGATTTTTTGTAAAATTTACTTAATTGAGAATATTATTGTTGATTATGGTAAATCATTGCATGAAGCAGAGATAGTTGCCGGGTATCATCTTGGTGATATTGATCAGAGAATACAAGGCATAATTAAAGCTACTGCTGATCAATATCCTCCATTGGAAGAAAAAACAGAAAAAGAGATACTAGTTTTAATAGGTGGCTTATATAGCCATTTAAGTTTTGAAAGAGCTCTTAAGTGGGCTATTTTAAATAATCTTGAAAAAACTGTTCCGCATGAAATATTTACTTTAAGTAATAAATCATTTAGTGACGATACCCTTATATTAGAAACTACAAGTAGTTTTTTGCCTCATGGTTATCATGGCTCTTGGGGTATATGGTTTCATGATAATAGAGGTGAATCTGTTTATTATGGAATCGGAGATTATTCTTATCGTAATGTTTTGTATGCTTTTCGTAAAAAGTTTTAGAGGTTTTACAAATCTCTCGCCTTGAGTTTATACTCAAGGCGTTTTTATTTTTATATAACAAATATTGGTTATATATTTCATTATTCCACAGAAAAACACCTATACGAAAATAGGTATTTTTCGTTTGCGCGGTCGACCGGACCATGATTACATTTCTTGACCTCGACTAAAACTTTTTTAATAAAAAAGTCGACCGGAATCTTTCGCCCTACGGTCGCGGGTACTTTTCAATTTGCAAAGCAAATAATGAAAAGTCTTTCAAGTTCCTGACGCAAGCAAAGCAGTTTGTTTGCTTTTCCCGCGCATAAAGAAAAAACTCCCAAGGGAGTTTTTTCTTTATGCGCGGTCGACCGGACTTGAACCGGCAACCTCTCGCGTGACAGGCGAGTGCTCTAACCAGTTGAGCTACAACCGCATTTATACTTACATTCAATTATAACTTTATCAATTATTGCTCACAATGCCTTTAGGCGAGTGCTCGCTATATTTTAATTGAGTTGAGCTACAACCGCATTTGCTACTTTCTTAAATTACCATAAAATAGAAAAAATATCTATCTTATTGTGTCGACGATAGGATTTGCACCTATGACCTGGCGCTTATGAAACGCCCGCTCTTACTAACTGAGCTACGTCGACAAATTTTCAGCTTGGGACATAGTTTTAGGCATGTCACTTGCCGAAATTGTTGCGGGACTTGGAATCGAACCAAGGTCTTAAGGTTATGAGCCTTACGAGATACCATTTCTCTATCCCGCTATAATTAACTTTCAAACAAAACATTATAT
>Ga0302215_10002965_pt1 | contig 11563 bp, 11 predicted proteins | sample II_Fen_N3_1_FD_194580 | JGI IMG/M metagenome (GOLD analysis project Ga0302215, IMG submission 194580) | Peat permafrost microbial communities from Stordalen Mire near Abisko, Sweden - II_Fen_N3_1 | ecosystem: Environmental > Terrestrial > Soil > Wetlands > Permafrost | place: Sweden: Abisko... | reverse complement strand
CAAATATCTGTAAGATGTACACAATCTGAATCAAAACCAAAAGATAATAAATGGCTAACTTGTTTACTTCTATGTCTATTTCTAGGTGGTTTTGGTGTTCATAGGTTTTATACGGGACATACTGCTATTGGAATTATTCAACTTCTGACTCTTGGAGGATGTGGAATTTGGGCACTAGTTGATTTTATTATTATTCTGACAGGAAACTTTAAAGATCATCAAGGCAATTTAATCAGAAATGAATAAGTGGTTTAACACGATATTTCCCTATTTACGAAGGAATAAAATAATGTGTATTGTTGTTTGTTATTTTATCATCTCGGTATTATTGGAATCTGTTTTTGATATAAATATTTGTATACCATGTTTGTGGAAAACATTTTTGGGATTTAAATGTCCTGGTTGTGGGATAACAACTGCTTTTATTAAACTGACCGAATTTAATATCTCAGAAGCATATAAAGCAAACCCATTAATATTTTTTCTTTTACCTTTCGGGTTATTATTCATATTGTCCGATTATATTAAATTTCAAAAAAAAATCTGAACGATATTTATCATGAATGATAATTTAATCTTTGTTTAGCATGTTTGGAAGAATAGAGACGCATTCTTATTACGTCTCTATTCTTTTGTAAATGACAAGATAAAACTGGATTATGATCAGATTTTTGAACGAACCTATTAATGTTCTTAACATATAATTCAAATAAAATTGATTCTAAATATAAACTTAAAAAATAAAATCATGAAAAATAATTTTGTATTATCATTTGTATTTTGTTTACTATTTACAAATACTTTTTCTCAACCTTTGAGTAACAAAGCTAATTTAATTTCAAATGGTTTTGAATTAACAATGAATTCTGAAAGTTGTTGTCAAAATGCTAAAAATTTGCAATTGAAAACAAACCTTTTTGATGTCGGTTATAGAATAGACAATCCAACAATTAGCGGTATTAATTTTTCAAATATTTTTCTGATATTTTTTGAAAATAAACTTTGGAATATTGATTATGTTTTGACGGATAAAACAGAAGCATTAAATATTGGAAAAATAATATTTGAAAAATATGGAATAAATAAAGCAATTAAAGATTCATTGAAAGAAAAAAACACTATGTCATATACTTGGCAATATAATGATACACAAAAAATTTGTTTTTCAATAAATGATATAACAAACAGATATGATTTAATGTATTACGATTTAGATTTGAAAACAAAATTTTATTCCAAGCAAAAATCAAATTTTTAATACTATGTCTGAATGAAAATTGTAAATAATTTTTGGATAACATTTTATTTAGATATTATACAATGAACAGTTGAGATTAGCTTTCAAAAAATTGCATCTTTGACATTTAAACATTCCACCAATGAACACCTGATATTCACTTTAAGCCGTGATATTATTGCTGTGTGACAACATCGGTACGAATGCTCGAAAGCTTTATTATATATAGTTGAACATACATCTTTATCCAACACTACAAATTATGGATATTCCGGAGATACGGACTAGTTAAATGGTCATATTCGGTCATATTGACCACAACTTAGGTTTTGAATTTAAATACTTAATCGACTGACAAAATCACCTTGAATGAAAATTTAATCTTTGTTTAGCATGTTTGAAAGGATAGAGACGCAATAGTTATTGCGTCTCTATTTATTTTAGGTAGCATAATACCACAAATATATTAGAATTCAAACAATTAAAATCATCACTATGCAATGTTTTAAATGTCTTAATAAATGGAAGGACACAAAAGATGCCGCAACCGGATTTTGTCCTAGTTGTGGAACTAACTTATTACAATCCTTGACTAAGGATTCAAAAAAAATGAATCCAGAGTATAAACTCCAGTATGTTATTCAGTCGTTCGGTTTCGATATTTTACATGAGAAACCTATTATTTCTGGAATTATTAATGATTTATTTTCCCCAAATATTAAACTCAGAAAAATAATATTGATATCAATCAAATTAAAAATCCCAGACAAATTAAAAGAAGCAGAGTGCAGTTCATGTAGAATATTAAATACAAGAAGTATAAGAAACCATTTTATAAATAAGGCACTAATAAGTGACCTAGACGCAGACAAAATTATATATTATTGGCAATTTGCCCTTGAATGGAAAGGACTCAGAAACTCAAGGATGTTTTGATGATATTTTGAGAACTGTTTGAGAAATACAGAAAATGCTCTTATATAATTTTAAGTTTTATAATAGATTTGACCAGAAAGAGTCAAATCACATAAAATAAGTAATGACAATGTAATAAAACGAAGCACTTTATTGCTTCGTTTTATTAGGTTTGTTATAATTTCATTTTGAAAAATTTTATTAGCAACTTCAAAATTGAAAAATTTGGTGCTGTTTTTTGAATACATAATGCTTTTTGTCTCATTTCAGCAGCGATTTGATGTTCTTGAATTAAGAACCCTTTAACACTATCACCCATTCCAATCATATTTGTAAGTTCACAATCATCATCACAAGTGAATTTAAAATCGAAATCTATATTGCCTGTAATAAAATCCATCTCTTTTGCACCATAAAAAACTCCTTTAGGGGACAAAACATACGAAAGAAATTGTTGCATTTGTAATCCAGCAAGTGCCAAACTAAATGCATATACATTTTCACCTCTTTTTGAAAAATGATCTTCAGGCAACCCTTTTATATACGATTGATCCTCTAAAAGTCCTGATTGCTCTAAAGAAACATCTTCTGGTTTGTACTGTCCCATACATTTCATACATCGACGACCGGGCGAAATAGTATAAGTACGCCATCTCGCTTGTTCTATGTTAGTTCGATATTTGTTGATACTTGAATCAATACCTCCATCTATGACTGGTATTAAACAAGCATAGGACAAATGATTTAAAACAAATCTAGGCCAAGGTCTATCAACGCAACAAAAAATGATATCACAATCAACCGCGGCATTAAATCCCGTTTCTTCAACAATACTATACGGAACTGATTTTATCTTCTGAGAATCATATAGCTTATATTCATTAAGCATAAGTGCATAAGTTTCAGTTTTCAGATAACCGACATCTGTAGGTCTTACTCCATGCAATCTATCTAAGTTTTTTCTTTGAATGATATCAAAATCTATAAGTGTTATATCTTGAACCCCAGTTCTTAGCAATGATTCTGCAAGTTGAGAACCAACACTTCCAATACCAACAATTCCAACTTTCAATTTGGAAATTTTCAGTTGCTGATTTTCTCCCCAAGCAGAAAGAGTTCTTTCAAACACTTCTTTAAAAATACTTACATCTGAAAGTTTCTCATTTATCGAGAACGATAACTTTCGACCAACAACACGCACAGATTCACACCAATCACAATTATATGTTTTAGGTTTTAATTTATTCCAAAATCTTCCACTCCAAGTACCATCAGTACCAATTGTCATACCAATTAGAGGTAGATTGGTTACTCCTTTTACTCTCGGTGCTAGCATATTTTCTGTATTGATATCATCATTACTCATACTTTGCCATCCTTTACTTGGGTGACTGTGTATAAAAACAATACCTTTTTTTTCTTGCAATGCACGCTGAGTCACCTTGTCAAAAAATTTAGGATTAAAACTCACATTCCCATGTACATTTCGATCTAAATCTTCGGGCAAGATGATATCATTTATAATGCCTGAAATTCTCAAATTTCCAGTAGATAAAGAATATAATGCAAAACAAAGATCTTCTTGATGATCCTTTCTGATTAAATGATTTTTCAGTTTATCATTTAACGATTCTGGCAATACTATACTATAATTCATTCGAAATCAAATAAGGTTCTTATAAAGGCTAAATAATCTCTTGCGTTTTTTTCGGAATTGTTCCAATTAGTGAATGGTCTACTCCAATATTGCCATTCTTCTGTTGGAATATTTCGCTGGTGAATTCCACCTGTAGGATGAACCCCACCGCCTCCTGTAAAAGGCATTAAATGAGGTTTTATATACGGACCCGAAGGTGGATTTAGAGGAAATTGTGGAGCTTCTAGAGCTATTTCAATTTCTTGTCCTCTAAATCTCCCATGTGGCACTTTAAATTTGAAAGTAACATATACATTATTTAAAATCTCGGGGGTTAAACCTAACTCCTTTAATTGTCTTTCTAATTCAATTATTCCAACATTCATAAGTAAACAATTTAAGATACTGTTGCAGGTTCATTTTTACAAGTAATAAATTTTAAATGCCCAATCATATCGATAGTTTTGTGCATGTCATTTTTATATGTAATCTCCATATTTTCCTTAATCTGCTTAAGGTAATATTTCGGTGATTCATAATTCACTACTTTTAAAATCTGAATAGGTGTCATTTCTAATTCATGAGTTGAATAAGTTTCATCGTCAACTTCAAATGAAATATCCCGTCTATGAGACACCTTAAAAAATTCGATGCCAGGCTCAGATAAATCAACTGTTTCATCATACTGAATTGGCTCAAACTCACGGCCTGTAATTTTTTTGTACAAATCATAATTCTCAGCAGGTTCAAATCCTGCTTTTGATAAAATCTCAGTACCTGAGATAATTTTGTTATCACTAGACAACATTGATTCATTTACTTTAAAATCAAATTTCATAAAAATATATTTATTAAATTTCTTTCAGCTTTAGGTGTGAAAGTTAAACCAAAATACTACTTTTGCAAGTGCATTCCATAATTACTACCAAAATGGTGTCCCACGGTTTTTGGTAGTATAAATGAGATTTAATGTCAGACCAAAAAGAACTTGAAGATTTATCTACATTAGAGCTAGTTGAACTAATAAAGAAGAGAAAGGATCCTACAATGGAATCGCTTTCTAAATCTGCATTTCAAGTATTTACATTCAGATTTTCATCTGAACTATGTAAGAAAATTGAAATTACCTGCAAGAATTGGGGACTTGATAGTTATGATGCCTTAGAAGTTGTGCAACGCACATTGAAAAGTTTTTGGAAGTATCCAGCTTTTGACGCTTTAAAAGCTAAAAATAAAGATGTCAATAAAGCAACCCTTTTTTATTTATATGGAATAGCCCAACGTGAATTATCCGATTACTTTAATGAGAAAAAAGGGTTTAAAATTTCACCTTATAATGGTAGCGAAAAAATCATATTTGATTTTCCTGAAACAGAAAGTATATTTAATAATGAAGACTTTAAAAATCCTCAAACCCATTATCATGCTGTTAGAAAAGCTCTTTCCAATCTCTCTGAAAAACATAAAGTGATTTTTCTTACATATAAAGCTTATGAATTTGCTGGAAATAAATTGCCCCGCCCTCTATTGGAATCATTAAGATCCAACTTAAATTTATCACAAGCGACTATAAGGTCATATAAGAAAGAAACATACGATAAAGTAAATGAATACTTAGATATTTATGGAATCAAATAAGAAAGATATTAAAGAAGAAAATATTGATGTTTGTTTGAGATCATTTGGAATTCTATTGCCAACAAATGAGAATGAATTAAATATTTTTGATAATTTGAATTCAAATTTCGAATATAAATTAGATGACTCTAAAATAAATCTTCAAGCAATTTTTGAAGAAGTATCCAAAGAAGAACACACTTTCGAAATTAATCATTGTCCAAAATCAAAAAATATATATTTTAAGAGAGTAGTTTTAGCTGCTGAAATTGCTAATCAATTATACAATGAACCAACATTTGGACACGTGAAATTTCAAAAAATTGTTTATTTGTGCGAGCAGGCAAATTCCATGCAACTAGATGACAGGTATTGCAAACAAGCAGCTGGACCATATGATAGAAAGTTTATGCATACAATTGATTTTGAATTAGAAAAACAAAACTGGTTTAGTGTAAAGAAAGATAATACAGATAAATATGGAAGGTATGTATTCAAACCATTGGATGGACTTTTAAAGTATAAGGATTATTATAAAAAGTATTATTCGAATGATGATAATATCCAATTAATAATAAATTTGTTCAAGAAAGAAAAAACTAATTTCGTCGAACTAGTTGCAACATTATATTCTTGTTGGACAGAAATAATTACTAATAATGATACTTTTTCAGAAGAACTCATTCTCAAAAAACTATATGCATGGTCAAAAGAAAAAAAGAAATATTCAGAAATTGAGGTCATAAAAACAATAACCTGGATGAGAGATAAAAGTTTAATTCCAATTGAACTTTCATAAATTAAATTGTCAAACAAAGAACGAGGTTGTCCCAAAATAGCATTTTGAGACAACCTCGTTCTATTTATAACAACCTGCTAGTCTGTCATATATTAATTTAGATTGAAATTCACTTTTGTAATTATATTAGCTGAATTTTAAAATAAAAACCTAATTTTTATTTGATGAATATAAATAATCAGTTCTATAAATCGGGATAATCAGATACTAAGTCAGTGGAAAATTTATATTTTACATAGAAATATAAGTTTAATTAAAAATTACTATTTATCTTTGGAAAATTTTTATAAAATAGAACCCTAATTAATTTCAACTTTTAGCTAATCTAATATACCCAGTAGTATGAAATTATTCTATATATATCACTGCGATATAGACATATTCGAGTAAAGATAAATGCGATATTTACCCAGTTTACTGGATATATTCATTATTTAACTAAACATATGCCATTCTTGAACTAAATCCCAATCTGTTAATATTTTAGTTCAACCGAGGGTTATAAAACAGGCCTTTTTAGTGGGTTTTCAAGTATTTTGTCCTGCATCGTGTCTTGTCCCGTATGATACAAACGTAACTCCTCAATCTGGCACGTTTCATACCAGCAAAAGTTAGGTTCAATCTAAAAAAAAGAACAAGATTATTCCGACATATTTAGTTACAACTGAAAGCAAGAACCAATCATTAGAGAAATATATGAAAGATATTAAACAACTAAAATTAAAAATATGTTGACTTACAAAGACCATATTAAAGATGACCGAGTAGATTGCTATTCAATTCTTATGACAATTAAAATTTCTGACTATTTAGATTTTATTCAATCTGTTTATAAAAAAAAGGGCGGAATAGAAGGACAACGCTCACCATTAAAAACTAAATCTGCTCAGAGAATTAGAAAAAGATTAATTGATGACTTGTATCGAGGCACTGTCATACCTCCAATAGTCATTGGCGTTAAATTAGATGATAAAAGTTTCAGTCTGCTTGAAGAAAATGTTGAAAAGAATGTATTGTCTATTTTTAAACAACTAAATATTGAAGAGCAAATCAGCATTATTGATGGGATGCAAAGAACAACAGCCTTGTATGAAGCACTTTCTTTGCCAAAATTCAACAAAGATAGAAATATAAGGATGGAACTTTGGATTGCAAAATCAACCAATAGTCTTATTTATAGAATGCTTGTTTTAAACTCTGGACAAATACCTTGGAATATTAAACGACAACTGGAAGTTGTTTTCTCTCAGCTCAAAAAAGAACTTGAAACAAATATAAGTGGTCTTGAATTATTTATATCGGATGATCCAAATAGTAGAAATAAAGCTGGACAATATCAAGCAAGTCAATTTATTGAACTCTTTATGTTATTTGGAGCAAAAAGAATTAATATAGATATGCAAGAAGAACTTGCAGAAGAATTTGCGAGGCTAGACATTATTGAAACTAGTGGAAACAAAAATTTTATGGATATTTTTTATGGCACATCACAATTATTAGTTGACCTTGATAAAGTATTTTCAGAGTTAAATACAAATCCAACAGATATTGAGCTAAACAAATTTAAAACAGGTAAACATATCTTCTCGTCACAGCCTGCAAGAGCAGGTTTTATTGTTGCTATTTCACAAGAAATTTTTGGATTACCTGGAATCGAATACAATGAAGATGAACAAAAAAAGAGATATGAAAACATTCAAACAACTCTAAATCGTTTCATTGATTCACTTAAAGAAACTACTCAACCTATATTATTTGACAAAATTGATTTAGCAACTTTAGATGAAAGAATAAATGTCAAAGCTTCAAAAGTTGGCGAATTTGAAAGAAACTTTTTTCTAAAGTCTTTTAAGACTTTAATTGAATTAGCTAAAGAAAATACACTTAGCAATTTAACTCCGTGTTGGAGTTCATCTCACTAATGAGTAGAAATAGGAAAAAATATATAGATCTCCTTTTTGACATTATAAAGATGAGATTTGACCTTTCTGGATCCTCCGTTCTTCCCGCTGACTTCTATGAAGCTAGATGGATTAATGGTGGAGAATTGGAAGAAGATTGGTTGTCGTATTGTGATATTAAATCATCTATAGAGATTTCGCACGAAAAGCGGTTTGCAATTATTGAATTTCAAACTTCACTTTATTTTGTTGCAACTGGCTTAGAAGATCCAGATAATTTACCTACGGGAGTGAATTATTTTCCTCTTAACTCAGGTTTATTCACTGCAATTATTACTGAACTGGAATTACCTATAAAAACAGATATTACAAATCTACAAATAGAACAACGCATTTTGTCTCAAAGTAAAGTTGACCCTTTATATGCTGGTCATGACATGAATGATTTATTATCATTCTTTCCAAACTTGTATATAAGCGAGTTGACAAATCAATACATTGGTGACTCTAACAACTTATCTCAGCTAATTTGCTCATATCTATCTATTAATAAGAAGTTCATTTCACTTCCATTTTCAGAGAAATCTCTTAATGAAATAAACAATCTTGTTCTACTTAACTCAAAGATTCTGAACTATGATAGTATTATACAATCTTTACTTTCTTCTCATTTTAAGTTTTCATTTCTAGACATGTATAGATGTATAGAAATGTTATACCAAATTGTTTTTGTTGATGACACCTATCAAAAATTATCACTAACAATAAACAGGACTGACTTTTTGTTAGCAATTGACAATAAATTGAAATGGCGTCCAAATGAGAGAAATTCTCTCATGAAAATATTTAAAGAAACGCCTGAATTATACAAAGTCGAATTATATAAAGCAATCAAATTGATAGATAAGCAAATTAGTAATCAAAGTGATTGGCTATACGATTTGAGATGTAGTATTGTTCATTTAAAATCAGCACAAAGAAATTTCAACCTTAAACATCAAGATTGGGACAATTTAATTTTAGGTCTGGGACAAATGAGTAGTTACTGGTATCAAAAATATCAAACTTTTGATTGAGCAATGAATACAAAATAGACAGCAGATAACACATAGGACTTCGTGTTGACAGAACGACCTTTGGACAATATAAATGATGAAGCACCAATGAAGATAAACTTTTTTTTAAATGTTGTTGAAAATGGAATTGCGAGGAGGTAATCTAAAACAAGTGTGTTTAAAACGAAACTAGAAAAGACATTAAAACGTCTTTTCTTAAAAATATTTTTTCAAACAATTTGTTATAATATCTCTATGTATAATTGGAAGCGATTGAAATTTTATTAATACTAGTTTTATAAAGTTAGAAGTTAATTCTGGATTGTTGAATTTTTCAATAGCTGCATTTAGGATAAATTCTATTTCCGTACTTTTCAATTCATTATTTAATCCTTCATTTGAAGCAACATAAATTATCATATCAATAATCAGCTCAATTCGAGTTAGATTTGTTTTGCTTAAAATGAAATCATAATTATTGGGGTTAGAACTAATTTTCTTTTCAAACTCATTTGATATTTGCTCAAAAGTATATAAGAAGCCATCATATCTATTTTGAATGTACTCATCCAAAGCTTTGTTATTCTCACCAAGAATACTTTTTACATATATCTCGGAGCTGATTTGACAATCAAAAGGTAACATTCCAAACCGACAATACAAAAAATCATCTGTTAATAATACTGAGTTAGCATTATCTTCAAATAATAAAATTGTATTGCTTATATAATCGGTAATTGAACGAGACTGTGCATCTTGATCTTGCATTCTAAAATCTACTACTCTTGGAGAGATTTGTACATCACAGTTAACAATAATCCAATTGATTAATCCTTCTAAATATTCGATTTGACATTTAATCGGATTTTCCAGATATTTTGTTGAAACTAAATTGTCAGGAATGCATATAATCTTATGATTAAACCCACCAGTCTTTAACGATTGTAATCTTCGTTTAAGTGATTCGACAATGTTTTTAGAAATAATAAATTTATTAGGAAATGTAATGCTATGCACATGTGATATCTGATAAAGAATAAATAATGATGTATAGTCAATTACATAGGAACTAATCTGATCAAACTCCCGAATTGGATAAGCATTTACAGGAAGAATTTTTATTCCTTGTTTTTCATTTACTAGATTATAATAAGCATCAAGATAATCTGATTTGAATAAATTAAATGTAATTTCAGTGAAAGATACCTTGAAGTCATAATAGTCTGAAAACACTTTATTCATTTCCTCTATCCTATCAGGACTTCCGTCTATTATTGACTTTAATTGTTCAAGCATATCTTCAGGTTTGTCACTTGTGAACTCAAATCGGCGCATTGAAAGACCTGAGTATGGGTTCTCGACTTCTTGATAAATACTCTTTATTCTATATACATTTCTAGTAATTATTTCTTTTATTACAATCTCATCTTCAGTACATATCATCTGTTGATTCATATTAATAGTATCACCAATTTTCTTTCCCAAAAGTTCTTTTTGGATTGGAGTTGGGAAAGATGAATTCATTTCAATGGTGAATTCTTTATTTTCCACCTCATATTTCACAAAATGTCCCCAATCAATTGTTTCTGGAGTTTTGAAAATTTCAAGTTCAGGTATAGAACTAAACTGAAGATAAGAGGAAAAGTATAATTCATGCAACTCCCATACCTCCCAATGATTATTTAAGAGCTCAAAGCCTTCGTTGTATAATTCATTTTCAAACAATATATTCACAACAAATCCAATATTGCTTGTTATTCTAAATTTTGTTTTAGATAAGTGTTTGGCAATTCTAATAAATTCTGCGTCAGTAGTCTGTTTCAGAATATTTAATGATACTAGCTTTAATGTAAAAATAGCCTCATCATCAGGAATCTTTGACAAAATATGATTGCAGACCTCAAGGCACCTTGAATAATCGAGTAGAACATTACATAACTCAGCTTCCATTCTAAGCAAACTTTCATTGTATGAAAATGTTTTTCTCCATGTGCTCAATATTGAAAGTAATATTTCCCCATCTTCTCGTGATTCATATAGAGCTTCTCACTAGTGTCCACTTAAAATCATTAACGATTCTCTGAAATCATTTTCTATAAGCATTATTAGAGCAAAATAGTTGCGTGACGATTTGAATTTTTTACCTTGCCAGAAATCATAATTTTCGGGCAATGAATACAGGAAAATATATTTTCTCACAAATGGTTGAGTTTTTACCTCAACGAGTTTTTGACGGTTTTGTCATTAAATATGCAGGCAACAAATATGTAAAACATTTTAGTTGTTGGAATCAGTTGTTGGTGATGATGTTTGGTCAACTAACAAATCGTGATAGCCTACGTGAGCTAATTGTCGCCACTGATGCTCATAATCAAAAAAGCTATCATTTGGGTTTTGGAAAGA
>Ga0302215_10002964_pt1 | contig 11566 bp, 8 predicted proteins | sample II_Fen_N3_1_FD_194580 | JGI IMG/M metagenome (GOLD analysis project Ga0302215, IMG submission 194580) | Peat permafrost microbial communities from Stordalen Mire near Abisko, Sweden - II_Fen_N3_1 | ecosystem: Environmental > Terrestrial > Soil > Wetlands > Permafrost | place: Sweden: Abisko... | reverse complement strand
GCGGTTGCGATACGCTGCCATATTGCTCACAGGTAAAAATTTGTCCATTTCGGAAGTCACTTATGCATGCGGATTTGCATCACTGTCGCATTTCTCAAACAGTTTCAGGGAATTTTACGGTATGTCACCAAGTCGGTATGTCGAAATAAATAAACACAAGCCACTCGAAAAAGAGAGTTAGAAATAAAGACCAGTACATATTATTTTCTGGTAAAACGAGTTTTATCAAACAGACTATTGCCCTCACGTTTGAAATTATCAAACATGGAGGGCAATTTTTTTTGATGCTTTCATTTAATATCTTAAACCGCCTGTTGAAAAACATCAATTCGCACAAGTCTTTAAACGGACAAATGATACACCCTACCTCCTGTGAACCTCCTGTGAACCTCCTGCGAACCTTCTTGGACGGAAATTATAAAATAATTACTGAATAGATACTAAACACAGTATAGTTACATACACAATACATACCTATATAGATATGTGTTACCTATGTATTATATATGTATTATATATGTATTATGTATGTATTATGTATGTATTATCTAATGCCTGTCCAAGGAATTTCACAGGAGGTTCCCGGAAGGTAGTATACAGAAAGGCAGGAAGGCAGAATGCCTGAGGAAGAACAAAAATGGAGTGATACAAATTTAAATTCATTTAAAATATGTCTCTGATACCATCAACCATGAGTGGATAAATTCACTATTTTATGCCTGCTTAAAAATGTGCTAAAATGTGTAACCTATGATTTCAAAGAAATAAAGGTATGCCCCGATTGTCATGAATGCTCTGAGCGGAATTCATTTCACCCAAAGAATAATTGACAAATAAAGGAATTGTATAATTCATTGAAAGATAGAATAAAAAGAGGAGTCAATATTGTAGAATTATTGGGTTGAATGCATTCATGCGACAATATCAAAAGCTTTTGCTTCCATTCTGCAACTCTACGCTCATAGTTTCAAACAATAGAATTTTAATTACAAGTTACTTGGATTGGGTTTAAATATATTTGCAACGTAATAATCTCAAGAAAATTTAATACTAATTTTTAAAGAACATGAAAAAAAAGATTTCCCTTCTCTTTCTATTAGGTTTGTTGGCAGCTTCACCAATTATTGCCCAGACACCTAATGCATTTCAATATCAGGCAGTGGTTCGTAATGCAAAGGGTGCAATCCTACAAAACCAATCAGTCAATGTCCGCTTCACACTCCATAGAACAACCGCAACAGGTACTACAGCTTTTCAGGAGACACAAACTGCTACCACAAACGACAATGGTCTTATAAGCCTTCAAATAGGAACGGGGACACCCAGTACGGGTTCTTTTGGCTTAGGAGAGACAGACTGGACAACGGGTGTTTATTTTATGCAGGTTGAAATTGACAATGGCAGTGGATATAACACACTCAGTACACAACAACTGCTGAGCATACCCTATGCTAAGTATGCACAGGTTGCCGGAAGTGTTCGTATCAAATCACTTGATGGCTCCATTTGGAATGTCACTATTGGGAATGATGGTAAAATAACAACAACAAAAGCCCAATGATACCTATAAATTATTTACCTATGAATAAAATAATTACGTGTGGTATCATTTTATTGTTCTCTGCAGCACAGGGCTATTCCCAGCAATTAATCAGCACAGCCGGACAACAACAAAATAACGTATCGTGGAGTATCGGAGAGTTGATCACGGAAGAAAATGCAGTTTCGGGGTTGATAGTATATCAAGGTTTTAACAGCCCTGATGTCAAAACACCAAATGGTTTGTCAGATGTCACAATGTCAGCCATAGTAGCTTATCCTAACCCAGTTATTGACAAGCTTTTTATAAAGAAAACCGAAAGCGGTTCTTTCTCGTATACCTTAACTGATCTGGTTGGCAGGGTTTTGTTAACTAAAACTGTTGATTCGGATCAGGAAATAGATTTATCGCATTACGATGCAGGTCAGTACATCCTTCATCTTTTTACCAATCAGTTTTCAAAATCGACTATTCTTATTAAAAAATAGACCTACAACATGAAGAAATTATTTTTATTCCTCCTCTGTATATTCTCAACCTGGCAACTTGTAGCACAGGGACCCAATGCATTCAGGTACCAGGCTGTAGTCAAAGATAACAATGGAACTTTATTATCAACGGTCAGCGTGAAATTCCGGTTTGAAATCTTTAAATCGGCATTAGAAGCAGACGGTGGAACGAAGGTCTATTCTGAGATACAGCAGGTAACAACAAGTTCAACCGGATCGGTCAGCCTGTCAATAGGAAATGGCACTCCTGAAACAGGAACATTTTCGACCATTGACTGGAGCTTGAATACATATTATGTCAGGGTAAATATTGACCGTGGCACCGGATATACTGTCATCGGAGAACAACAAATGATGAACGTACCTTACACACGGTATGCCGACGTTACCGGAAATATGATCAATAGAGCTTCGGACGGAACCTTGTGGGGAATGACTGTGGATAATTCAGGCCAGGTAACTACAGTTCCTTTTCCGGTAGGATACACTAGATTGGTGTGGAATGACGAGTTCGATGGAACCGGTCTTCCCGACGACACTAAATGGGATTATGAACAGGGCTATGTACGCTCCAGTGAGCTTCAATACTATGCAAAAAAAAGAGTCGAGAATTCGTATCAGCAAGGCGGCTTGCTTCACATTGTTGCACGTCAGGATTCGGCTATCATTGATGGTGCCATGCGTCCTATGAGTTCAGCCAGTATAATTACCAAAGGCAAAGCCAGTTGGTTGTACGGGTATATTGAGGTAAAAGCAAAAATGCCCTACTTAGCCGGAATTGGAACCTGGCCTGCGATATGGATGATGCCTCAGGATGATTTTTATGGAGGATGGCCCAGAAGCGGAGAGATTGATAATATGGAATATGTTGCTTCCGATTACAGATATATCCATTTTTCGCAACATTCTTATAAATATACGAATGTAGATGGTGCAAATTTGCAAAAGACCACAGCATCTTATTGCCCAACAGCCTATACTGAATTTCATGTGTATGCACTTCAGTGGACACCCGAGACTATGATTTGGTATATTGACGGTATTCAAAAATTTAGAGTAAACAATGTTGAACATCTTTGGAATTCATGGCCTTTCAACAAACCGTTTTATTTGTTTTTGAACCTGGCGATGGGAGGGTGGGGAGGAACCACTGACCGAGCAAAACTTAAAGCTAATCCACAGGATTATCAAATTGATTATGTCAGGATTTTTCAATAATACTATAAACATATAATCTTAAAATAAACATCATGAAAAAACAAATTTTACTCTTGTGTATGATCACTGCAAGTGTTTTTGTAACATTTGCTGATAAAACAATTTATGTGGCACCTGCCGTTCAAGGAACCGGTGACGGCACAAGTGCTGCGAATGCTTGTACATTTACCAATGTTTTAGGGAGTACTACCCCGGTAGTGTCAGCTACAGTACCGTTAGATGCAACAGGATTTACAACCATAATTTTACCTTCCGGGGGTTCTTTTCAGGAAAAAACCGGATCTGCCACATCCGCCAGGATTGTATTCCCTGCCAGCTGTAAAGTAATCATCGAGGGTAATAATTCGACATTATCAGGCTATGCCAATGATACCCGAATACTTAGAGTTGGTACCGGGGGAAATATCACGATCAAAAATATCATATTTAAAGATGGAGCCCATTTAGCAGCACCCGGAGCTGCGATATTTTTCGGAGGTGACGACCTGGTAATATCGAACTGCACTTTTGATAATAATAATAGCGAAGATGGTGGTGCAATAACCAGCAGAGGCAAAAATGTAAAAATATCAAATTCATGTTTTAAGAACAATAAAATAAGTGGCACAAATGGAGCTGCAATAGTTCACACTGGAACAACTACAGGTGGTAGTTTAAGTGTTGAAAATACAACATTTTATAACAATACAGGAGCTTCGGCAAAACCTTGTTACGGCACAGCTATTTGCACGGCATATGATAATTATCCAAATGCCGGGGGTACAAAAGGATATTTAAATACTGTGGATATAACAAATTGTACGTTTTTTGCCAATAAGTCAGCAACGAATCTGACCGAAGGTTATGCCACAGTTTACTTGTCTGAATTAGTAGCGGGAACAAATTCAACAACTGCTACATTTGTAAACAATATTTTTTATGGTAATAGTAATTGTGGAATTTACATTGCGGGTGTAAAGCAAACTGTTAAACTAATCAATAACGTGATTGTGGGTGATAGTTATTCTAATGTATCAGGCAGTGGTATTTACGACAATGGTGTTATTGCTGGTTCAACTATTGCAAATGGCAGACCTGCCATTACAGGGTATAATAATTATATAGTTGCCAAAACTCCAACAAGTGCCAGTATTTCCGAATTAAGTTCAGGGACAAATGGTAACACCTTTGCCACAATAGCTTCTCAAAATGACATTGACCTCCTGGGACTGTCATCCGCATTACAAACCAGTGTTTTAGTCCCTTATTTAGCCATTACAACCAGTTCAAGTCCATTAGTGGAAAAAGGTATTAGTTTATTTAGCGGAGTTACAATTCCTTCAACTGATTCCAGAGGAGTAACACGTGGTAGTGGTACAACAGGAACTAAATTTGATATTGGTGCCTATGAGTTTGATAATTTGACAACTAATATCCAAAACGTTATGGAAGAATCATTTGTACTTCGTCAGACTTCCGGTGAAATTTCAATTGAAAGCCTCGATGGGAAGTACCTTCAGGTAAATATATACTCAACGACCGGACAAAGTATTTATTCAGTCAATGCAAACAAGTTGCTGACCATTCAAAAAAATCAGTTACCAAAAGGTGTAATGATTCTTACTGTCAACAACGGAATTAAATCAGTGGCTAAAAAGATGGTACTTTAATCATTTACTTACAACAATTCAAAAAATCTAATATAAAAACCAATGTCATGAAAAAACAATTTTTACTCATTAGTATGATGGCGGCAAGTGTTTTTAGCACTTATGCCAATAAAACGATTTATGTGGCCAATGCAGCATTAGGGACTAAAGATGGTAGTAGTGCAGTGAATGCATGTGTACTTAATCAAGTTTTTGGTTCTACAACTCCCGCAGTGGCATTAGATGCGACAGGCACGACAACAGTTAATTTTGACGCAAGTGCTGAATATACCATATCATCGTCAGGTAGTTCCGCATACGATAGAGCATGTGTATTAATTCCTGATAACCTTACCAGAAAAGTAATTTTCGAGGGGAATAATGCAATTCTAAAAGCAGGATCGCTAACAGTTCGGATGTTTAGGATTGGATCGTTGACGAATGTGGAACTTAGGAATCTTACCATTAAAAATTCAACTCATCCAGGTTCACCCGGAGGTGCTATCTATTTTGGTGGCGATTCGTTGAAGATTTCAGGTTGTACATTCGACAGTAATAGTGCAGACAATGGCGGAGCAATTGCCAGTAAAGGTAAATATATTAAAATATCCAATTCCTGGTTTAAAAACAATTTCCTTTTAGGGAGTTTTCAGGGGGGTGCCATAAGTCATACCGGAACAACAACCGGAGGTGCATTAATTGTTGAAAATACAACGTTTAGCAATAATCTTGGGAAAGTATCAAGTAATCCAGTATATGGTTCAGCTATTATAACTGCTTTCGATGGTACTACCAGAAACTATTTGAATACCATATCTATCAGTAATAGTACTTTTTATAAAAATAAAGGCAGTTTAAACGACCCGTTTGGTTATGCAGCAGTTCAGTTGGATTTTTTAGGAACCACTGCCCCAACAGGTGTTGTAACTACTGTAACTTTTGTAAATAATACATTTTACGGGAATAGTAATTGCGGTATTCGAATTTGGGGAAAACAACAAGCTGTAAGTTTAATCAACAATGTGATTGTGGGTGATTCCTGGGCAAATATTTCAGGAACGGGCATACAGGATCATGGTATCATCACTGAATTTTCAGTTGCCGAAGGAAGGGCGGCAATAGTTGCCAAAAACAATTATATTGTTGCCAAATATCCAAAATTTGCTGCTAAGATGGATGATGCAGCTCTCGCAACCGGTAATACCGATGGAAATACGCTTATAACAACCACTGCACAAACTGATATTGATGCTCTTGGCTTATCACCAGACCTCCAAACCAGTGGTTCTATCGTACCGTATCTGGGTATTTCATCCATCTCCAGTCCATTAACTGAAAAAGGAATTAATTCATTTAGCGGAATTACCATTCCAACAACTGATGCCAGGGGAGTTACCAGGGGAATTGGTACCCGGGGAAGTAAATATGATATTGGTGCTTATGAGTTTGATAATTTTATAACGGATGTCAAACAGGTTTCAGAAGATTACTTTACACTCTGTCAAACTGCAGCTGCAATTACTTTAAATAATACTGGTGAGAAGGCTCTTTCAATTAATATATACTCGACAAGTGGACAAAGTATTTATTCCGTCAACGTAAGCAAGTCGCTGACCATTCAAAAAAATCAATTACCCAAAGGTGTAATGATTCTTACAGTCAACAGTGGATTAAAGACAGTTGCAAAGAAAATCGTATTGTAAGCATTTAAGGATAACAAATAATTAAACTATTAATATAAAATCGTATGAAAAAAACATTATTTCTTAGCTTGATAGCATTGCTGGTAAGTTTTACCGTGAGTGCTGTCGACATTTATGTAAATCCGTCAACCGGTAACGATGCCAACAATGGCTCACAGGCTACCCCAATGAAAACAATTGAATCGGCTGTATTTGCTGTAAAAGACAATACGCAAACCACCATTCATATTGCAAAAAACTCCGTGATCATGCTTGGTGCCGTTTTAAATTTTGGTGAAAACAAGAAAGTGGAAATTATTGGTGGAAATGTAACTTTTAAAGCTGCCGATCTGCCGGGTCAAAAAGATCCGAGCGGATTGCCTCTGTTAGGACAAGGAAACCGGATTTTAAGGGCAGTTACAAATTGCGATTTGAAGATAAAAGGGATTACGTTCCAGAATGGCCGTCAGGTGGGCTATTTACTGGGTGGAGGTATTTATTTTGCGGGGAACACCCTGGAAATTGACAGCTGTAGATTCATAGACAATCAGGCAGGTTCATCAGGAGGCGCAGTAGCATGCAGAGCTAAAAGTGTCATTATTAAAAATTCGTACTTTGAAGGTAATAACATTCTTGGTGGCGGAGCGAGAGGTGCAGCAATAATGCAGTGTGGTCCTGCAATAGGTCGGGGAACACTGGTGGTTCAGAATTGTACATTCTATAAAAATATGACTCAAGTGGGAGGTTCGGGAACGGCAATCGACGTCTTTGACTCAACTGAGGGTACAAATGGTGGGAAGTACAGTAACTTGGGTTCAGCTCAAGTGATAAATTGCACTTTTCTGGAAAATACCTCGGCAACAACTAATATGGCGGTTATTGATGTGAGCGATGGTGATTGTGATGTTGTTTTAGTGAATAATACCTTCTATAAAAACTCGGATTGTGCTTTCCGTTCAGAAAACAGCAAATCTTATCTTGCTAATAACGTAATAGTTGCAGGGAAACAGGGAATTATGTCCAATAACACAGTTGCTGGTGGTCGTCCCGAAATGTTGGCTGTGAATAATATTATAGTGGGAACTGAAGGTGGTATTAATGCCAATATCGATGATGCCTGTTTTACCAGTGCGGCGGGTTTAAATTCCAACGTTGTAAGTACAACAGCTTCCTATCCATTATCAGCTGTAGGATTAGCTACTTCATTCACAACGACTCACTTTGTACCCTATCTGGCCACTTCTGTTAACAGTACACTGATTGATGCCGGTACAGATAATACACTGACAGCATTCGGAGTCAATTATGTACCGCTTGGGGATGTATTGGGCTATTTAACGAATAATAGAAAAGATATCGGAGCCTTTGAAAACAATGGTATTGTCCCTGTTTATAATGGTATTTATACACCGGAATATGTATCGGAAAATTACAGCATTTCTCAATCCGGGAATACTCTTACTGTAAAAATGATTTCAGGTAAATCATTCTCAATGACTATTGTCAATATGATGGGTAAAGTTGTCTCTTCATCTCCGGTCAACAGTTCTGTTGAATTCTCAAAAAAACAATTCGGACAGGGTGTGTTTATCCTTGTTTTAAACGATGGAACTAAAATAAGTTCGAAAAAAGTTTTATTTTAAGATAAGATTTATAAGTAAACGGGCAGGGGTATTTTCTTTTAATTTAATTGAAAACACCCCTGTCTGTTTATTAACAAAATCAAAGTTAACCTCTGGAACACAAATTTTTAGAATAAACACCATGAAGAAAAAATTATACATTAGTATGACTGCGTTGTTAGTATGTTTTACCTTAAGTGCTGTAGATATTTACGTATCACCAACAAGAGGGAACGATGCCAACAATGGTTCGCTGGCAACGCCTATGAAAACAATTGAAACGGCTGTATTTTCAGTTAAAGACAATATTCAAACCACTATTCATATAGATAACAATTCCACCATCAATCTGGGCGCTATATTAAACTTTGGCAAAAACAAAAAGGTAGAGATTGTAGGTCAGAATGTTATACTTAAAGCAGCAAGCCTTCCTGCTCAAAAAGATCCATCCGGATTACCACTTACAGGTCAAGGAAATCGTATTTTGCAAGCATTAGATAACTGTAACTTAAAAATTAAAGGGATTACTTTCCAGAATGGCCGTCAGATAGGTTATCTTGCGGGAGGAGCCATTTTTTTTACCGGAAACACACTGGTAGTGGACAGCTGTAAATTCATTGACAATCAAGCCGGTTCGTGCGGTGGTGCCATTGCTGCCCGATCCCAAAGCGTTGTTGTTACGAACTCCTATTTTCAGGGAAACAATATCCTTGGTGGTGGAGCAAGGGGAGCAGCGATCATGCAAGCCGGTCCGTTAACTGAAACTACAAAGGGAACTCTTTCAGTCCAGAATTGCACTTTCTACAATAATACCACTCAACATGATGGGTATGGATTTGTCATTAACATTTATGATTCCTCATTGAGTGCCGATGGTGGGGGGTATAGCAACACTGGTAAAATTGAAGTGACAAACTGTACGTTTTTACAAAACAGTTCAGTAACAAAATATATGGCTGCTATTGATGTCAGTGATGGTGACTGCGATGTATTTATAGTTAATAACACTTTCTATAATAACTCTGATTGTGCATTCCGGCTATCAGCGAGTAAAGCCTACCTTGCCAATAATGTTATTGTGGGAGGCAAGCAGGGAATTATGTCTAATGATAAAGTGATAGATGGTTACCGACCGGAGATAGTTGCTGTAAACAATATAGTGGTGGGAACCGAAGGCGGTATTAATGTAGGAATTGATGATGCCTGTTTTACCTCTGCAAAAAGTTCAAACAATAATGTTGTAAGCACAACAGCATCATACCCAATATCAGCAGTAGGATTAGCCAGTTCATTAACCACCGATAATTTTGTACCTTACCTGGCCATCACTTCTGCTAACAGCTCATTGATTGATGCCGGTATTGATAATACTCTGGCCGTGTTCGGAGCCAATTATGTACTGACTGTGGATATGAGAGGCCGCTTAACGAATAACAAAAAAGATATCGGAGCTTTAGAATATAATGGAATCACCGGTTTGTCAACACCGGAATATATTTCGGATAATTATCGCATTTCGCAATCCGTAAATACCGTTACTGTTAAGAGCATTTCTGATAAATCATTTTCAATGAAGATCATCAACATGACCGGAAGAGTTGTTTATTCTACAAAGGTCAACAGTTCAATTGAAGTTTCTGATAAAACCATCGGACAAGGAGTATTCATTCTGGTATTGAATGACGGAACTAAACTAAGTTCGAAGAAAATACTTTTATAAAATTATAACTTACAATAAGTACGGGTGGGGTCATTTTCAGTTCAATAAAATTGAAAATTGTCCTGCCTTTATTTTTGAAAAACAAATGGACACCATGAAAAACAAATACTTATTTATAGGATTCTTGCTTTGTTTTTTTTCTGTAGTACATTCACAGGAAAAAGTAGTACTCTTTGATTATGATGAAGTTTATCCCATGACTTCGTCGTGGGCTGACACGATGGAACCTGCTTTAAATCCTGCTCAGGACGTGGTGAACAGTTCCAGGGTCTCAGGACTCTTTATTCACAATGCCCAATGGAGCGAAATAGAAATAAATTCAGATAATTCAGGATTGGATGGCCGGTTTTATAATTCGGTGGAACTGAAAGTATTCATTCCAGCAACTATGCCTGATGGAAAGGTAAGTATCACATGTAAGGGCTTAGGTGCAAGTCGGGAGTCACGAAGAAGATATGATACTTTTGAGATGACTCCGCCGGTAAAAGGAAAATGGTTTAAAATAGAACATTCATTTTTAGGAGCTTATCCGATAGGATTGGTACAAATCAGTTATCGCAGAAGCGAAGTCCCCAATGCTGTGGAAGATGTAGCCTATTTCGATGACCTGATCTTCCGTAAATCGAATTCCTCCGATGTCTGCTTGTACCGGGAATCGTTTTGCATCGTATACCCGGAAGATGAGAATGCCAATTTTCTGGCAAATCCTTCACAACGTGCCGGTAACTGGGTAGGAAATGTTGATTTAACCTCTACAGGAAATATCCGATTGGTAAAATATCCGAATACAAACAGCCATGTAATGCAAATGACCACCAAAGATGCTGATATTGTATTCCCGGGGATCACAAATCTTGATGGATATGACAACCTCAGGGTTGTATTTGATGTCCGATGGGTAATCGATGAAACAAAAAGAGCGACGTTCAATAGTGCTGTAAATTCATTAAAGAGTCCGGGTGTGAAAGTAAGAATTGGCAGTGGAGTCTGGTCCGATGTTACAACTCAACCTTTAACCGATACCTGGCTGACACAGTCGATGATTATTTCCCCTGAAAGTGCAAAGGATCTGAGTTTACAGATTGGAAAAGGGAATAGTATCTTCGATTTTGAAATTGATAATGTGATGATTATGGGCACTGTAAAAGGTGCATCTGCTGTTCAGAATGTATCATCGCCCGGCATCAAACTATATCCGAATCCTGTGAAAGATCAATTGTCAGCCCCACAGGGTGTTGATAAGATGGAAGTTTTATCGTTGGAGGGTAACTTGCTGATTTCATCGGTTGGAAATTCCGTATCACTTTCCACACTTTCAAAAGGGATTTACATGGTAAGATCGTTTACAAACGGAAGCTGCTCTATCAATAAAATTATAAAAGATTGACAGCTTTGAAAAAAATGAGAAAAGCATTTATTTTATTATTTGTATTCCTTCTGGCTTTCATGGCTGACAGTCAAACAAAACCCTGGCTGCATGTTGATGGTATCCTGCTTAAAGATACTATGGGAAATCTTGTTACATTACGGGGGGTATCCATCATAGCTCCTGAATTTGCTGCCGATAATCCGTACAATCCTAAAACACCTGCTGAATATATTGCATGGCTGGCTGATTCCACGAGAGGATGGTATTCGCGTATCCTT
>Ga0302215_10002963_pt1 | contig 11569 bp, 4 predicted proteins | sample II_Fen_N3_1_FD_194580 | JGI IMG/M metagenome (GOLD analysis project Ga0302215, IMG submission 194580) | Peat permafrost microbial communities from Stordalen Mire near Abisko, Sweden - II_Fen_N3_1 | ecosystem: Environmental > Terrestrial > Soil > Wetlands > Permafrost | place: Sweden: Abisko... | reverse complement strand
GATAGATAGCAATAATAATATTGCCAAAGTTGTTTGTTTTTTCATTTTTTTTGATTGAATATTTATTTAATTTTAGATTTCATTTTTTGTTTAAAATGACAATAATGTTTATAATCTGTAGTATTAAAAGTTACTATGGAAGGGGATTTACTCCTTCCATAGTAAGTGTGATGTTATTTCCATCCAGCGTTCTGAATCATTTTATCATTTAAAGTCATTTCTTTTTCAGGAATTGGTAGAAGCTCATTTTTACCTTTTACAAAACCAGTAGAAGCTGTATTGGTGTACTCATCTATGATAGTTATACCATCAAAACACTTATTCACTTTTCCTTGATCTTTAAGTACAGCAGCTGCATCGCCCCAGCGAACTAAATCAAGAAAACGGCAACCTTCTTCAAACAATTCTAACCGTTTTTCAGTCTTGATATCTTCCATTGTTATTGTAGATTTTGGTGCTAATTTTGCACGGATGCGTACTTGGCTAATGTAATCAGCAGCTTTTGCTCCATTACCAGCTTTCAAATTAGCTTCAGCTGCCAATAAAAGAACCTCTGCATAGCGCATATAACGAAGATTAACACAAGAGAAGAATTCCGTACCAAAAATTAATTCAGATTTTACTAAACGGTTTTTCCAGTTGTAATATCCTTCATGACCGTGAAGTCTTTGTCCAGTACTGATTGTTATACCAATATCATTTTTAACCTGATTGTAAGTTTTAATTGTTTGATTCAAACGATAACCATTAACACCTTCTTCTGTAACAAAAGCATCATAAACCGATTTACGCGGATTATAAAAACCATAGCCAGCCGAACACAAATCTGCATATTCATCTTTTTTCCCTGCCCAATTGTGCTGGTTTGCTCTCCAACCATGTTGTACACAATACCAGTTTACAAAAGTAAAATTCCAGGCTAGCGAACTATCCCAAACCATATTACCTTCCAATATATTTTCAGTTCCAAAATCTGTTACCATACGGATTATGTCACCATAATTTCCTTGATAAAGTTGATATTTTTTGGAAGTAATAACATTTTCAAATGCACTTGCCGCATTGCTCCATTCTTCCAGAAATACATAGCTTTTACCAAGATAAGAATATGCTGCTTCTTGTGTTATACGAGCCATCTTTTGATTAACACTTGTTTTAGAAGATAATGCTCCCATTTCAATTGCTGCTTTAAAATCGGAAACTGCTTGTTCGTACAATTGTTTTTGGGTACTATTTGGTTGAGCATATTCATTTGTTGCTAAAAGATGGTTAACCACTGGAGCTGTACCAAAAAAGGCCCCAAGATACAAGTGAGCCATGCCACGGAAAAAGTATGCTTCTGCTTTGTCACGTTTCTTTACATCGGTGTCATAGGCTGAAAACTTGCCTATGACAAGATTTGCATTGTAAATTTGAGTATATAACCCGGAATATAGGCTTTCTACTGCTTGATTATTTGTACTAAAAGCGTATGCGCCCATATCTTCATTACTCGCTAAGTCACCTCTGGAACCGCCACCACACCACACGTCATCAGACAAAAGATTGGCTGCCGACATAATATTTGTGTAGTTTGAATAAAGGTTGTAATAACAACAAGCAATAGCTTTCTCAGCATCAGCATCCGTCTTATAGAAATCTGCTTCAGAACCTAGGTTCCCTAGTTTTGCAATATCAAGTTCGTTTTGGCAAGCAGTAAAAGTAACGCAAAACGCTAAAATTGACAATATATTATATAATTGTTTTTTCATTTTTTAGTAGAATTAAAAAGTTATATTTATTCCGGCAACAAATTTCTTAGATACAGGGTAGGTTCCTTTATCTACACCTTGTGAAGATCCGGTACCAGCAGAACATGCTTCCGGATCGAAACCGGTGTATTTAGTAAATGTGAAGAAATCGTCTAACGATACATATAATCGAAGGTTTGATATCTGTATGTTTTTCAGTAGCGATGTAGGAATTGTGTATCCCAACTGAATTTGTTTAATTTTAAAGAAAGAACCGTCTTTTATCATGGCACTTGAAATTAGATATTTTGATATGTCGGTACTTGCACCTGGTTTTGTTCCTTCTGTGTTCGTTGAAGTCCAGCGGTTCGCATAAAACTCATCGTAGAGTCTATTTCCCGTTAAGCGATCGGTACGAACTAAACATTGATAAATTTTATTCCCTTGAGAACCACTTCCAAATACTAAAGCATCAAAACCTTTGTAAGAAGCCGTCAATGTAACTCCATAGTTATATTTAGGAATAGCGGAACCTAAATTAGTTCGATCAGCAGTAGTGATAGAGCCATCGCCATTTACATCTTTAAATGTTGCTTCACCAGTCTTAGAATTTATTCCTGTAAATTGATAACCGTAGAAATGCCAAATTTCAGACCCTTGTTCGAAAATCGTAATCGGGTTGTTAGACATGGTTGCACCAGTTATATATGCAATAGATTTATCAAGATATGTAACTTTGTTTTTTAACGTCGCAATGTTAGTCCGAATGCTGTAACTAAAATCATTACCAATACGATCTCTCCAGTTCAATTCAAATTCAAGTCCTTTATTGTTTACAGAGCCGGCATTCATTGGTGAAGCAGTGCCACCCACAATTAATGAAGGGGTAACACCCATCACAAGTAAGTCGTTAGTTGTTTTATTGAAATAGTCAAATGTCAAACTCAACCGATCTTTAAAAAAACGAGCATCAAATCCTAAATCAAATTGTGTCGAAGTTTCCCAGGATAATTTATTATTTCCCATAGTTGATGGACGAGAACCTGTTACATAACCAAAGCTTCCATTTTCCCCGAGTTCTGATGTTGTGAATGGATAACGGTTATATGAAGCCATATCAGTTGAATAGAGATAATTACTTAATGCGCCTATTGATCCATTTTTCCCCCAGGAAGTCCGGATCTTAAAATATGTGATCTTATTTGCAATTGACTTCCAAAAATCTTCATTTGATGCTACCCAGGCTGCTGAACCGGCAGGAAAATATCCCCATCGGTTGGTTAATGGTAGTTTTGATAAATCAAATGCATCAGCACGCATGGAAAATTGAGCCATATACTTATTGTCATATGAATAACTAAAACGACCAAAATAAGATTCATTGGTATTGACGGTTTTGTAACCTGTATTTGTTTTTGACGCTGAACTTGCAGCGTAGCTTAAATACCCAAACAAATCAGGATCATCTTTCAATACTGCATTGGCATTATTTGGTTCGGCAGTACCTGACAAATAAGTATAAGTTGAACTTGTAAATGAATGTCCAGCCATCACATTAACGTCATGCTTTCCACCAATTTTCGTCATATAGTTTGCAAAGTTATCCCATTGATAATAATCCGTATTTGAACCGGCCATGCTCATACTTACATAATCCTGTTTTTTTTGAGCACCGGCATAATAATCCTGATAGTAAGAGTTCGAATCGAAGGAAGACAAACGATAACCTAAACGTGAAGTAATTGTCAGGCCTTTTAAAGGTGTAAAATCTCCAAATGCTGAACCATTAACATTAAATCCTTTAGATTTTGAAATAGTATTATCACGCATAATGAATGGGTGTACATTTTCAGAAGAGAAAAAATCAGAGAGCGCGTAGTAGTTTCCATTAGCATCTTGAAGTAGTGTTTTTCCTTCGTTTAGATACGCCTTCATTGATGATGGAAGATTGTCGGTTGTGTAAGTATTCGGAGTTAATGGATCCAGCGATAATACAGACGCTAATAAGGACCCATATTCTGACCCCTCAGATACAGAACGCGCATCATATTTTTCGATATTGTTGTTTGTCCCTACTTTTAACCATGATTTAACTTGATAGTCAGCATTAATAACACTATTCAGGCGCTTATATGTATCATTATTCCCCTTAACAATTCCGTTATTGTCCAAATAAGAAAGTGACATATAGAATGAACTTTTTTCACTTCCCCCCGTAAACGACAAATTGTGTTTCTTCATTGCAGAACTCCCAAATGCAATATCCGCCCAGTTGGTATCTGTTTTACCATCCCAATATGTATCTATCATTTTTTGAGAAATTAAACCGCCTTCAACCATGTAAGTTGAATATTCTTTAGCATTCATTACATGAGGTGTTCTTGCTAGACTCTGGCTGGACAATTGATAATCATAATTAATTTTGCCATAGCTATTCTTACCTTTCTTGCCTTTTTTTGTGGAAATCAAAACAACTCCATTCCCAGCCTGAGCACCATAGATGGCTGCCGAAGAGGCATCCTTCAAAACCTCAATCGATTCTATGTCATTGGGCTCAATACCACTAATGTCTGGACTGATGATACCATCCACTACATACAGAGGAGACATATCAGAGTTAGATGAATAACCCCGAATACGAATAGATGGTGATGATCCCGGAGCACCTGAAGAGGTAATTACCTGAACTCCGGCAACTTTGCCTTGAAGTGCTTGTTGTGCATTCGTAATTGACCGATTTTGCACATCCTCTGATTTCATCTGAGAAATAGCACCTGTTACAGAACTTTTTTTCTGAATACCATAGCCGACAACAACAACTTCATCGAGTAATTTGTTGTCTTCATCCATGGTAACATTAATTTTACTTTTACCAGCTACTTCCACTGATTTTACTTTGTAACCAATAAATGAATAGATTAAAGTTGCGTCGGACGAAGCGCTAATTTGATAATTACCATTTAAATCTGTAATAGTGCCAATGTTTGACCCTTTTACTGTGACACTGACTCCAATCATGGGTGTTCCGGATGACTCAGAGACTATTCCAAAGATTTTGTTACTATTTTGTGCGGAAATGGAGAAAGCCGCAACAAGAAAAAATAATAAAAAAATAGACCTGAGCCAATTTCTTCGACTGGCATTCTCATGCATGTTGATCATTTTGTTTTTTTTCATAAAAAATTAGATTGTATTAAATTAAAGGTTCTATCTATTGCTGTCTATAACGTTCAGCAGCTCTTTATCATGGTTGTATTTTATTTCACATTTATTGTTTAAAATCATTACAGCTCCTTTTTGAGAGTCATAAGGTTTCCAATCAGGCAATCCTGCTACATTTGGATTACCTGTTCTCGCAAAATTAAGCCAGGCACTACTCATGTAATCTGCTAGTTTGTAGGCGCTCTTGCTTCCTCCTGTCATAGTGCGCGAATTGTATATATTATCAAAAACGAAAGGTAGTTCCATACAATGGCTCGACCTAAAAGCTCCGTCAAGTATGGGCGATTCCCATGAGAAAAGATACATATAAACAGGAGCCCCACCCAGATTTGATTTAAGCGTGGCTTGTTGTACAGCCTGCGGTCTGAATAACATATCCACATCAAATAAGTCAACAGGTTTGTAGTGAGGATAGGCTTGGCCAAAAGCTTTCAGAAATTCGTCGGTCTTATCGCCATATTTCTTTTTCAATTCATTTTTTGCAGTTTCTATTGTTGCCTTCTTGAGTGCAGGGTTGCGACTGCTTCCCATAAATTCGTGCAGAGTAGTGCCAATAATCACAGGAATGTCTTTGGAATTTTCATATGCTTGCGACGTTGTTGGTTGTGAGGTTAAAACATTTCCGTCAACCGTCGGACACCAACCGAAAAGTAACGACATTGTTCCTTCTGTAGTAACCTCAGCTTTGAGTTTGGCTACTGCATTTTCTCCGGCAGCCAATAATTTCTCGTAAGGTATATCTTTGAGTTGGTCTATCTGCGAAGCTTTCAGTCCCAGCTCTTCCATTACACTCGTCCCAATACGCTTCGAGTATTTTGGCTCCATCATTTGCAAAAGAGAACCACTTTCCACAATAGCTTTATTAAACAAGCCTCTAGCTAGAATGGATGTCAACAAAGCGGTTACTTTACCTCCACCGCCCGATTGCCCGAAGATGGTAACATTTGAAGGATCGCCTCCAAAATTGGCAATATTATTTTTTACCCATTGCAGGGCAGCAATCAAATCAAGTAAACCAACATTGCCGGATTGGGCATATTTTTCTCCGAAAGCAGATAAGTCCAAAAAACCAAGCACATTGAGACGATGATTAAGTGTAACGATAACCACATCCCCTTTTTCGCAGAGATTTGTTCCATCATAAGCCGGCAACTCTTGTCCTGATCCTGCGGAATAGCCTCCTCCGTGAAGCCATACCATTACGGGACGTTTTTTTCCATCATTGATACCTTTTGTCCAAATATTCGCACGTAGGCAATCTTCTCCGGAATATCCATCATCCCAATGCGATTCAAAAGCCATTTCATCAATCATCCAACCCATTCGTTTCTTTTGCGGACAGGTTGGTCCATAAGCACGCGAACTTCTTACCCCTTCCCATTCCTTCGCTTTTGAAGGCGGCATAAAACGTTCTGATTGTGCATAAGGTATTCCTTTATATATGTATATGCCGTCTTCAATATAACCGGCAACCAATCCCGACTCTGTTTTTACGATTGCATCTGTAGCAGATGCTATAATTTCTCCGTTATTACCAATTTTACCGGATTTTACGTTTTCTATTGAACTTACGGTAAAGGTGGTGATTAGGATTGTTAGTCCTAATAAAAATTCTTTTTTCATGACACTTGATTTTAAGGTTTTATTTCTGTTGCAATATTAATGACAAAAAATCTTTCAGTCTGTCTGCACTGGTTTAAATGTTATCTCAAATGTTTTTTCCAACTGTTCTATTTGTAAAATTATTATCCTATTTTGACAAAAAATGCTCAATAGCATTTCTTTTTGAGCTTCATGGTATAAATTTGCAAATTAGTTTACTAAATTTATGTCGTTTTTGGAAATGAAGCCAACCTTACAATCTATCATCCCCGAGTATATTTGTTGTTACGTTTTTTTCGATTAAAAAACACACAAATCTTTATCACTATGAAACACATCTTTCTTTTTGTTCTTTTGATGCCACTTCTTCTTAATACCTCATGTGGCAGTCATCAGCAACGCCAGGTAGATTCTGATAGCCAGTCTATCAGTACTTCTATTTCCAACCAGAATGTAAATACAATAGCAGAAGATGCTTCGGGTTATATTTGGTTTGGTACTTTCAGGGGGTTAAACAGGTATAATGGAAGTGATTTTCATCAGTATTTTAATACGGAAGATACTACGAGCGTGGCTGATAACCAGATTAAGGCAATTTATAAAGATTCAAAAAAGAGGTTGTGGGTTGCTACAGTGAACGGAGTTTCCCTCTATGGCGAAAATGGAATATTTTCTACTGCGCCTATTGAGTCAATAAGTCGCAATGCAATTCAGATACTTGAAAATAAAGAAGGTCGTATTTTAGCCAATATGGCTTTTCAACTTTGTGCATACGATCCGGATAAAAAGAGATTTACAGTGGTTATTGACCACCTCATTGATACTATCAGTTATCTGAGCAGTTGCTATATTGATAAAGCAGACCGGCTTTGGTCTATAACCCCTTCACTCATACGATCTTTTAATAGTTCAACTTTTAAATTACTCACTTCTGTAAAATCTGAGAAACCAATTCACTACTCTTTCCTGCGTGATAATGGTGAACTTTGGCTCGCATCCCAAAACACACTGCTGATATTCAATACAAATAGCGGAAAATTCACTTCTATTCCACCGGCAATTAGTAAGGATCCGGTTCTTTCCAAATCTATAATTACACTTATCCATGCCTACGACAATGTATCCCTACTTATCAATACACAGAAAGACGGTCTGTTTCTCTATAACTCAAGCACAGGAAAGGTAATCAGACAAAATGAAAGCGGCTTCCCTTTTGATGCACCGACCTTTGAGATTAAATCGATGTTTACCGACTCAAAGAAAAATCTTTGGATAGGATCTACTGATCAGGGGTTTACTGTCAGATACAACTACAAAAAAAGATTTAACAATAATAGTTACCTGCAGACCTATTTTGAAAATAAATCGGTAAGCTCTGTCTGTCCAGATAAGAATAAAAACCTTTGGATTGCAACAACACAGCATGGAATTTATATCTATAACACAGAAAATCAAAATGTACTAGCCGTTAACACAAGGTCTTTTTTCCCTGAAATTAAATTTTACAAAGACAGAATAAATCATATTTTTGTTGATGTAAACAATAATGTATGGTTACTTACTAATAGAAAATTATTAAAATGCCACTACAGTAATGGAACTCTGCAATGTATGGAGACTTTTCCTTTCATTAATATATTATTGAATATCACTCAGGATCATAACGGAACTATATGGGTAGGAGGCGGTGGAGAATGTGTGTTTGCGCTTCGAAGGGATGAAAAAACTTTTCAGAAAATTCAGCTATATCCAAAAAGTTTTAATTTCACCTCAAAAATTCTGACACTTGCTTCGGGCGATATTCTTGTTGGCTCGTTTAATCAGAATTTAAAGCTAATTAATCCAGCTGACATGTCGGTAAAGGAAATCGAAATAAAAAAATACATGAAGCGATCTGTTTTTATTCCGATTGATATGTATGAAGATTCCGAAGGTTATATCTGGATAGCTACCCTTACCAATGGACTTCTGCGTTATTCATTCAAAAATCATAAAATGGAGCATATGACTGGGCTTCCTTGTAACGATATCAGTAGTATCATGGAAGATGTACAAGGGAATATGTGGATTGGAACATTGTTTGGGTTATGTAAATTCAATAAAACAGGGATGCGATTTACTGCCTATTATGCCAGTGATGGTATTGGAGGCAATCAGTTTAATGAACGTAGTGTCTGTATTTTACCTGACCATACATTGATATTGGGGGGTACGCATGGACTGACTTTTTTTAACCCACTTGATGTTGATTTAAAAAGACATATTCCTCTTTTATTTGAAGATCTGAAAATTCACAACCATTTGGTGAGACCTTCGGACGAGAAGTGCATTGATAAAGAACTGCTCTATAGACCAAACATCCACTTAAACTATAGCGATAACAGTTTTTCTATCTCCTATTCGGCTATTGACTATGGAGAATATACGCGGGTACGTTATTTCTATAAACTTGAAGGTCTTGACAAACAATGGATAGATGCCCACAATGACAGATCTGCATACTATTCAAATGTTCCACCGGGAAATTACATTTTTAAACTAAAAGTCACTAACAACGATAATACTAATGTGGAGACCGAGACATCCATTCCTGTTTCGGTATCAACCCCACTTTGGTTAAGCTGGCTTGCCCTTTTGCTGTATGCTGCCATGGTTGTTGCCTTAGTATGGTTTATCAGTAATTTGTATTTTCGTATTAATATCAACAAAGCCCGTGCATTAATGGCTGTCGCAGAGAAAGAACAGGAGCAGCGTGTCAATCAGATGAATATGAGTTTCTTTTCCAATATTTCTCACGAATTTCGAACTCCACTTACAATGATTTCCGGGCCGGTAGCTACGCTTTGTAATGATAAAGAAATACAGGGGGAAAGTAAAACATTGCTGATTACTGTACAGCGCAGCGTTAATCGAATGTTGAGGCTAATAAATCAATTAATGGATTTTAATAAACTTGAGAATGATACATTAAGGCTCTCTGTCAGGAAAAAGGATGTTGTGGAGCTGACAAACCAATTCCTTGAAACATTTAGAGTAAATGCAAAAGAGAAAGGGGTGGCATTGAATTCTTATGGCTTCGAAGAATCGTACAACACGTGGATTGATATCGATAAACTTGAGAAGATATTGTCTAATCTTATTTCGAATGCACTTAAATTTACTTTACAGGGTGGCAAAATAGATGTCTGGTTTGATGTGGTTTCCAGAGATGAAGCCGAAAAGAACTTTCCGCTTACCAGTAAAGATGTAGATAATGAATACATAAAAATAACAATAGAGGATACAGGTCGTGGAATTCCTGCAGACAAACTCGAAAAGATTTTCGAACGCTATTATCAGGTTCAGCACCAAACTAAAGAATTCTACAATTGGGGAAGCGGTATAGGGCTTTATTATGCCCGTCGTCTTGCTGAACTACATCATGGTTATATAAAAGCGGAAAACAGAACAGGAAGCCCAGGAGCAATAATGAGTTTTATTTTACCGATAAATAAAATCTCATATTCCGATGATGAAAGAAGAAACGACGAAGATAAGGATGTTTATTACAACTTACCCCAACCCTACGAGCAACTTGAAACACCCTATAAAGAGCGTGAAAATGAGAAACCTACATTACTCATTATTGATGATGATACGGACATTGCCCATTATTTGAAAACATTGTTTTCGTCTCACTATCACGTGGTAATGAAATTTGATGCCGATAGTGCGTATAAATCAATAGAAGAAGTTATGCCCGATCTTATTGTCAGCGATGTTTTGATGCCTGGAATTGATGGGTATCAGTTTTGCAGAATGGTGAAAGAGAACATATCCTACAGTCATATTCCAGTTATTCTGCTTACAGCTAAAGCTACCGTCGAAAACCAGGTGGAAGGATTAAACACAGGAGCTAATGCTTATGTCACCAAGCCTTTTGAGCCACAGTATCTATTGGCGCTCATTAAATCACAACTTCTCAATCGGGAACAAACACGGACTATTCTGTCCATTTCTACTCAGACCGAAAAGATAGATGAAAGCGTATTGTCCCCACAAGATAATGCATTTATGTCAACACTTTATAAATTAATGGAAAGCGAGCTTTCCAATTCTGAACTGAACATTACCCAGTTAACTGAAACGCTGAAAATAAGCCGTACAAAATTTTATTATAAAGTGAAAGGGCTAACGGGTGAAAATCCTAATGTGTTCTTTAAAACCTATAAGCTGAACCGTGCTGTAGAATTAATTCTCGATGGTAAACATAATACTTCAGAAATTGCTGATATGACTGGGTTTAGTACCCTGTCACACTTCTCAGCTAGTTTTAAAAAACAATTTGGAGTTTCACCAAGTAAATATAAACGGCAATAAAAAAAGGATCAACCTCCCGAAACCCCAAAATGACGAGTATGTGTTATAAATTATTTTATGACACTCACTTGATATCCAGTTAAATTTAGTTTGTTGCTTTGATAAAATGTAATGCAATTGTCTTTATAATTGATGAATCGTTTTAATGATTTGCAAATTTAGGTAGATTCTTCTGGATTGCAAATAGATGGACAAGAAAATCATATAAATAGAATAATAAGACTGAAACTTGTTGTTATTCGTTATTCTATTTTAGAATTTCAATATCATTGCTAACTTAGATGTTAACTCTTTGTAAATACAGCAAAGATTAATTATCACTTTTAGTCACTCCTTTTCGTCCAAGTATATTTAATGTTACACAGTGGATAGCGCAAGTTTGAGCGAAGCGGTAACTTGTGCTGAAAACCAATGCAGTTTGTAACTGACTTTATGCTATTCCCAACAAGGTTCAATGTTAACCAATCCTTTTCCTCATGCAAAATCAACCGCACTACTATCTGGATAATTTTCATAGCGGTCAACAAATCCTGCTTCTACAGGATTATTATGAATATAATCAATGTGAGTTTCGATATCGAATGCTTTTACAGTTAATTCAATAGGTTGATTATGCTGTTGCCAGAATTGATACTTGCTGTTATTCCCATTCTTTT
>Ga0302215_10002962_pt1 | contig 11575 bp, 5 predicted proteins | sample II_Fen_N3_1_FD_194580 | JGI IMG/M metagenome (GOLD analysis project Ga0302215, IMG submission 194580) | Peat permafrost microbial communities from Stordalen Mire near Abisko, Sweden - II_Fen_N3_1 | ecosystem: Environmental > Terrestrial > Soil > Wetlands > Permafrost | place: Sweden: Abisko... | reverse complement strand
ACTTGCATCTTTCGTGTTTTTCGACCGAAATCGGTGGTGTTGAGCACCGAGAAACTATTGGAGGTACACACCAGGTATTTATCGGGTGCAATGTTCAGAATATTTTCGTTGGTATTCACCACCTGATTGTACAATGACTCCATGTTGCGGGTAAGCAGATAAGCCGATGGCTGATCGTAATTGCGGATACAGAAGAAGCGATCGGAGGCATAGCACCACATATCACGATTGGTAAACTGGAGGCGGTTGATGGCGACGTCTTTGGGAATCAGGCGATTTAGGGTTGCATCGGGCAAAAACAAACCTTGTGCTGTATTATATTTGAATATGCCTGATTTATCGAGTAGGTACAAGTTGTTGCGGTCGGAGTAAACGCCCTTAAGACTGGTTTTATTGAGGCTTATGTTTCCTATTTTATTTTTGATAGACACAATTTTGTCGAAGCCGGCATCAAACTTAAACTGGAAGATGCCTACCGGATTATTATTGCCGATATAAATAAGATTGTTTTTATCCTTTGCCAGATAGTTGGCATAATAGGGATATTCGGGATATTTCTTCACCGAATAAGTAGCACCTTGTATTTTGAGCACGCACAATCCTTCGTAGGTAGAGAATGCTGCCGTTTTATCATTTATCTCCACCATATGATTGACACCGCTTCCTTTGTACACATGTGTCACTTGCGTTCCGTTTATCAGAAATATTCCTTTGTTGTGGCAACAGAACAGTAGGTTGCCTACTCTTTGCAGTTTCCATGCTTGTCCCTGGGTGTTGGGCAATAAAGTAAATTGCTGCTCGCGGTCGGGGTAGGCCAGATCGGCGGTGGAACAATAATAGAGTCCCTGATTGGTAGCAAAATAAAGACGACCATTGTCTTCCTTCACGTCGTACACCGAGCCAAGCAAACCATTAGGATCGGGGAAGTTGCGGATAGGGCTGTTTATCTGTATATGGCTGATTCCCATATCCAGTCCAAGCCACAGGTTCTCGTTTTTATCGCAGAAAATGCTCAATACTGTGTTGTTTGCCAGTCCTTTTTGCTTGTTGATATTGGAGAGTATATTGCCATTGTGGTCGGTAATAAGCAACCCATTGAGAATAGTGCCGAATGCAATGCGTCCGTTGGGCAATAAGCAAAGGCTAAAAACCTGATTTTTGGTAAGGAAAGCATCGCACGGGAAGTTGCATTTGGTGACTATGTCATTGTCAATACGGTACAACCCTTTGTCGATAGTGGCTATGAGGATGGATGTGGGCGATAAGGGTACCATGCCGTACACGCAGTCGCCGTGCAAAACAGCTCCACCGGCAAGAGCCACCAGTTTATTCTCCTTTAACTCCATCAGCCCTATTTCTTTCTCCTGCACAAATACCCGTTTGTTGACTTCAAAGATAAACTGGAAGCGGTGGGGAGCAGCAATAATGGATATCGTATTGGATTTGGTATTATATCTATAGATATTCTTGTGAGTTCTAAAAAAAATCTCATCGCCGAGCATAATAATTTTCCAGACCGCTTCTTCATTCAGCTTCAGCCTGAACCGGTCGGAAAGGGAGAAGTATTGCAACTTGCCCGTGATGGGATGCTCCAGCCAATATCCAAATTCGTTTTGAGACCCGGTATAAATTTTCTGATCGTCGGCAATAGCAATGCAGCGAATCATGGACCAACGGTTGGGCAGCGAATTATTCGTCCACTGACTACCATCGTACTCCAGCAATCCCGAAGCGTTGGCAAAGTAAAGGTACCCCTTTTTATTTTGAGCTACATACCATATTTTGCTTCCGGCATTGTAGGTGCCCTTATCAAAATTAGTGATTTTAGGAATGCATATGTTCTCAATTTTCTCCATCCCTGCAAAAGTATAGATGCTCAATTGTAAAAACATGCTAATTATGATAAGCATTGTGCGGCGTGACATATTGCTCTTTGGTATTAAGATTCGTTTGTGACTTTTTCTTGTGATGTAGTGTGTACAAAGATATGTTTTTTAGTACAAAGAATAAATAAAAGGGAAAAAATACTTTCATCTGCTTGTTTTTAAGATAAATAAGTAAAGCGATGTAGAGGTGTAATATAGGTGCAAACTCATCATCATATAGTTTTTGTAGAGGTAGAAAATGAAACGATATAGGATGAATCGAAATATATTTGCATCAGATTGTTGAAACGACACCAAGTGTATTTAATACATTTATTAATATTTGTTTGAATATTGGGTGGATATCATTCTGATTTCGGGAATTATTTCGGGTTGCTCCTTATTTTGACGGATGATATAAGACAGGGTGGTTTTGGATTATTTATGGATAAGCATTAAAGAGCAAATAATATCGCTTGGACAAAACGATGGTCTAATTTGGAATTTATCTATTGCTTTTTTATAGGGCAAACCAAACAGAGCCTAACACCAGATTTAACCCTCAAATAATATAAATATGCAATATGTTCAATTATTTTTTTTAATCAATTAAAATTAAGTCTATGACAAAAATCAGAATTCATTTATTCTTATTGTTATTGTGTGGCTTTGCCAGCACAATATATGCTCAGGAGAGCATAATTAAAGGAACCGTACGATCCCAAAGCGACGGAGAAACTCTTATCGGGGTTTCGGTGGTTGTGAAAGAGACTAAATCAGGTACTATCACTGATACAAATGGTCAATTCGCGTTGAAAGCAAATCAAAAGGCTACTTTGGTATTTTCTTACATCGGCTTTATGTCTAAAGAAATTGTAGTAAAGGGCAATGCACCTTTGAACATTCAATTATCAGAAGATGCAAAGAAATTAGATGAGGTGATTGTAGTAGGTTATGGTGTTCAAAAGAAAGTGAACCTGACGGGCGCAGTTGAAGCAATATCGGGCAAAGATGTTGCCTCCAGATCTACTACTGATGCACTTACAGCACTTCAGGGACAAATGCCGGGTGTAACCGTATTGCGTAGCAGTGGTCGCCCAGGAAATGAGTCTTCGGGCTTACGTATCCGTGGTTTTTCATCGGCCAATGATGCAAGTGCACTAGTACTGATTGATGGAGTAGAAGGTGATCTGAAGCTATTGAATCCGGATGACATCGAAACAATTTCGGTACTTAAAGATGCTGCTGCTGCCTCCATCTATGGAGCTCGGGCTGCGGCAGGTGTAATGCTTGTTACCACCAAAAAAGGGAAAGCCGGAAAATTAGCAGTAACGTACAATGGTTCGTTTGGCGTTAACATGCCGGGCAACATGCCTAAACGTATGTCATCGTGGAATGAACAGGTGATTCTGAATGCGGCACAAGTAAACTCCGGAGGTACCGATGAATTCAACCCCGAACAAATGGAGTGGGTAGGTAACCCTAACTTCAATTATTTACCGAATGGCACACGTTGGAATCAATTTAATGCCTCCACGAACTGGTTGAATGAAGGAACAAAAGATTATACAACACAACAAAGCCATTCCGTTACAGTAAGCGGCGGCCATGGAGCAACAAAATATTATATATCCGGAGGTTACTATACAAAAAATGGGCTTCTGAAATACGGACCTGACGATTATAACAGAACCAACTTACGATCTTCTCTGAGTACAGAGTTGAGTAAACATCTGGATCTTAATTTGATTACATCTTACGAAGAGAGTGTAACCAATGAAAATCCTGTAGGTCCAACCACTATTTTGCAGGCATTGTATACAGCCCGTCAACGTCAGGCAATTTACCTGCCCACTGAGGACACCTATTATACAGTTAGTCCTTATAGCTCAGACCTACAAATGAATGCTATCCAAGCGGAAAAAGAAGGGGGACTTTCGCAAGCTCGCTGGAAAGCGTTCACAGGCAATGCTAACTTACACCTGAAAGATTTAGTAAAAGGACTTACTGTGGATTTAAATGCTTCACGTAAATCCGGCTTTTGGAGTCAGGAAGTAGACAAACCCTATCGTAAAGGAAATGCAAGAAATGGAGCTGAACGCGCCTATCCTATCAACAATCCGAACGGTGTAGCTAAAACCAAAAACAACAGTTACCAGGACAAACTTGAACTTTTGGTTAACTACGATTTAAAACTTCAACAAAATTCTTTCCATGTATTGGCTGGAGCATCTTATGAACAGTATAACAAGGATCAAATTTCAGCATCAGCTTCCAATTTGTTGAGTAACGATTTTTTCAGTTTGAACTACTATGCTAAAGACTTAGCAACCAATACAACAGTAAGCGATGCAATACAACCTTGGAAAATGGCTTCTACTTTCGGTCGTATTAATTATGATTACGCCGGACGTTATTTACTGGAAGGTACGTTACGTTACGACGGTAGTTCGCGTTTAGCTTCCGGCCAGCGCTGGAGTTTATTTCCATCTGTTTCAGGAGGTTGGAGAGTGAGCGAAGAACCATTCTTTAAAGTGCCTGTTGTTTCGAACTTAAAACTTCGTACTTCGTGGGGACAATTAGGAAACAGTACTGCCCTGAATAGCATGTATTACCCTTATATCGGCACCATCTCCAGTGCTCAAATCATGAGTAACCCTATTTATTATCAAGGTAGCATGGTGTCGAATGATATCACCTGGGAAACCGTAACTTCAACCAACGTGGGTGTTGATCTTGGGTTGTTCAAAAATCGCTTAACATTTTCTGGCGATTATTATTGGAAAACCAACAATGATATGTTGGCCCGCGTGCGTGTAGGTAACATTGTTGGATATACTGCTGGTAGCCTTGCCTATCAGAATGTAGGTATCCTGAAGACCTGGGGTTGGGAAGTGTCAATTCAATGGAGAGACAAAATCGGGAAAGTAGGTTATAACATTGGATTCAATGTAGACGATAGCCAAAACCGCCTCGATAAATACGCCGGAAACAATGTAATCGGAGAAGGTGGCAATAGTTTGATTGAAGGCTATTCTATGAATACAATTTGGGGATACAAAACAGATGGGTTCTGGAGTAGCCGCCAGGAATACCTTGACTATAAGACTGCTCATCCCGGTTACCAAAGCTGGAATGATGGTATGATTGGAGGGGGCGATACCAAATATCTGTCACAGGGCACACCTAATCATACACTTGGCGTAGGCAAAGGTACTCCTGAAGATCATGGCGACCTGGTTTACCTCGGTACTTCAAATGGTCGTTATAACTTTGGTGTAAACTTAGGACTTCAATGGAATGGTTTTGATCTTTCGGCTCTTTTCCAAGGTGTAGGACAACGTACTTTCATGGTAGATGCAAGCACCATGGCTATTAATGCAAACTCTTATCAAATGCCCTGGACTATCCAGTCAGACTACTGGACTCCTACGAACCCAGATGCTTACTTTGCCCGCCCGTATAAAGGCAGCAACTTCGATTACCATACAGCAGACAGATGGGTGCAGAATGGTGCTTATATCCGCTTGAAAAACGTACAAATAGGATACAACATCCCAATGGGTAACAATCCTGTAATAAAATCCGTTCGTGCTTATGTATCCGGATCAGATGTATGGGAATCAAGCAAAGCATTGAATGTATTTGACCCTGAAGTTGGGAACAACCAAAATCCTAATTATTATCCATTCTTCCGTACATGGATGTTCGGCCTGAATGTGACTTTCTAAAAATTAACGAAACGAATTTCAACTATGAAATATAATTTCATAGTGAATACAAAACAAAATTACAAACGTATGAAAAAAACACTATTTTATACAACTCTTTTATTGGCAGGCATCGCATTTTCAAGTTGCGACAGCATGTTGGATGTTGCCCCCAAAACTGATCTTACGGACGACGGGTTCTGGAAATCGGAAGCCGACCTAAAAGGGGCTAGTAACCGCTTATACGATCAGTTCGATGAAGTGGGCGGCCATGATACACGAGGCGACGACCAGCTTACCGGTAGCGACATCAGTACGGGAGCTTGGACTATTCCTGCCGAAAGTGATGACTGGAGCAAACCCTACCGTCAGATTGCGACAGCAAATAATATTATCGAAAAAGGAAGTAAGACCGCTATTGAGGCCACCATTCGTAATAAATATATTGCAGAAGCTTATTTCTTCCGTGCTTATTATTATTTCCAATTAGTAAGTAAATACGGAGATGTGCCTTTAGTTTTGAAAACGTTCAAAAGCACACAGGATCCCGATCTTCAAGCCGGAAGAACACCTCGCGAAGAAGTAATTCAACAATGTTATAAAGATTTGGACTTTGCTGCAGCAAACTTGCCCAAAGTAAGTGCACTGAGTACTACTTCCGAGTTTGACCGCCGCCGCGTAAGCCGCTCATCAGCATTGGGCTTGGAAGTAAGAATCGGTTTGCACGAAGGTACCATGCAAAAATATCATAACCTGGGAAGCGAATCTCAATGGAAAGCTCATTTGCAAAAATCAATTGATGCTTATACCTTACTTAAAGCAGAGGGTCATGCCCTTTACACTACCGGAGGTACAGGTGTTGCTTACCAAGCGCTGTTTTTCGATGAAAGCAACGTGACCAATAAAGAAATTATTTTTGCTAAAGCATACGGTCCTAACGGTGGTAAAGGTACTGGTTATACCAACCATACTTATACCCTGCAATGCGAAGGTTCAAATGCTGTAACCCGTAAGATGATTGATATGTACCTGTATGCCGATGGTTTACCTATCGACAAAACCACGCTGAGAATCACTCCGGAGCCATCATTCAACACCGCATTTGGCTATATGAAGGATGGAATTACTCCTGCCGGAACAGGAAATATAGGAAAACGTGATCCACGTCTGACTATGAGTTTCTGGCGCATTGGCGATACTCAGGACAATGTGACAGCCATTGTAGGCGATACAAAAATGGGTTGGATTACGGTTGGTAAAGGAGCCTTTCTTCCTTTCGGAACAATGTCGACACATCCTGCAGGTTATGCACAGAAAAAAATGTTTGGTGGTAATGACCGTTACGGAAATGCTTCTCAGGCATCTGACTATACCGACCGCATAGTTATTCGTTGGGGCGAAATGCTTATCGCATACGCTGAAGCATTATACGAACTCAATGGAAGCATTACTGATGCTCAACTGGAAGAAACAGTTAATGCCCTGCGAGCCCGTGTAGGCTTTACAATGAAACTGACAAATGCCTTCGTTACCACCAATGGATTGAGTATGTTGAACGAGATACGTCGCGAACGTACGGTAGAGCTTATATGCGAAAACCTTCGTTATTCGGATTTGATCCGTTGGAAAATAGCCGAAAGCGAATTGCCTCAAGCAATGGTGGGGGCTAAATATGTGGCTACCGACAATGGTATTACAGTGGTAGACCCAGCCAGAACTGCACGTCTTACCGACACAAACGGAAAAGTAACTGCTGATGGAGATAACCAGCAATATACTACATCGGAACCGAGTCTTTATGTAGTACAATTAAAATCGACGCGCAAATTTAATGCTGCAAAGGATTACTTCTATCCGATTCCGTCTTTTGATATCGCACAATCAGGAGGTAATATCAAGCAAAATCCTAATTGGTAATAGGTACATAATAAGTTTTAAAAACTTTCTAGTTATAATTATCTGAAATGTCCATGCTTTTCGATTATTCGAATGTGTAGTCGAAAAGCAGGGATGGACATTTCTCTTTACTTTAAAAGATAAAATTCAGATTTATGAGAAAAATATTATATCTACTGTTAGTTCCAATGTTGTTTTTTATCGTGAGCTGCGAAAAGGACAATGTATGGGGCGATGGCTTGGCAAAATACGATAACACCTATTATGTTACAAGCTACAAAGACACTTACTCCAATTTTTTGACTTACGAGATTGCTGCTAATGGCACCACACGCAGCAAAGAAGGCAGTAACAATACGAATGGTACATTTGGTGACTATGGCAAAGCATGGCAATCGGAAGGCACTACCAACAAGGTAAATGTTCCTTTCTGGCTGAACAGCGAACGCATCGCCTCCTACAACCCGGTAAGTTTTGTTTGGATTACAGTAACCAACAACTTGGTAGCAGGTACTGACTATCAGGTTGTATCGCCTAGCGGCACCACTTTGAGTCCCAGTGCAGGCATAGCCGGCAAAGTAGGGATTGTTCCCCGTGATACAATTTATGGTGGTGGAGCTTACGAAATGACCTGGCCGCAAGCCAAAAAGGGAATGCAATCGCTGGTAATACAGCGTCTGAGCATAAAGACCGGACGATTGACACTGAATGTTCTAAATCCCCTTATTACAATGAATACAAACGATGTGAGTCTGTTTGTAAATATTCATACCGACCAATATGAAATGAGAGGAATCAGTAATGATTTCAATCATACATTCGTAGATTTTAAATAAGTATTGTACTGTTGTTTCAGTACTTCATTTCCACTTAATTGTTTTCGGGCGTACTGCCGTTTGTAGTAAGTCCGAAAACAATTTTGTAAAATAGACCTGTCGAAAGCCCACAGGTCTATTCCAAGTAAGAGAAAAGGATATTGTATAGTCAATGGTCGTGTTACATTTCATCTATACTGCCCATATATCTTACATTCGTCAGATTTAGGTCATCAACAACGACCGGGCTGTATTTTTTCTGTTGCACAATAAGGCAACAATCCTTATCAAGCATGCGTACTGAATCAAATTCCAGTATTTTCCCGAAGAATATATACTGAGATGATCCTCATATTATTCTTCTACAAAGGGTTTAACTATATTAGTTATTGTTTTTCTAATGTAGATTATTTAGTTAACATTATCATGTATTGCTTTGCTCACCCGGCAAACAGATGCTCACAAAGCAGTTGAAGAAATTAAAAAAAATCACATCACTTCTGAGTGACAAATAAAAAATAATTATCAATATGAAACTGAATATCTTTAAACAATGGGCTGCATTTGCTGTCCTCCTGTTGTTTCCCAATGTTCTTTCCGCTCAAAATGTATCGTCCGTGATCACCGAACGCTTGAAGAAAGAGACAATTGAAAACCAGCTGTTTAATCAGGTAACAGGCGTAAATGCGGCGTATTTGGACAAAGCCCCAGCTATCCTGAAGTCTGTAAAACCTGATGGTAGCTGGCCGGATGTCGACTATAAAGACACGGATAACGACTGGAGCCCCGTTCTACACATGGAACGATTGTTGGTGTTGTCATACGCCTATAATAAACCGGGCAATCCGCTTTATCAATCGTCTGCGGCACAGAAAGCGATACAAAACGCGCTGGATTATTGGTTTGCCGTAAAACCCGTTTGTGTCAACTGGTTCAAAAACGAGATTACCCGCCCCATTCACTTTAGTACAATCGGGCTGTTGATGCAAGGTAAAATAAAAGCAACTACGCTCAATAATATCATTAATGTTCTTCCTCTGACGCCTATCCGCAGTACCACCGACCGTGTGCGCTCGGCCTATTGCGTATTGCACCGTGGAGTAATACAGAATAATCCGGAACTTATTCGGGTAGCCATCAATGGTATCGCTGCTACTTATGTGCAGACAACTGACGATGGTATTCAATCCGATTGGTCGTATCATTATCATGGTCCTTTACTCTATACTGCTGGTTATGGGCTTGATTTGTTGAATTTCACTCTTACGTTATTACCGATTGTAAAAGATACTGAACTTGATTTCACGCAAGCTCAAAAAAAGCTTCTCGATAATTTTATTACTCACGGACTTTGTACTGTAATGTATGGCAATCAGTTAGATTATAGTACAATGGGCAGGCAGGTTGCTTCTACTTCGCGTTATGTTGATAGCTTTGTAAAGCATCTGGAGTTTATGAAGACAATTTTTCCTGACAAAACATCATTTTATCAAAATATTATTGATGGTATTGTGAATAAAAGCCCGCAAAACATCATTGGGAATACTCATTTCTGGAACTCCGATTTTCAGGTGCAACGTTCTACGCACTATTACACTTCAGTGCATCTTTGTTCAACGAGAACCATTGGTATGGAAAGCCTTAATCACGAAAATTTGAAAGGAATGTGGAGTCCTTTTGGTGTAAATTATATCCTGCGAAAAGGAAATGAATATGACGGCATCTTCAATGTGTGGAACTGGAAACGACTACCGGGTACAACCACCCCCGATACTTTAGTGACTGGTATTTCTGGGATCACGCAAAAAACTGATTTTGTGGGTGGTGTGTCCGATGGAAAAACAGGTGTAGCTGTGATGGATTTTGATTATTTCAATACAAAAGCTAAGAAAGCATGGTTCTTTTTCGACAATGAGTGGGTGGCGTTGGGCTGCAATATCTCGTCCACCGATTCGCATGATGTTGCGACAACCATTAATCAATGTCTTTGGAAAAGTGATGTGGTGACCGATGCCGGTAAAGTGAATCGTGGTACGCTGGAATTATCGAATCCGAAGTGGGTGTTGCAGGATGGAATTGGATACGTTTTCCCTCAGAATGAAAAAGTGATGTTGAAGGCCGATCAACAAAGTGGCTCCCATAGTGCAATTTACTCTTTCGGGTCAAAAGAATTGGAACACAAAGAGGTATTTTCGTTGTACATCCCACATGGTATTCGTCCGGCAAATGAGACATACTCTTATATTGTAGTTCCTTCGGTGACTGAAACTGAGTTAAAAGCCTATTCAGAGCAACCACCGGTGCAAATTCTTTCTAATACGAGTGCTGTTCAGGCTGTTCGCAATAGTCGCCAAAATGTAACGGAAATTGTATTTCATCAGGCAGGTTCATTTAAAGTAGGAGATATTACATTAACAGTGGATAGACCCTGTTTAATGCTGTGCAATAAATCTGAGATATGGGTCTCAGATCCCACAACGAAGTTAACCGACGTGAAGGTTTCCATTCTCAGGAATGGTAATATTGCGATACAGCAAGTTACTTTCCCCAGCGGTAGTGAAGCCGGTAAATCAATCAGAACTTCATTATTATTGACAAACGAAATTTCTTCAACTCAAGCATTTCTTTTGGAGAAAGACCTTCCGTGGGAAAATCTTGGTGGAGGAGTCAAGCGTCAGATTTTAGGATATGATAACCGATTGATGATCGTAAAAGTGGCTTTCGAAAAAGGTGCTATAGGTGCTCCACATACCCATCCTCATTCGCAAAGCACCTTTGTGGCTGCCGGTAAGTTCGAAGTGGAGGTTGCAGGCAAAAAACAAATTTTGTCCGCCGGCGATGGTTTCTTTGTGGCCTCTGGTCTGTTGCATGGTGTCAAATGTCTCGAAACCGGAATTTTAGTCGATTCATTTAGCCCTGTACGCGAGGATTTTTTAAAGAATAAATAATCTGGATGTATGAATTCCATCTGATTTCACAAAAAGTAAAATATCCAAAACCGACTGGACGCAAAATACCGGTTGGTAATTGATAAAAATAAGTTAGTAACCCCCAATGGAACCGGAGTATTGAATCTGAGAGATGAATCAATATCCGGTTTCGGTAAGGGAGCTTATTTATCAATGTATAAAATTAAAGAGATATTATATTTCTATCATAGTATTAGTTATCAATGTAATATATTAAATATGAAACATTTTTCTATCGTACTTACACATTTGGTTATGGCCTCTTGCTGCATGCAGGCTGTAGCCCTAAATAATCCGACATCCGATGTCAGCAGAAAACA
>Ga0302215_10002959_pt1 | contig 11578 bp, 10 predicted proteins | sample II_Fen_N3_1_FD_194580 | JGI IMG/M metagenome (GOLD analysis project Ga0302215, IMG submission 194580) | Peat permafrost microbial communities from Stordalen Mire near Abisko, Sweden - II_Fen_N3_1 | ecosystem: Environmental > Terrestrial > Soil > Wetlands > Permafrost | place: Sweden: Abisko... | reverse complement strand
GATATACATGGCTGTTATCAGGCGTGTGTTGCTATTCCCTTTGCTAATTCTTCCCTGTTTTGATTGCAAATATCTCAATTTTCTCTCAATTTGAAATATTATGCAAACATACAAGGCGTGTGTTAGGCACAGGTTTTTTGTCGTTCTTTTCTAATTTTCAATAGGATAATACAGTCGTAAACAATCATTGTCGCACTCCAAATTAGACAGACCCAAAATCCCCAAAGTCTTTTTTCACTCATAATATTGTACATAGAGTGTGTCCAAAACAAAGATACAAGTCCAACGGAATTTAATAAAATAAAAATGTTATTAAAATCTTTAATTTTGACAATAAGGGCAATTAGCCAAAGGATAAAAGCTATTCCCAATCCATATCCAAATTCTATAATTGAAAAAAAGTCTATAAGACTTGCAATTCCCGTATAATTGTTATTTGGTCTAAGTATAGACTTTAGAAATGTTGATTTTTTGGATATTTTCGTAGATAACTCATTATCTTCATTTTTTTCTCCTGTTTTGTTTGTATTTTGAGTCGTGTTTTCAGATACGGCTGTTTCTAAAGTGTCAGATTTTTCTATTTGGTTTGACAGTTCACTGCTATCTTGTCTTAAAGAGTCAACAGCAATAAATGTTGAGTCTGTAGTTGGGGCGTTTTCAGCTTGTTTGGGTTCACAACCTTGAGGAAAGAAAGGAAGCAAAAAAGTCAGCAATAACCCAATTTGAAAAAGTTTTGATAGTGTGATTTTCGTTTTCATAGCATGATTTTTCATTCTTCTATTCCTGTTTTAAGAGTTGAAATGTAATCTGAGAGTTCTTCTGCTCGTTGTTTTGTTAAGTTAAGTCTTGTTTGTGCTGCGATAGGAATCCACATTGTTCCTTGCATTTGATTGTAGAAACTCCTTGAAAAATCTAACTCGTTGTCTCTGTATTTAATCCATTGTCTCTGGGCTTCTTTTAGTTTTTCTTTTTGTTCTGCTGTCAGAAGTCTTAGTAATATTTTAAAGTTCTTGTTCAATTCTTTATCCCAAGAGTCAGCCGCTTTGATTACGCATTCAGTCATTCCTTGTGTCGTAGAGTTCTCTTTCGAGTCTAAACATTTCTGAAGCTCAATGTCAATTGGGTGTTTCTTTTCTGTTTGTCCGTGAACTAGTAAAAAAGTCAACAAAAGTAAGGTTGTCAATATACTTCTCATATGGTTTTCTTTTTTTTCTCAAACTTGTGCCTAACGCTTAAGGCTATGGGCATTTGGCGGTCTGCGGACGAATTTCCTGTCGCAAAGCGACCAAAGGAAATGCGGGAGCAAAACCTGCTAAATGCACGTCAACCTGCCAATGCGCATAGGCGTGTGTTAGAGCCTAGTGCATTGGTTGTAAATAATTTGTTTTGTTCTCAATTTGGTTTTATCTGAATTCGTACGTTTAGCAAGTCAGCCTAATTTTTATTCCTAGATTAGCGAATAGATGTTACTTGGTGGAAACAACAAGTCTAAAGCATTCGGTTTTATCTTGAAAATCGGACCTTTCTCCACGACACTTCCTGTCGATTTTCTTTTTATCAAATGGTCGAGCGTAATAATTCCTTGGTCTAATAAGATGTCGAATTGAGTTACAATTGGTTTCTTCGTGTGTTCGGCTTTTTTATACTGAAAATGTTCTTTGCCATCAATAAAAATTGAATCTGCTGCAATCCAAAACGTTTCATTGTGTTTTTCGAGCAAGCGATTGTGTAAAGTTTCCAATTGCCAAACAACAAAGTCGCCAATAGCTGGTTTGTCTGAGTTTTCGAGTAATTGATTGATTTTCGAATCCATTCTTAATTTCAACCCTTGTGAATTTCTTACTAGACTTGAAACTGTACAATACAATTTAAAGTCATCGCCACGATTATATCCAAATGCATTCAGTATTTCAGCGGAACTTTTAAAATTACTCAAATTCCAATCGGGAACTTGAGCAAATAGGTTTTTTCGATTTCCTCTTTTGTCACGATACGATTTCAATTCAATACCCTTGTAATCAGGTTTCTTAGATGAGTTTATGTCAATTCCTAAAAGGGTTTCAAGAGTTCTGCCAATTGCTGTGTCTGCATTTAGCATTGCAGGAATCGGACCTCTCGCAGCAATTTGATTCAGTAACCCCAGCAATTCTAACGAAACTTCATTAGAAATGCTGTTGATTTCATTAACCAATTCTTTTAACGGATTTGAACTTGTTTTATCTAATAGTATTGCCAAATCAAGTTGAGTGATATTTATGACAAATAACTCATTATCAAATGCAATAATTCCCAATATGTCATTTGCAACCGCATAGTTTCCTAAACCTTTGAACCAAATTCTTGGATCTCCATTCTTTGTGATTGGTCGATAAAGTGAGGCTGATGAAGGTATTATACCAAAGGACGAAATTAGAGTAGATTTGACAAGAACTTTATCGTCTTGACCTTGCTTTTGTAATGCAAAATCATGGATTGCTTTTGTTTGCAAATATGTTCGGACTGAACCTGTTGCATCCATAATTGATTTGTTCAGTCCTGTTTGGGTTGGTTCGATTAGACAAAGTTCAACAGACTTTTCTGTGAGCAATTTTATTCTATCAATTTCTATGGCAGTTAATTGTCTCATAAGCGATTACTTTATATTTTTTAGTATTTCCAACGCTACGGCACGAGCCATAAGCGGAGGAACTGCATTTCCTACCAACGTGAATTGAGGAACTTCAAATTTGCGTTTATTTCCACCTGTCGACCGTTTCCCCTGAAAAACAAATGAATCGTCAAATGATTGTAATCTAGCCATTTCTCTAACGGTTAAAGCTCTGGGGTTTGAAAAATGAATATAATCATCGGCAATTGTCATCACAGTTGGACTTTGTGAATCTGGTCTTAAAACATTGTAATTTCTTTTCTCGGAGTCAAGACCAATTTTCTTTAATTCAACTTTCGCTAAATTATAATCACCAGTTGTCCTAATCACATCCAATCGTTTAATCACATCGTCATTTTGCTTACTCGTTTTATGATTATGCAATGGAGCAACAATATGAGTTAACGTATTTCCTAGTTCTTCAAAATTCCGCACATAAAATGGATTTTTAGCGTTAGAAAATCGTCCGTTCAATCTGCCTTTTTTCGACCATTCAGCATAAGTTAAACCCATGTTTTCGTCAGGCTTTCCGTCAATATTCCGTTTTTTGATTAACGCCTCCATTTTCTTCGTAGAACCATTGTATCTGGCTTTCAAATCAATGCTCTCGTAATTGAATTTTTCATCATCGTTGCCCACAAAATCCAAGTCATACAAAGCTTCGAAAACCGTAACTTTCTCTTTTTCAGAGACTGTAGGCGGAATGTCTTTAATCATTTTTTGGTCTTTCCTGCAACCTACAAATAAAACTCTTTCTCTGTTTTGAGGAACTCCATAATTAGATGCTAAAGCCACAAATGGCTGGTCGATATTGTATAATCTAATGTGTGAAAGAATTTCCGCAAACTCTTTTTCCATTTTGGCAATTTCGACAAAAGGATTTAAACCTTGAATACATTCTTCGAATGAAAAATCGTAAATTTCCAATGCCAAAATAATTTCTGAAATCTCTTTTCTGAATGATTCAGCGGGTTTTAAATTCTTAAATGATTGATTTACACGCTCAATAATAGAACTTGACTCAATTGAAGTCAAAAATTCATCAAACTTTTCAGCGAAATAATCATTGTCTAAATCGCTGTGCGCTTTCTCAGCAATTACTTTTTTTCTAACATAAGCCAGTTCGTCACTTCTTTTCAATAAATTAAATCCGTGGCGAATCGTACTTATATTTATGTCGGTTTTACTCGTCTTGTAATCAACAATTTTAGGAGTCAAAACTCTAAATTTGTTTTCAATATTCAGAATGTAAGTTTCTCTTAGTTTTTCGAGATTTTTTTCTGTTGCAGTTTCAAACTGTAATCTCAAATTATAGCAATCTAAAATGAAAGTGTTTTCTTTTTCTATCTTCCTTAACTGCTCAATAAAAAATACCAATTGGTAAAACTCCTTTAAATCTACTATCGATTTAATTTCTTGTAAAATCATCTCTCGAATCTTTCCACCCTCTTTTGTAAGGATACCTTTCACGTTCTCCATTACAAAGTATTTCGGTCTTAATGCTCTAATTACCTTGAGATAATGAGCAAATAAATCGTCTTTTTTGTCGAATTTTTTTCGCTTTCCTGCCAAGCTAAAACTTTGACAAGGTGGTCCCCCACAAACAACGTCAACTTGTTGACCTTTAAGCTTTTTAAGTAGATTGTCCAAAAAGTCATTTTCGGTAATGTCTTGACGAAGAAATTCTGCAGGCAAGCCTAACTGGTAATTATAACGAGCCAAATGTGTTAGTTCGCAGTTTTCGTTTATATCACTCCCCAACAAAAATTCGTAGAGACGGTTTCCGTGTTCGGCTTGCAAAAAACCTTCACTAAAGCCACCTGCACCAGCAAATAAATCAACGAAAGTAGTTTTGCTTTTCCCCTCATAGCCGTTTGTTGGCTCGCAAACAATTTTCACATCTGAGTTCTCATTTCTACTTGCTACAAAAGCCAAAATATGCTCTTTTACATTCTTTTCAGTAAGTTGAGAATGGGGTGTAGTTTCAAAATACTTTTCAACTTCTTGTTTTAAAAAACATAGAAATTTATTTATCGACTTGAAATTATACTCAGTGGCTAAGACCAACTGATTTGAATTTTCCCAGTCTTTTTTAAACACTTTTTCGCCTGTCGAAACCTTGATTTGGACATCTTTTTGCCTGATTACAAGATGTATTGGACATCTCTTGCTTTTATCGGCTTTATCTAAGTAATACTTTACATTTATCATTTGCGGACATTTTTACGGACACGGACAAATGTACGGACAATTTATTTTATGCGCAAGCATAAAATAAATTTTTTTCTTCCATTTTCTTGAAAATTTTCTGTTTCAAAAGTCGTGTCTAATACGCAAAATACACCGTCTTCTTTCTTTTTTTTGCATTGGCTCTAATCGAGTCACGCCATGGACTTTCACCATCGCGTTCTCACGGAACCGTGCGTGAAAGTCTCCCTTCACACGGCTCTTCATGTTATTAAATCACATAAAAATAAATACTTTTATTGATATAACAATCACTAAACCTATTCATTTATGGATGTACCAATGCCCAGTGTGCAAATAGATTGGGGTTTTCTTTGTATTTCGTGTGCAGGTATTTTCCTGCTGCTGTGCTACCAAGTCCCTTTTCCCATTTTATCCATTTCAGTAATTTTCCGTTAAGTTGTATCCATACCAACTTCATGTCACTTTTCCTAAATTTGTGGTAGTAGTTGATAATACCGTTTAGTATAGGATTAATTTCCCGAGCAATATGTTCCAATGTAGTACGCCATTTATGCAGATTCAATTCTCTAAACTTTTGTCCGATAGAAGTTCTGGACTTCCTGCTGACATAAATTCCTGGAATTGCTTTTATCTTGCCTGCATGATTATATGCTTCGGGTCTTATGGTAAATCCCAGAAAATCAAATCCCTTTGGATAGTCCTTGACGGCTGTTCCCCGCAGGTTGATAATTTTGGTTTTCTCGGGGTGCAGCGTCAGGCGACAAACCGTCATACGTTTGCTGATTTTATTCAACATATAACAGGATTGTTTCTCTGTACGGCAATGTACCACAATGTCATCTGCATATCGTTCAAAAGGCTTATCGGGATGGTTTAGTTCCATCCAACGGTCGAAAGACACGTGCAGAAAGATATTCGCCAGCAAGGGGCTGATTACTCCTCCCTGCGGTGTGCCAGTTTCGGACGGTGTAAAACTCCCATCCTTTTGGATAACTCCTGCTTTGAGCCAACGTTCTATATACAACAGCACCCATGTATCTGAACAGTAATGTCCTACAGCTTTCATCATCAATTCATGGTCAATATTGTCAAAGAAACCTTTAATGTCCATATCTATAGCAAAGTTATGATTAAAAGTATTCTCCCGAGCTTGCGCCACGGCCCCGTGACAATTTCTATTGGGACGATACCCAAATGAACTGTTGTGAAACAGAGGTTCTACTATTCGTTCCAAATGCGTGCGAACTACTTCTTGAGCTATACGGTCTAATAGAGTTGGAATCCCCAACAGGCGTTCTCCTCCTCCTTTTTTGGGTATAGCTACTTGTTTTACCGCTTGTGGGTAGTAGCTGCCAGAGGTGAGCCGATTCCATAGCTTGTAGAGTTCGGCACTTTGGTGTTGCTCCAAATATGCCCAGCTCATGCCGTCTATGCCCGAACCACCTTTATTGGCTTTTACTCTGCCATAAGCCTGTAAAACCATGAATCTGGTTATTGGCTGTGATTTTGTTTCAAAATAATCAATCATCCCTTGCGGTTGTCCATTAGTTTAAATACTTAACATGCTTAGCCCTTCGCTCCAAGCTCATTACAAGCTCTTCCACACTACTATGGCTAAGTCTGCCCCTCAATTGCTCATCCACATCCTTTGATGTCCGTTTCCTCCTTTAGATTTGACGGAACGCAATTAAGGTTCACTTGTTCCTTATTACCGCCCGGATACGAGTCTTGCCAACTTAACCCCGGATGCCGTGTACCCAGTAATCAGGTAGCCGGTACACTTAGATCGCAGATACGGTCGTAGCTATCTGCTTTTGACATCACTTTTAGCCTTACGAGGCTTCATCATTGGTTCACTTACGTTCAACTCTACGTATCCATACCTGCGGAAATCATCGTCTCCGCTTTTCCTTATCGCTCACCACCAATACCCTTAGGTATTCGCAGCATAAGGTGGTTTGACAACTACTCCTGAAAGTCGTTGCCGAGAGGGCTACTCTCATCAGTAATAAAGCATCAACAGTCAGATTAAAATGACTGTTGTTCAAGTCACACACGACAGAGGCTATGGGCATTTGGCGTCCCGATAGCTATCGAGGATGCGGGAGCATTCGCTGTCGCAAAGCGACAAAAGGAAATGCGGGCACAGAGCTTACTAAATGCACGTCAACCAGCCAATGGACATAGGCGTGTGTTAGGCAGTCGTGGTTTTTTCAGTCGTTTAAAATTCAGCCGTTCAGTTGAGAAAATCTCTTGTCAAACTGTGTTCTAAATTCGCTTGCAGAACAGCACTTTCCACCGAAAATGTAATAATGCTTGTCAATTCGTGTAATTTTCTTTTCTTCAAAGTCGAACTGCAAATAGCTGTTACAAATTAACGAATAAATTTTGATTTTACAGTCTTAAATTTTATGTTTCTCGACAGGTTTTAAATTCGTGAAATTGGTTTTGTCTTTTTTCTAGTCGCAAAGTTGTCAAACAGATAAAAGTTTGAAATTCAGACCTGATTTTTACGCTTTAAAATCGTTTTTCTTTCTTTTCGTTGCTGACTAAATAAAAAAAACAGTCGAAATGAGCAAAACGAAGTCGAAAAAAAAATTTCTGTAATCATTTCTCGTCAACTCGAAACGGGTTTCGTCTTCTTTCGAGTTGGTAGAGAGTTTGTTTTGTTTCTTTTCAACCCTCCGAAAATCGATTTCAGCCAGAAAGCGAGCCAATTCTGCGAAAATCGTACTTCCCGTATTTTTTCTTGTCTTTTCGTTTCGTTTTCAGCGGCAAAGTCTCATTTCCACAGTTTTCAGTCGTATGTGGTATGGTCGAAATGATAAATAGCAATTCTGTCTTTTTTTCCAAAAAATCTGCGATGAATTGTCCGCAAAGCAAAGACCGCAAGTGGGAGCAAAGCAGTCTATTTTCACGCTGGTTCTTCAGGTCGAAAAAGCGGACAGTTCTTCAAAGATTTTATAGCTACAACACGGTTGTTTTTTCGTTTTGTACCATGCTGCCTAACGACCGAGGCTATGGGCATTTGGCGGTTTGCGGGAGCATTCGCTGTCGTGAAACGACAAAGTGAATGCGGGAGCAAAACTGCCGGAATGCACGTCAGCCAGCCAATGCCAATAGGCGTGTGTTATGCACATGGCGATTCGTTTTGTTTTCGTGTTTTGTCATTTATGCTTTCACTTTTACAGAGAAATACTTGAGCCAGTAGTAAAAAGCTTCTGGATTTGTTTTCTTTAGTTTGTTCAGTTTTGTATTGTTGGGCTGCTCAATTTGCCATGTTGTCATATCTATTTTGTTACTATACCGCTCAATCGTAGTTTCTGTTTGCATTAATGCAACTAAGTAAGCTGTTCTTGCAGCATGTACGGTTGCCTTTTCAATGTGGTAAGTCTCTGAAAATATATAACTTGTAATCTGCTTTAAACCTAATAGTAATACTTCGAAATTGGCATTTCCGATTTGTTGTCTTAGTGATATGGATAAACAATTCTCAATAATGTCATCCAATACGAGATTTACATCTTCTCCCATATTTCGATATTGGAGTTCAACTAAGGCAAAAGAGGAAAATACTGAATTTACAACTTTTACATCATCAATTTCCTCAAATATATTCCCAATATCATACAGTTGTTTGATAATTTCTTGACCCATCGGCTTTTCCTTTTTGTAGTAAGGAATTCCAGTGGTGTTCGGAGCAAATGCAGTTAACTTGTCTCCCATAATGTTATTGAAATCGGGAGTTGTTGTTTCTGTAATTTCTCCTTCTTGCGTAACAAATGTTGACTGTATTTGAGTAGAAACAAGATTGTTATAGTGAATGTCTTCAAACAAAATGTCGAGTAGAACAAACTCTTCATCATTGGCTTTGAGTGAGTTTTGGAAATAAAATTTATAGTGTGCTTTTTCAATTCCACTATTTACATTTCGGTGTTGTTCTTCCACACGGATAAATCCTTTTTTAGTCGCAATTTCGGAGAGTAACTCTTCTATGTTTTCAACTTGACCAGGAATAATAATATCAATATCGATTGAAAGCCTTTTTGTACTGTTGAGCAGCAACATTAGTGCAGTTCCACCTTTAAATACAAACTTAAGATTTGATTCACTTAGTCCTTCTAGCAATATTAAAGCCCGAATAAGCTTTTGAACCAATCCCCTATCTGCTTTTTTAATTCTCGCTATTTCTATAATCCACTCATTTGAAGTGCAACTTTCTTGTATCATTCTTTCGTTGTAATTTTGACAGTAAATTTAGAATACTATCATTTTATAGTTTTAATAAATTCTGAAATTTGCTCTCTCTTTGCCTTTCTGCTAGCATATCTCAAAAGTTTGTCGATATTTATCGTATATTTTGAAAAAGCATTATTGAAGATATGAGTTAACTCGTATCCTTGCAAAAATTCAAACTCTTTATCTGAAAATAAATCGACTAATAGTTTCTCGATTGTTGTAGTTGGAACATTGCTTGCTAATTGGGTTGGTGAACCAGTTACCAATGACCGCACTACTATTACGCTCTCTCCAAAATACACATCTTCATTTGTTTTTCCTCTTAGTACATACTTAAACTTTTCTCTGAGTTGTTCGAATACGGCATCAACAGCATCTCTTTCAACTTCAACATAGTAAGTATCCTTGTTGATTAGGTGTTGCGATACCGAGTTTATTTCACTAATATGCCAGATAATATAGTTCAGATATGGAAAATTTGTTTTCATAAAAGTGTTTATTTTCAATGCTTTGGGCGTTATATGAGGTATAAAAGCATTTCCATTTCCGCAGTTATATTTTCCTCTTCCGATTCTTTTTATAACACCTGTTTTGACTAACGTGTAAATTCTCCAATTTACAGTTGATTTGGCTATGGTTGGTTCAAAAGACTGATAGAATGCAAATAAGTCTTCCACTTGAAAATAATCTTTATTTCCAAATTCAGCTTGAAGTTCTTTAATGTGTAAGTCAGTCTGTCTCATTTAAGAATATATTTTCTGCAAATATAACTATATTTCGACAACAATGTCTATTTGCTGTCGAAATAAAGTATATTTAATCATAGATTAAATGGTATAAAATGCTGTCAGGTTACTGAGTCTTTTCCTTTTTTTTCGCTTGCCCCTAATTGAGTCACGCCATGGACTTTCACCATCGCGTTCTCACGGAACCGTGCGTGAAAGTCTCCCTTCACACGGCTCTTCATGTTATTAAATCACATAAAAATAAATACTTTTATTGATATAACAATCACTAAACCTATTCATTTATGGATGTACCAATGCCCAGTGTGCAAATAGATTGGGGTTTTCTTTGTATTTCGTGTGCAGGTATTTTCCTGCTGCTGTGCTACCAAGTCCCTTTTCCCATTTTATCCATTTCAGTAATTTTCCGTTAAGTTGTATCCATACCAACTTCATGTCACTTTTCCTAAATTTGTGGTAGTAGTTGATAATACCGTTTAGTATAGGATTAATTTCCCGAGCAATATGTTCCAATGTAGTACGCCATTTATGCAGATTCAATTCTCTAAACTTTTGTCCGATAGAAGTTCTGGACTTCCTGCTGACATAAATTCCTGGAATTGCTTTTATCTTGCCTGCATGATTATATGCTTCGGGTCTTATGGTAAATCCCAGAAAATCAAATCCCTTTGGATAGTCCTTGACGGCTGTTCCCCGCAGGTTGATAATTTTGGTTTTCTCGGGGTGCAGCGTCAGGCGACAAACCGTCATACGTTTGCTGATTTTATTCAACATATAACAGGATTGTTTCTCTGTACGGCAATGTACCACAATGTCATCTGCATATCGTTCAAAAGGCTTATCGGGATGGTTTAGTTCCATCCAACGGTCGAAAGACACGTGCAGAAAGATATTCGCCAGCAAGGGGCTGATTACTCCTCCCTGCGGTGTGCCAGTTTCGGACGGTGTAAAACTCCCATCCTTTTGGATAACTCCTGCTTTGAGCCAACGTTCTATATACAACAGCACCCATGTATCTGAACAGTAATGTCCTACAGCTTTCATCATCAATTCATGGTCAATATTGTCAAAGAAACCTTTAATGTCCATATCTATAGCAAAGTTATGATTAAAAGTATTCTCCCGAGCTTGCGCCACGGCCCCGTGACAATTTCTATTGGGACGATACCCAAATGAACTGTTGTGAAACAGAGGTTCTACTATTCGTTCCAAATGCGTGCGAACTACTTCTTGAGCTATACGGTCTAATAGAGTTGGAATCCCCAACAGGCGTTCTCCTCCTCCTTTTTTGGGTATAGCTACTTGTTTTACCGCTTGTGGGTAGTAGCTGCCAGAGGTGAGCCGATTCCATAGCTTGTAGAGTTCGGCACTTTGGTGTTGCTCCAAATATGCCCAGCTCATGCCGTCTATGCCCGAACCACCTTTATTGGCTTTTACTCTGCCATAAGCCTGTAAAACCATGAATCTGGTTATTGGCTGTGATTTTGTTTCAAAATAATCAATCATCCCTTGCGGTTGTCCATTAGTTTAAATACTTAACATGCTTAGCCCTTCGCTCCAAGCTCATTACAAGCTCTTCCACACTACTATGGCTAAGTCTGCCCCTCAATTGCTCATCCACATCCTTTGATGTCCGTTTCCTCCTTTAGATTTGACGGAACGCAATTAAGGTTCACTTGTTCCTTATTACCGCCCGGATACGAGTCTTGCCAACTTAACCCCGGATGCCGTGTAC
>Ga0302215_10002957_pt1 | contig 11580 bp, 14 predicted proteins | sample II_Fen_N3_1_FD_194580 | JGI IMG/M metagenome (GOLD analysis project Ga0302215, IMG submission 194580) | Peat permafrost microbial communities from Stordalen Mire near Abisko, Sweden - II_Fen_N3_1 | ecosystem: Environmental > Terrestrial > Soil > Wetlands > Permafrost | place: Sweden: Abisko... | reverse complement strand
CGAAACAAAACTTACAATGACAGTAAAAGTGCGTTTTACAAATAATAAAAATCCTGAAGACGACTTTGAAAAAAGCTATTCATCATTTAGAACTTTTCCCAGTTCTAATATGCTAACAGATGTGCAAGATGGATTGATGAAGGAAATGGTGACTGAAATTACTGATCTTATTTATAATGATACTGTTGCCAAGTGGTAAATTGATTTAGTTCTTTATTCGTTTGTTAAGTAAAACCTCTCAGAATTATGACTCATGATGAATTCCTATCGCTTGTTAGGCAACCGGAAACGGTGAACGCCCAATATATAGTCGATTTGAAGGAAATGGTTGAGTTATATCCTTATTTTGTACCTGCTAGATTATTTTTGGCCAAAGCTCTGAAAACGTCAAATAGCATATATTACGAAAGTAACATAAAAGTAGCTTCGTTGTATTCTCCGAGTAGACGTTGGCTATATTATTACCTTAATCCTGAGAAAATGCTTTCGAATGAACCATATCAACGAGAACGAACCGGAAAATCTTCCGGAGGCTATTTCGATATGATAGATGTGGTTCAATCAAAAGGCGGAGATACAAAGCAATCATTGAAAAATTTAGCAGATCGTTTAAAATCGGCACGTGCAATGGTGATGAGTGTGCCTCTTGTGCCAAAATATAAGGAAGCAGATGCGGAAAAAGCTGTAAAGGAAATAGATGAGATAAAGGTAGTAAAGGCAATAAATGAAATAAAGGCAATAAATGAAATTGTTGAAATAAAGGCTGTAGATACTGTAAATGAGACAAAGGATATAAATGAAGTTGAGGAATCGGTATTTTTTAAACGAATCAGAAATATTGCTGAAGAAAAAAGAGAAACACATGTTTCTGAAGACTATTTTTCTTCAATAGAACTTGAAATTACGGAATTTAACGCTAAAAAACTTATTACAGAACAGAAATACAAGGATGCAATTGTAATTTTGAAGCAATTAAATTTGAATAATCCGAAAAAAAGTGTTTACTTTGCAGACCAAATTCGATTTTTGGAAAAAGTTATCGAAACCTCAAAAAAATAAATTATATTATGTACGTTTTACTTACTATTTTAATTGTTATTGCTTCTGTATTGCTTACCTTGTTGGTATTGGTTCAAAATTCAAAAGGAGGAGGGTTAGCAGCCGGTTTCTCTTCAACAAATCAAATTATGGGTGTTCGTAAAACAACCGATTTTTTAGAAAAAGCCACTTGGGGATTAGTTATATTTGTTGTTGTACTTTCTGTAGCTACAGTTGGTGTTCGTTCTACTCAGCCTGTTGCTACTAACGAATCAGCAATTAAAGAACAAATTCAACATGCGAAACAGGCAGAACCCGGAGTAGTTGCTCCAAACTTTGGTGAAACTCCTGAAGCTGCAAAAACTCCTGCTACCCCAGCAAAAAAATAAATTTATCGCAATATTAAAGGAGCGTATCAAAGATTTATTTGATGCGCTTTTCTTTTTGAATTAACGCTTTCTTTAAATTACAGTATTGCATGAATTTTATAAATTTAATCGATTATGCAGGTACTTTTGCTTTTGCTATAAGTGGAATTCGATTAGCATCAGCCAAACGATTTGATTGGTTTGGTGCTTATGTAGTAGGTTTTGTAACAGCTATTGGAGGTGGAACAATTCGGGATTTATTATTAGATGTAACGCCTTTTTGGATGTTACAACCTTCTTATCTTATTGTTACTGGTTTTGCTTTGATGTTTGTAATTTTACTCGGTAAACAAGTTATCCGTCTATCTAACACATTTTTCATATTCGATGCTATTGGATTGGGCTTGTTTGTTGTGGTTGGTATCGAAAAAAGTTTAGCAGCACATTTCCCTTTTTGGGTGGCCATACTAATGGGAATGATTACAGGTTCTGCAGGTGGGATTCTTCGCGATATTTTGATTAATGAAGTGCCACTTATTTTTCGAAAAGACATATATGCCCTTGCTTGTGTTGTAGGCGGTTTGGTGTATCTTGCTTGTTTCAAATTGGGCGTTTTTTCAATGTTAACTCAAACTGTTTCTGCTTTTTCTGTAATTATTACCAGAGTTTTGGCTGTTAAATATCATATTAGTTTACCAGTTTTGAAAGGGCACGATGATGAAACTCCATCGAGAATCCTTTAAGTAACGCACTTAAATTTTAAAATAAATTCTAAATAATTTTATGCTCCAAATTGACGATACTATAATTAGCCTTGACTTGTTAGATGAACTTTTTGTTTGTGATTTAGCTACTTGTAAAGGTAGTTGCTGTATCGAAGGAGATGATGGTGCACCATTGGAAGACGCGGAAGTGAAAATAATTCAGAAAATCCTGCCTTTAATTTGGGATGATTTGACTGAAAGCTCGAAGAAAGTTATTGAAAAACAAGGTGTTTCGTATATTGATGATGATAACGAACCTGTAACTTCGTTAGTGAATAGAGATGAATGTGTATTTACGTACACCGATGAAAATGGACAATGTAAATGTGCCATCGAAAAAGCATATCGTGAAGGTAAAACCGACTTTTATAAACCAATTTCTTGTCATTTGTATCCGGTTCGTTTGCAAAAATACGATGAATATACAGCAGTGAATTATCACCGTTGGGATGTTTGCGATTGTGCCCGTAAGTTAGGGAGTAAATTAGATATTCCTGTTTATCAATTTTTAAAAGAACCATTAATTCGTAAGTTTGGTAATGACTGGTTTGAACAATTGGTTATTGCCGACCGTGAATTGAAAAATAAAAAATAAGAATATGACTAGCAATCGGGTAAAAGTAGAGATTATCACTATTGGTGATGAAATACTTATTGGTCAAATTGTTGATACCAATTCAGCCTGGATGGCAACGGAATTGAATCATGCCGGGTTTGAGCTGGCACAAATTACTTCGGTTCACGATGATGCCAAACATATAGTTGAATCGTTGGAAATGGCTCTTAAACGAGCAGATGTAGTTCTTTTTACAGGTGGAATTGGACCAACGAACGATGATATTACCAAACAAACGCTATGTTCATATTTTGATACAAAATTGGTTTTTGATGACTCTGTTTTAAAAAATATTGAGCAATTATTTGCTAACCGCCCCAATTTTGCAATGAATGAATTGACAAGAGCGCAGGCGATGGTTCCGGAAAAATGTACTGTTATTCAAAATCCGGTCGGTACAGCACCCATTACATGGTTTGAAAAAGACGGAAAAGTAATTGTGTCGATGCCAGGTGTTCCTTCAGAAATGAAACATGCGATGAGTTTTGAGATAATTCCACGTTTGCAGACTCAGTTTCAGACTCCTGTATTGTTACATAAAATGGTTCAGGTTTATGGTTTTTCAGAATCGGCATTAGCATTAAAAATTGCCGATTGGGAAAATGCATTGCCCGAGTATATCAGTTTAGCCTATTTGCCTAATAATGGAGTTGTAAAATTGCGTCTAAGTGGTTTGCTTGACAATACTCTTGCATTAGAATTTGTTATGAATCAGCAGATTGATTTATTAAGTCAGATATTGGGAAAAACGATAGTGGCTTTTGAAGATATTCCGGTAGAACAATTAATAGGAAACTTGTTAATTGCTCAAGGAAAAATGGTAGCAACAGCCGAAAGTTGTACCGGTGGAAATATTGCACATCGATTTACCACTATTCCGGGTAGTTCCACATTTTTTAAAGGCTCTGTAGTGGCCTACAGCAATGATATTAAAGAAAATGTATTACAAGTTGTATCCGAGGATTTGATAAATAGCGGAGCTGTTAGTCAAATTGTAGTGGAGCAGATGGCTCAAGGTGTTCGTAGACTATTAAAATCAGATGTAGCAATTGCTACTTCAGGAATTGCTGGACCAACAGGTGGCACACTTGAGAAGCCAGTTGGAACTGTCTGGATTGCAGTTTGTTCTGACGATAAAGTGATAAGTAGGGAATTTCATTTTGGCAAGATGCGTACGGAAAATATAGAACGTGCCACGCAGGCTGCATTGCTCTTGTTGAAAGAAATTTTATAATGTAAGTTGAACAATATCAGTAAAATAAATTATATTTTGCAAGAAAGTGCAGGCTTATTAAAATTTATAGCTATAAAAACTTGCATTATTGAAAAATATAGTGTACTTTTGCACACTGTTTTTGAGAAAAAAAGTAAACAATAAAAAGATATAGAAATGTCAAAGATTTGTCAAATTACCGGAAAGAAAGCAATGGTAGGAAACAACGTATCACACTCTAAACGTCGTACTAAAAGAACATTTGAGGTGAACCTGTTTACAAAGAAATTCTATTGGGTAGAACAAGATACCTGGATTAGCTTGAAAGTTTCGGCTAACGGACTTCGTACCATTAACAAGGTTGGATTGGATGCTGCCATTAAAAAAGCGTCAGAAAAAGGGTATTTATACGCATAATTTAGGAGGAAAACTACAATGGCAAAGAAATCAAAAGAAGCAAGAGTCCAAGTAATTTTGGAATGCACAGAGCACAAAGAAAGCGGTATGCCGGGAACATCTCGTTATATCACTGTAAAAAACAGAAAAAACACTCCTGCTCGTATGGAATTGAAAAAATATAATCCAATTCTGAAGAAAGTTACTGTTCATAAAGAAATTAAATAAAATACTGAATTATGGCTAAGAAAACGGTTGCATCTCTCCAAAAAGGAGAAGGTCGTTCATTTGCAAAGGTTATCAAAATGGTGAAATCACCTAAAACCGGTGCTTATATGTTCCAAGAAGAAATTGTACATAACGATAAAGTGAAAGATTATTTCGCAAAATAGTAATTATCGTTACTTAAAAATAGATAGAATCCTCTCATTATTTTAAATGAGGGGATTTTTTTTGCCATTAGGTCAAAATTATTTATATTTGCAAATAATTAAATTAACTTTTAAGAAATTTGTGATTCAACAGAATCATAAAACTAACTCAAAAACCCATGCAGGACGTGAAATTCCTGCATGGGTTAATATCTGTAAGAGTTTATTAATTAAGTGGTTTGCTTCCTTTTATTGTAGCAAATTTTCTATTTCGATTTTCAAAACAGGTAAGTGTCTCACAATAGTACCCCATATAATTTCATTGTCAATTTTATCATATCCGTGTATTACCCGGTTTCTCATACTTATAATTTGCTTTTTGCTTGAAATTTTGATATTTGCATCTAACTTTTCAATGCGGTTCAACGCTTCACCAATAATTTCAAATTCACGTTCAATGGCTCTTCGTAGCATTTTGTCGGTCAAATAAATATTAAAATCACGCTTGTCGCCCAGATAATTCTCTATTGAAATGATGGACTCGTGTATGTCGTACAAAAACTTTTTGATTTCAATTTCCATAAAGTAAGGTTTTTGTTTTGTTGACAGTATCAATAAAATATGGATTTGACAAAGATTTTTCGGTAACTAAATCAACTGGACGCTGAAATAGATTTTCGAATTTATCCGCTAAGTCAAAATAAGTATCGGCATAATCACCATAATCCATAACATTGAATGCGATAAGCAAATCAATATCACTTTTTTTATTGAATTTATCGGTGCATACTGAACCAAAGGCGAATAAAGCTTTTACATTGTGCGACTGGCACAAGGCTTTAATTTTATCCAAATTGTCTGTTATTAGTTTTTGCATGGCTTTATTTTCAATTCTTTTAGCTGTATTCCTCAACAAAGATAATTGAAAAATGTCAATCCAAAAGTATTTACCTAAAAATTAATAGTTTGTATAGTTGAATGGAAATATTCTTAAATTTGCTGATTTCAAGTTTTTAGAAAGTAAGTTTTCAAATAATCCTTTCATTTTCCAAAATGAAAAGATTTTTTTTGCCATTAGGTCAAAAAAAAGACTTAATTTTGTATGCAAATTGTTTTAGTTATAAGTTTATTGAGTTGAAATGTTGATTTAGTTGATTAGGTTTTATTGTCTATCATCTATCAACTATCAACTATCAACTATTAAAATATGGGATTATTTAATATTTTCAGTAAAGAGAAAAAGGAAACACTCGATCAGGGCTTGTCAAAAACCAAGGAAAGCGTATTTTCGAAACTGACTCGTGCAGTTGCCGGAAAATCTAAAGTAGATGATGAAGTTCTTGATAACCTCGAAGAAGTTTTGATTACTTCCGACGTTGGTGTGGAAACAACTTTAAGAATAATTGAACGCATAGAAAGCCGGGTTTCAAAAGATAAATATGTCAATACAACTGAACTGAATGTAATTCTTAAAGAGGAAATTGGAGCATTACTTTCAGAAAATAATTCTGATACTCCAATTGATTTTGATGCTGTCTTACCCCATTCTCCATACGTAATTATGGTAGTTGGAGTAAATGGTGTTGGAAAAACAACTACTATTGGGAAATTAGCGTATCAATTTACTAAAGCGGGTAAAAAAGTATATTTAGGAGCTGCTGATACCTTTCGGGCAGCTGCTGTAGATCAGTTGGTCATTTGGGGAGAGCGTGCCGGAGTACCTGTCATAAAGCAAAAAATGGGTGCTGATCCAGCGTCTGTTGCTTACGATACAATAGCATCAGCTAAAGCAAATAATGCAGATGTGGTTATAATTGATACAGCTGGACGTTTGCATAATAAAATAAATTTGATGAATGAGTTGACAAAAATCAAGAATGTTATGCAAAAGGTTGTTCCGGATGCTCCGCACGAAGTGCTTTTGGTACTTGATGGTTCTACCGGTCAGAATGCTTTTGAACAAGCCAAACAATTTACAAAAGCAACAGATGTAACAGCGTTGGCCATCACCAAACTGGATGGAACTGCCAAAGGTGGAGTTGTTATTGGTATTTCCGATCAATTTAAAATTCCGGTGAAATATATTGGATTGGGTGAAGGAATTGAGCATTTACAAGTGTTTGATAGAGAAAAGTTTGTAGAAACTTTGTTTGAATAGAAATGGTTAGTCGTTTATTCGTTGATTTGCTTTTTCGCAAACCACTAACTTAAATATTTTGAAATGAGTTTAGAAAAAATAAATAAAGGAACAGTTGATTTAATAACGCTTGGTTGTTCAAAAAACTTGGTTGATTCAGAGCAGTTGATGCGTCAGTTTGATGCAATTGGTTATCAGGTAAGGCATGACTCGGCAAATCCCGATGGTGAAGTTGTAATTATAAACACTTGCGGTTTTATTGGCGATGCCAAAGAAGAAAGCATAAATACAATTTTGCAGTTTGCGGATTTACGCAAACAAAATAAAATAGGGAAACTTTTTGTTATGGGTTGTCTTTCTGAACGTTACTTGAAGGAGTTGCGTTTGGAAATACCTGAAGTAGATAATTTCTACGGTAAATTCAATTACAATGATATTTTGACTGACTTGGGTCAGGAATATAGGGCAGATTTGCGCTTGGAACGTACATTGACAACACCAAATCATTACGCATATATTAAAATTTCAGAAGGTTGTAATCGAACGTGTTCTTATTGTGCAATTCCGATAATAACCGGTCGTCACCGTTCGCGTTCGATGGAAGACATTGAAACAGAAGTGAAAGGTTTGGTTGACAAAGGAGTAAAGGAATTTCAATTGATTGCTCAGGATTTGTCATATTACGGACAGGATCGTTATAAAACACTGAAATTAGCAGAACTGACAGAGCGACTTTCGGATATCCAAGGTGTGGAGTGGTTACGTTTGCATTATGCTTATCCGGCTCAATTTCCATACGATTTGTTGAAAGTGATGCGTGAACGGGATAATGTTTGTAATTATCTGGATATAGCTTTGCAACATGTGAGTGATAACATGCTAAAGCAAATGCGACGTAATATTACTTCGGCTCAAACTTGCGAACTTATTGATAGGATTCGTACCGAAGTGCCCGGCATACATTTACGTACTACTTTATTACTTGGACATCCTGGTGAAACTGATAAGGATGTGGAGGAATTGAAGGATTTTGTACGTAAAGTGAGATTCGAACGTTTAGGAGCTTTTGCTTTTTCGAATGAAGAAAGTACTTTTGCATATAAATCCTATTCAGATAATATTCCCGAAGAAGAAAAGCACAAACGTGTGGATGAAATTATGTCTATTCAGCAGATTATTTCAGCAGAGATTAATCAATCTAAAATTGGAAAGACTTTGAAAGTAATGGTTGATAGGGTAGAGGATGAGTATTTTGTAGGGCGAACTGAATACGATTCGCCAGAGGTTGATCCTGAGGTGTTGATTCCAATTTCGACTTTAGGAGTAAAAAAAGGTGAGTTTTATGATGCGAAAATTGTTGATGCAACAGATTTTGATTTGTATGGTGTTTAATTACTTATTTTCAATTTACAGTTAATACTATTTTCAATTTTTTATTTATATAACAATCATATTTTTATACTTGTAACTAGTAATTTAATACTTGTAACTCCTTATGAATCACAAAGAATTAATTGCCAGTATGGCTACAAAATTAAATGCACCAAAATCTGTGGTGGAAGATTTGTTAGAAACTACTGTGAAAATATTCACCGAGCAGTTAGTTGAAGAAAAAACAATCGGGTTTCAGAGTTTTGGTAATTTTGAGGTAAGAAAAAAGGAAGAACGCCTTTCGGTACATCCTTCTACTCAGATTCGTACCCTAATACCACCTAAATTGGTAGTCAATTTCAAGCAAAGCAATATTTTAAAAGATAAACTTAAAGACTTACCGCACCATGAATAAGGAAAAAATTTCATTTCAAGAAATTGTTGACCTCGTTGCATCCAGGGCTTCGGTTAGCAAACGGGCTACAGAAGATTTTCTGAAAGTTTTTTTTGCATCTATCGAAGAAGCTTTAATGGCTGGGGAAGTAGTAAAAGTAAAAAATTTGGGAACATTTAAACTTCAATGGAATGAACCTCGTAAGAGTGTGAATATTCAGACTGGTGAAGAAATTATGTTGGCGGGATATAATAAAGTAAGCTTTGCACCGGATGTTCTATTGAAAGACTTAGTTAATGAGCCTTTTGCTCATTTAAAATCAGTTCAGTTAGAAGATGAAAATAAGGAAGAAATGAAGGATGATGATCAGACAGATGTTGAGTTGGATCCTCTGCGTATTTTTACAGACCAAGCTACTGAAATAAAAAGTCTTATTTCCGAAATCCAAGCTTTATCAACAAATAAATTAGTAAGTGATAATGAAGAGATGTCTTTAGACTCTGATTCAATAATTTACGAAGAAGAATTAGTGAAAGATGAGGACAATGTTGTTGATAATAACGATTTTGAACTGATTAAGGACAGGGAATTAGAAATGGCTCGGGAGCTAGAACGAATCAGAGAGTTAGAACTTGCCAAAGAAACAGAAATAGCTAAAAATAAAGAACGGGCTAAAGAATTAGAAATAGCTCTGGAAGTTGAGCGAATTAAAGCTCTGGAACTTGAAAAAGAAAAAGAGTTAGCCCGAAATACAGAACAGGCTAAAGAATTAGAAATGACTCAAGAACTGGCTCGAATCAAAGAACTAGAACTTGAAAGAGAAATTGAAGAAATTAAAAATAAAGAACAGGCTAAAAATTTAGAGCAAGCTCACGAACTAGAACGAGTGAGGGAACTGGAACAATCCAAGGAACTAGAGTTAAATTTAAAGCTTGAAAAGATCAAAGAATTAGAAAGATCCATAGCTTTTGAAGAATCCAAGGGTTTAGAATTGACTAAAGAAATTGAACGTGTCAAACAACTTGAACAGGTTAAAGAATTAGAAAGGACTAAAGCATTAGAGCTCGCCAAAGAACTTGAGCAAGTAAATGAATTGGAACTTGCTATACGATTAGAACAAGCAAAAGAGTATGAACTATCTAAAGTACTTGAGAGAGCTAAAGTATTAGCACAGGTTAAAGAGCAAGAGCTAGCCAATGAACTTGAGAGGAATAAAGATTTAGAAATTAGACGAATAATGGATAAGGCTTCAGATTTAAACAGAATCTATGAAGCACCTATTGCGCAACCTCAACCTACAGTTACTGTAACTTCCAATGCCTATAAACCTGTAGATAGAGCACAACCCGTTGGAGGTAATTCCGTCAGACCGATTGTTAGAAATGCAAAACCACAAAAGAAATCAAAAACGTGGTTATGGATTCTAATAATATCATTACTAGTCGTTGTTGGAAGTGGCATTGGAATATATTTCTTGTCTTTTAGGGCAAATGAGCCGACGTCAATACCAGAAACAGTTATAGTTCCAAAGGATACAACTTCATTAGACTCTATTGGTTCAGGAAAACCTGTTGATAGTCTCCAAATATTGTTTGATAATCCGCGTGTTTATTCTGAATTTATCGCATCAGAGCGATTAAGACGTGGAACTAGATTGACACAAATGGCAAAACGTTATTATGGAACTTCGGATTTTTGGGTTTATATTTATGAAGCAAATATGAAAAAGCTAGGTAATCCAGACAAAATTTCTTCGGGAACATTGATTCGTATTCCAAAAGTAGACCCACGACTAATTGATGGGAAAAACCCCAGATGCATAAATAAAGCCCGTGAATTACATGATTTATATGTAAAATAGAAGTTCAGTTTTTTTTGTGAAAGATTTATATTATAAAAGTTCTGCAATTATTAATGATTACAGGACTTTTTTTTGTTCAAAAATGTATAAATATAGATGAATGAACAGGCATTAAATCCGTCTATACTTAAAAATCTCAATTCAGGTTAATAGATATTAAATCAGCGTGTTAACATATCATTTTGTGCTATATTTGCTAAACAATAAAAACACATAACTAACATTTATAAATATGATTCAATCTGTTGATATTAGAGAACTTAATGAACGCATCGAACGACAAAGTTCTTTTGTAGATGCTTTAACCATGGGAATGGATAGAGTTATTGTCGGTCAAAAACATTTAGTGGAGTCCTTATTGATTGGTTTACTTTCCGATGGACATATTTTGCTCGAAGGTGTTCCAGGTTTGGCCAAGACATTAGCAATAAAAACCTTGGCTGATTTGATTAAAGCTGATTTCAGTCGAATTCAATTTACCCCGGATTTATTGCCTGCTGATGTTATTGGTACAATGATTTATAGCCAAAAGAAAGAAGAATTCAGTATTAGAAAAGGACCTATTTTTGCAAACTTAGTTTTGGCGGACGAAATTAACCGTGCCCCTGCAAAAGTGCAAAGTGCTTTATTGGAAGCAATGCAAGAACGTCAGGTTACTATTGGTCAGAATACATATAAACTAGATGAACCATTTTTGGTTCTTGCTACCCAAAACCCGATTGAACAAGAAGGAACTTATCCACTTCCCGAAGCTCAGGTGGATCGTTTCATGCTGAAAGTAATTATCAATTATCCGAATAAAGAGGAAGAAAAATTGATTATCCGTCAGAATTTGTTGAAAGAAAAACCGACAGTACTTCCTATACTAACTCCGAAAGACATAATTGAAGCTCGCGATGTAGTTCGTCAGGTTTATATCGACGAAAAAATTGAACGTTATATTGTTGATATTGTGTTTGCTACACGTTATCCTCAAGATTATGGACTCGATTCGTTGAAAGAGATGATTTCTTTTGGTGCTTCGCCTCGCGCATCTATCAATTTGGCATTG
>Ga0302215_10002956_pt1 | contig 11581 bp, 5 predicted proteins | sample II_Fen_N3_1_FD_194580 | JGI IMG/M metagenome (GOLD analysis project Ga0302215, IMG submission 194580) | Peat permafrost microbial communities from Stordalen Mire near Abisko, Sweden - II_Fen_N3_1 | ecosystem: Environmental > Terrestrial > Soil > Wetlands > Permafrost | place: Sweden: Abisko... | reverse complement strand
TCGGATTTTTCGTTTTATCGTAAATATAGGCAGACCATTTTCCTTTTGTCAACGTCATGCTTCCTTTATACGTAAAAGCTGCTACTGTCGGAGTTGTTGTCTTTGCCACAAAACGCAATGATATGCTATCATTTCCAAACGGTACTGTAAAATACTTCGGTGCAGGATCTGCCGGATAATAACCGCCAAGTGCCGTTGAGACCGAAGAATAATTCGCGTTATTAAACAAGAGCGTATCACTGTTACCGGTTACCGGCATAGCATTTAATACCCTGACTTCTGAATATTTGGTCAAATCCACTGTGCTGACAGGGAATGTGATTTCATTCGTTTGGCAAGACACAAATGCCAACCCAAGTATCGCAAATAAAATAATATTTATTTTTTTCATCTCGTAGAATATTTAGTAGTTATTATTGAGGTAAGCAAAACCATACCATAGAAGTGTTATAATTTGCTGCCAAACCTGATATGGGTGTTAACCCTGCTAAAGCAGTACGATTCCATATATATTCCGAATTATACCTTGGAAGAAGCCTGTAAGATGGAGAACCCAAATTTGTTGATTTAAAGGTACCTCTTCTATTGGTAACATTAGCAGATCCTAAGTAAAACCCTTTATATATCCTGGCTGCATCAGTATCCGCTTTATAAAATGTGTAGAGAGACGACCATGATCCATCTGCAGCACTCGGAACTCCACTTGATCCGACTTTCAGGTCATACTGATAACGACGTAAATCATTCCAGGTATCAAGTCCCCATGGATAAAGAGCGACGTATTTTTGCATCATAATATGTGAAAGTTCAAAATCAGTTGTAGTAAGTCCATTAACGTACTTGCTGTTCAAATAAGCTTGTGATAACGTATTAAACACTCCGGTACTAATCTTGTCGCCAATAACAGACGATTGTTTCCCGTTAGTTCCTTTAACCGCTGTGCCTTGTACAATATAGGCAGCCGTGGTCTGCATACTGGCAGCAACAGCACCTTTGAAAGTGGCTAAAGCCTCTGCTTTTAATCCTTTTCTGTATTGAGCTTCAGCCTTAATAAATTGCAATTCCGAATATGTCATGGCAATATAAGGGGCATTATCCCTGAACAACCATCTTCCTGTTCCGGAGGTAGCAGCTGTTGGTGCCGATGTAGTGCCAAAAACAGTAACCTGTGGAGTCTGTCCGGGGAGAGTTCCTTTAAAAGTATACGTTTTGAGATTTATCTTTGATAAGTCTGTAGGAACAGTATCTGTTGTACCAAAGAAACAGATTGCTCTCGGATCAAGTGTCAATGTATCGGTAACATACTGTTTATCCATGAGTTTGGTAACATTTCCTGTTGTAGAGGTATTCCCGGTATTCGGGTCATAATACTTCACCTTGCCGGTCATCACATCCACCATATAATCGGATTGGGTTATGACATTCGTCAGGTTGCCTCTCAATACTCCATAGAAGTTACATAGAGCAGAAGTTGTACCTCCAGATACCGTAACGGCAGCATCGTCTCCGTAACTTGCCATTGAGCTATTAACAGCAGTAATGGCAGAGTCCAAATAAACCGGATTTTTCATAGACAATGTCATATAGTTCTTGGCAAGAACCCCATAGGCAAACTTCAACCATTTTGTCCGGTCACCCTTATACATAAGATCATTCGTGGCAATTGAAGCCGGATAGGTTGTAGCATCGGGAACACTTAAGATAGCAATTGCCTGTTTTGCCCACATCCTCGATTGACCGAAAATATATTCCTGAGAATCATAGTCAAATACTGTTCTTCCCGGATCCAGAAATTCTTTACAAGGAGCTTCACCATGCAGGGAAGTCAACTCATACCAGCCATAAGCTTTTAATGCCAGTCCAATGCCTGCGTAAAGAGGTTGATTAAGTTTCTTTCCGTCATTAATCATATCTTCCAGGTTCTGTCCCCATTCGTAATAAACCATTTTCCATACTTCGGCATAATCACTTGTCGGAGCATAATACATGGTTGAACCATATGTTGAACCCACAGTTCCACTGCCACTGAAATATTGGCTTATAGCTCCCGCTGGTCTCATATCATAATAATTCGATGCAAATCCGCATAGAATTGGAGCTAACCGTAAGTTTGGCTGAACCCAATCCGGGGTATCGACATTTGTGTTGACATCTAAATAGTCACTACATGATGTTGCTACAAATAATGGTAATATTATTGCTAATGTTATTAATATCTTTTTCATATTTTTCAAAATTAAAAAGTTATGTTTAATCCACAAGAGAGTCCGCGTGGAGCACCTATACTTAACATATCAAATCCAACACCTCCGGTTCCACCTACAGCAGATGAAGTGCCATTACCAGCAGGATCGATGCCCGAATAGTTTGTCAGGATAAACAAATCGGTTCCGGCTGCATATACAGACAGTGCAGAGACCAGGTTGCCGGAAAGTTTAGCAAGAAGCTTTTTATCAAAATTATAAGACAATCTTATTTCGGACATATTTAAATAATTGACGTTCTTCTCAATCCAATCAGGATCTGCTCCGGCATACCCATACTGCAAGCTTCCAAGATTTACAGCTATGTTACTTACTGTCGGGTTAGAACTATCTTGTTTTCCGTCTTTAAGAACTCCGTTAAAGACCACAGAACTCATCGACCTTTGTGCAACTGACTCGGAACTTAAGCCGTTAGTCATCATGATTCTTTTAGTTCCGTTTACTACTTGAGTACCCAATTTACCACTCATCAAACAGGATAATGCAAAATTCTTATACTTGAGGCTTGCTGTAAATCCAAAATTTAATTTAGCCTCACGGTCTCCCAATACAGACCATGTACTGCTTATTAAAGGCATTCCACTTGTAGGATCAATTAAAATCTGGCCCTTTGCATTCCGTTGATAGTCATTACCAGTGATGGTAGTAATAGGACTACCCACCATAATACCGTTTCTAAGATTACCCGAAACCCATGTGGCAGAGTTGTAATATTCGGTCACTCCTGTAGGCAGGGATAAAACTTTACTCCAGTTCCGACTTCCGTTTACACCAAGATTAAATACCAAATCTCTGTTTCTGATAAAATCATAAGAAACCAAGAACTCAGTTCCATTTGTTTTAAAAGATCCCATATTTCGGTTGTTTAACACAAAACCTGTAGCATAAGACATACGAAACCCTGTAATAATTTGATCTTTTGATTCAGTATTATAATAAGCCCAGTCAAAACTCAATCTGTTATCAAACAAACGACCTTCCAAACCAACCTCCCAGGAATTATCCATTTCAGGTTTCAAAGCAGTGTTTGGTCCGGTAAAGCCATAGGCATATCCTGAGCCGGTAGTAGATTGCAATGCAAGTGTTGGTTGGATTGAAAGAGGAGGTGCATCTTTACCCACTTGAGCAACAGAACCCCTTAATTTAAGATAATTCCAGGTGTCTGAATAGTTCTTCATAAAAGGAAGTTCGGACAACATAAAACTAAAGTCGGCAGCCGGGTAGAAATAAGAATTATTAGCCACCGGAAGGGTTGAGGACCAATCGTTCCTGCCTCTTACTGTTAAGAATGCTAAATTATTATAAGAAGCCATGAACGAACCGAAAACAGCCTGAATTCTACGAGTCTTTGTTGCATCAATATTGACTAAGGTTGTTGGGTCACAATTGTTAATCGATTGAAAATCCTGAACATAAAAGCTCGACCCATGAACGGCTAATGTTTTTGATCCAGTTTCCTGTTGGTTATAACCTCCCTGTATTGAAAAATCAAATTTGTTTAATTTCTTCGTATAAGAAGCCAATAAGTTTATCGTAGGGTCGGATTCTATAACATTCGACTGGTCATAACTTCCACTTTTAATAGTCGAAGATGTAAATTGAGGATTAATAGATGTAATATAGGTACTTGAAGAAGCATCCCATCCAACTAATGCCCGGATCTCAAAGTCCTTTACCGGGGTTATCGTCACATTCATAACAGATATAAAACGATCGGTAACATCATATCGTTTATTCCGGTACATATCATAGTAAGGATTTAAAATATCAATATCCTGATAATTAGCCGGATACTTCATGGAAACGCCATCCGCAGCCAAATAGGTTTTCATATTGTCGGTTGTTGGCCAATTCATCGCCATGTCCAAAATACCACCTGCTCCCTTTGCCAATTTATTATTGGTACTGTTGACATATTGCATGGAAGCGTTCATACTCAACCATTTACCAACCTTTAACGTTCCTGCCAATGAGACATTCTTACGTTTATAATCCTGAACGGCAAGTACCCCTGTTTGATCGATCAATCCGGCGGAAGCACGTATAGTCATTGCATCATTCCCAGCATCAAATGAAACATTGTGTTGTTGGCTGACACCTGTTTGAAAAAGGCCACCAACGTTATCATACTGGGTTGTCCCTGCAGCATAAGGGGCACCAAATTTCTTGGCATTATCATAATTCGTTGTTCCATAAGATCCCTGATCATACATCGTCTGAATGACCGGAATTCTGTTTACCTTGTCAAATTTGACATTGTTGCTGTAGGTAACTCTTGATTGTCCTGATTTACCTTTTTTCGTAGTAATAATGATAGCCCCGTTTGAAGCGTCCGATCCGTAAAGAGCAGCAGCAGCGGCACCTTTCAGGATAGATACATTTTCAATATCATTCGGGTTAATATCCGATCCACGGTTGGTAAAGTCATTTTGTGCACCGGTTGTCGAAGTTGATGGTGGTACAGCCCACTGGCTGTTCATATCAAACGTGGTATTACTCATCGGAACACCGTCAATAACATACAAAGGATTGTTGTTACCGGAAATGGAAGTCGGTGCCCTAAAAACAACGGTTGATGAAGCACCTGGCGAGCCTGATGATGCAGTAACATTAACACCTGCAACACGTCCCTGCAAAGCATCAATAAAATTTTCACGTCCTGATTCGGAAATATCTGAACCTTTTACGTTTTGAATCGAAGATCCTACAGAGCGTGCAGCCCTTTTTACTCCAAATTCACCAATTACAACAGTTTCCTGCAGCATTTTTGCATCTTCCAGAAGAGATACATTTATGACAGATCGATTGCCGATTACTTCTTCTACCGCTTTGTAGCCGATAAACGAAAAAATCAATTTGCCTTTCGCTGGATTAGACAGAGTGTAAAATCCATTAGCATCTGTAATAGTTCCGCCAGAAGTACCTACAACTTTCACTGATGCTCCAATAATAGCCTCACCATTAATGTCAACGACTTTTCCGGTAATGGTTTTGTTTTGAGCAAACGTAGGGTGAGAAATCAAACAAAGCCCTAATACGAGTAGCAATTTGCTCAAAAAATTTAAGTTTACTTTTGTTTTATATTTCATATTCTTACTTATAAAGTTTTAAAAATATTTAGTTAATAATTCGTTCTTGTTCCTTTCTTTAGGGTTTTTACTTTTTCATAGGCATTTTCTCTTTTTTTTTATTGTTAATGTATTTGTTGACTAGTTTATCTTAACTTTAGAGTGATTCTTTTTATGTCGTTTTTACTTCTTTAATGCCAAAATCTCTATCAATGCGGATGAATTTTGTCAGAATGAATCCCGGAATAGTACAAATCATCACCCAGATAAAGAAACTATGATAACCCCAAAGTTCTTGTAACCATCCTGAAATCATTCCGGGAAGCATCATCCCCAGAGCCATTATACCAGTACTAAAAGCATAATTTGATGTTTTATGTTTGCCAGCTGAAATGGAAAGCATGTATAAACTAAATGCCGTGAACCCAAATCCATACCCAAATTGTTCTATTACCACCGCACTACTGATTATCCAAAGTGATGATGTTTGAGCATATGCAAGATAAATATAAACAACACCCGGAAGATTCATGAATAAAACAAAAATCCAAAGTAAGCGCTTTAACCCATAAACAGATGCAAGCCATCCACCGAGCAAACCACCAATAATAAGTGCTATTAAGCCAAATGTGCCATAAATTAAGCCAACCTGTGAGGTCGATAATGCCAAACCACCCATTTGGTGGGAATCGAGAAGAAATGGAGTTGCTATTTTTAAAAGCTGGGCTTTCCCTAACCGAAAAAACATTAAAAATGCCACAATAATCCAAATGTCTTTTCTGTTAAAATATACAACAATGGTTTCTTTAAACCCTGCAAGGATCGATTTAATATCCATTGTCGTGGGCTCAGCATCATCGTTTGATTTCGGAAGCATTAGTTTGTGATACAATGCAAAAAAAAGAAACACGATGGCTAAAAAAACAAATGCAATAGCCCAGGCAGTAGAAATTGAATTAGAAGATACCAGTTTACTTAAGCTAAGCGAAATCGATGAATTCTCTAAAAACCCAACGGCCATTATCAATAACCCTTGACCGGTAATCATGGCTATTCTGTAAAAAGTAGTCCGAATCCCAACAAAGAATGCTTGTTGGTTTTCGTTTAACCCTATCATGTAAAATCCATCGGCAGCAATATCTTGTGTTGCTGAGCTAAAAGCCAGCAACCAGAAAAAAGCCAAAGTCCCCTTCACAAAATAGGAAGTAGGCAAAGTCAAGGCTACACCTGCAAGTCCGGCACCTATTAGAAGTTGCATAGTAACAATCCACCATCGTTTGGTTTTCACTAAATCGACAAGTGGGCTCCAAAAAGGTTTAATCACCCATGGGAGGTAAAGCCAACTGGTATAAAACGTGATATCGGTATTGGAGAGTCCAAGTCTTTTGTACATAATGACGGATAACGACATGACAACAACATAAGGCATACCTTCTGCAAAGTAGAGCGACGGTACCCACGACCAGGGATTTCTATGTTCCGAATTGTTTCTTTTCATTCGAGTAACAACATTAATACACTAAAGGCAATTCCAGATAAGGAAACTGCGGTTCACTGAATCCAACTGACCGATACAATTTCTCACCATCTTTAGAAGTGTGCAAGGCTACTTTTGATACACCCATTGATTTGGCTGTTATCAAAAGTTGCTTCAGAATGAGGGTTGAAATCCCTTTCCGGCGCGCACCTGGAATAGTATACATATTTAAAATATCACCTTCCAAATAAGATGAGCGATTGAAATCACCCGGAATCACCCGTAAAACAATCCCACCATACGCAACGGCATTACCTTCATGCTCTGCTACAAGTGCTATAAAACTGCTATTGGATATACTTTTATGAAAAAACTCGTTCATTTCAACTTTTAATTCTTCAATAAAAGAACTTTCTCTTTCTCCCTGCATTTCGGTCAGATAGTCAATGCGATAACGAATCATTGATGCGATATCTACTGCTTCGACATTACGTATCTTAATTTTTGAGATCTCAATGTTCATATGCCATAGTCTTAATGCACATTATTAAAAAATTATTGGAAAGTGAAATAAAATCAATGATTCGACCCTAAACTATAACGGTCGTGCGACCATTACACCTGTCGCTGAATTATGAGTATTCAGGTATTGTTCTAGTGTTTCAGTTGAAATAAGCACTTTTTTATATTTTAAACTAGCGTGTAAAAGATGAACTCGTCCGTCTTTATGGATAGCAATAATTACGTGGGAAATATCCATACCCGGCATATTTGTTGTAATGCCAAGGATATCCCCATCGTGTAATAAATATTCTAGCTCTGGAAGCTTGTTTTTAGGAATATACCAGGTTTGCCTTTTTGAAATTTCACTTTCCTGGAAAGCAATATCTTTTACAAAATCAGGATTGTTTTTTAATATCGGATAATTTTCAGGGTGCTTTGACATGAAATTAATACTATTTGCAAAGTGAAAATCCCCTAAGTCTTTCGAAATACTTTTGACCAAGGCTTTTTTATCATTATTAAAAATCCAGTCGCTGAAATAATGTAAACGGGATGGATATTCGTTTATAATTCCATCATGATAGCGTATAAGCTTCAAGTTATAAACAAAATCATTGAACGTTGCATTCTCTTTTTGTATGGTTCGTGCCAGTGCCAGGCAGTTCTCTGCAAAAGTCGTGCAATCCAGTTCTCTGAGATTTACGACCATTTTCTCTTTTCCACCAACTTCAAGCGTGTTTGCTACATAAGGGGTTTCCTGAAAAAGCTTCCCTACTTTTATGACCAATAAGCCTGTTTCAAGTTTTTGATCTGTTTTGAGTTGCTTTAAAATGTCATCAACTATTTCCTTGTCACGCGGTAACATAACCAATTCATCAGGTTTATTTTGAGCCATAAGCTCTGAACCCTGACAGAAGGAAAACATCCAAAAAAATAAAACGAAAAATAGAATGTGCTTCATATTGATTAAATTTATGGGGAAATTCATAAAGCCATTATTTAGTTATAATGAATACCTCCAAACTTCGTATTTTAAAATTGAACATTCATTCTTAATTTTCAAGATCTGATTGATATTAATTTTTATTTAACATAAAAATAAGATATATCTTAAAGTCTCTATAAATCATTTTGCCAGAAGTCATATTAGCGAGCTAAAGTCATAAATAAAAGCCATCTATTATTTACACTTAATAAATCACAAAATAATAATATTGTTAAGAATAAATACTATGTTAAAAAACATATTTGATTCATTTGTAATGGTAAAAATAGCACTTTATTTTGTTATTGCAAACGATTGCATAAAGTATTAACATGTTTAACAACATAAATAAATGAAAATATTGCTACAAACCGAGAAATATAAGGCTAATTCATTTTGTAACTACTTAGCACATATTACTTTCTTTTTGATTTTATATTTAGAACAATCTAACAATAAGTTTAACGGATAACCGATTCTTTGTTATTTTGTCAATTATGGACAATACTCACTACAAATTGGGTTTTAAAAAGACAGTCTTATTTTGTAATCATTTAAACATCAGATAGGATAGGTTCGATGAATAGCTACTCTATTTTGCCTAAATAAGCTTTTTTAATTTTTAGAGGTCCAAAACAGGTTTTTTCTGATCTACAGATTATAGAAAACAACCATATTTTAAATTTTGTCAAAGAATGCCAAAATTGATTTCATTAATTGATCTCTTTCTACGGAGCTTTTGATGGATTCAAATGGAAAGCCAAGCACACAAGTCTTATATTTTCCCTGATAAACAACTCCGGCACTCAGGTTATTCTCCGAATACCTGAATACAGTATAGGCATCATCTTCTGCAGGTTCTATCCCATCAGGGGATTCAACAACATAAGATTCGGAATTTAGGGTATTATAGTAATTGTACTTGCCCAAAAACATACCAAAAGGTGAAACAACAGTTTTCACTTTTCCTTCGGTAGCAGCTTGTCCTACCCGCCATTGGTATTTTAAAATGTGTTTTGCAAAATCAACATCCTTTGGTAACACTTTTCCATTATCCCATAAATCAGTAGCAACATACGCTCCACTAACAAAGATATTACCCCCTTGCTGACAATACTCAGTAATTGCACGTTGTAATCCGGCAGGGAATGTTTTAAATTCAGGAGCATGAACTCCACGACCTATTTTAGTCTGCTTCTGCTTTCCTAGTATTAAATCAACCAGTTTATACTCTTTCAGATTCACCATACTATCCATAACTGATTCATTACTGGCAGAGACATACGAATATCCGGCTTTCGCAATGGCCTGTCCGTGCAAAGCAGGATAATCAAACGTATTGCCGGCAATCACTTTCGATTCATAATTACTGTTACTTGCTCCGAAACCGGCGGCATCATCATCCATCCAGGGGATACTCCGGCGATATTCATTCTGGCTCCCAATAAAATTTGCGGCTTGTTTGTCCGGAACACCATGATCAAGGGCATCATAGAAACCAGCCACACCACAGGAAACAAAATCGGCAGGTCCGCTTATCCTGTCAAATCCGTTTACAATCATGACAAGTCCCTTCTCATTTATTGCCCGGTAAGCTGATAGTATTTCAGAAGGGAAACCGGCACCCCCCTGGTTGACTGCAACGATTTTGTAACTATAGGCAACACCTGCATGCTGGGTTAATACACAGGAATTTTTATCCACAACCAGTCCATTATCAAAGTCAGCATGACCTACCCGGGTATAAACAACATATTTATCAGGCCTGGCAGTTGGCTCAAGTGAATCGGTTACAGCTCTCCAGTTTAATTCAACCTTATTCCCCTTTAAAAAGCGAATACTGAAATGATCGACAGGAAGAGGCTGAACAACATATTTTTGTTTATATTGGGACGAAAGAAACTGAAGCATCCCTTTATAGATAGCCCGGCTAACCGTAAACCTGAAACGGGGATCAAGACCGTAGCGCATATCAGCAAAGTTTTGATGAGAAAGAAGTTCAAGAAGCATGGTGGGAACATTTGGTTCCTTTGCCTCTGAATAGGCTTTATTCCACATGCCCCTGCGCGTCCAGGTAGGGTCATAACAACGCCTAACATCATTTACAACCTGCGATTGAATCAAATCTGTCAAATCATGTGAAGCATATCTTGATACACCATTATTGAAGACTCCGGTGTCGGTACGGGTACAAAAGATGCCCAGCGTACCAATTATGGAATCGTTCGGTGTTGTCCCGGCATCGGTATGAAAAGCAAAGGCCATGTCTACCGGGATATTAAGTCCTGCAGTATTCGGAGCTACAGAAGATCCGCCGGAGATATAGTTTACCCATTTTCCACGGCATCGATAATCATCTGTGTAGTCGTTTTTCCCCTTTCCCGGACTATAGATACTATCCGGCATTCCGGCCCATTGTAACCAGTAACGTGCTGCTTCCGTGTAACGGGGATATCCACTTAACTGATATTCATACGGAATCACAGGTAACACTTTCTTTATAGTCGTTTTTGAGCTATCAGAGCTCTTTTTGTTTTCGGTTACATCCAAAGCATCATTTACCTTTCGGGCAATATTACCAAAACCGCCACCTATTTTAACCGCATCAGCCGTTATCAGTTGATCTGCTTTTCCTGATAAGTTACTTAATACAACCTTACCGGCATCCGACATTCCTTCATCAAAATTAAAATAGTCCAGAAAAATCCAGGTTCCACCACCCATTCGTTGATTTACTTTAAAGCTGGTCGATCCACCTTTGTGATACACCGTATAGAGAGCATCATCCGCACTGTTTGGGAGTGTCTTGTAGGAAACATACACAGCATACCTGCCTGCCTGAGGAATTTCGGGAATCCACTCTGCGTAGCTTTCCTTTCCTTTTTTTACTGATTTTATCTGACGGTAGGTGCCTTCAATAAACGGGTTCTCAGTGCCTTCATATTGTTCTTTTCGATTGGCAAAGCCGGTAAAATTTCCTGACTGCCATTCCATGTTAGCATCATCCTCCATATACGAAGATTTTCCACGGTTTACATCATTATCCACAATCACTTCGTTAGACTGCACATCCCGTTCTCGTGGCAACAATACATTTGCTCCTGCATTCTCAAGCATTGGAACCAAATAAGGGAGCACATAACTCTGTGGATATAAATCTTCCACCGTCTGAAATATACGGGCACGCTGCCATTCCCAACGATTCAGCTTCTGCTCAAAATAGAATCCATGACTTTGCCACATAGCAATATGTCTGTTTTGAAGCCCTTTCTCAAATTTATAA
>Ga0302215_10002953_pt1 | contig 11591 bp, 1 predicted proteins | sample II_Fen_N3_1_FD_194580 | JGI IMG/M metagenome (GOLD analysis project Ga0302215, IMG submission 194580) | Peat permafrost microbial communities from Stordalen Mire near Abisko, Sweden - II_Fen_N3_1 | ecosystem: Environmental > Terrestrial > Soil > Wetlands > Permafrost | place: Sweden: Abisko... | reverse complement strand
CGGTATTAAAAGATTGACTATGGCGATATTCTTACCCAAAAATTCTTTCTCAGTTCCTATTTTCAGCTTTCTTTTCCCTTCCATTTCAATTCATTCATTTCATCATTTTAAGGGTTTATTTCTTTGCCTGCTGCTTTTAATGTGGGTAGTGAGTGTGAATGGTGCTACACGTAACGCAACAGTTTCAGGAAACTGGAGTAATTCTGCAACTTGGGGAAATAATCCGGTTCCAACAATTGGTGACGTTGTTGTAATAAAAAGTGGAATTCTTGTAACTATGGATGTGAATCCGGGTAATTGTAATGATTTAACAATAAATGGCACACTTACAAATACAGATTTTAATAACTTAAATGTGTATGGTAATTGGGTTAATAATGGAACTTTTAATGGTGGAGCAGGGACTGTAACTTTAAATAGTTTAACTTCAAAAACTATAGGAGGTTCCAATACAAGCATTTTTAACAATTTAACCCTTGCTTATCAATCAATTTATTCACTGGCATTTAACCAAACAGTTAACGGCGTATTATATATCAACAACAATACGATGTTAAAACTTGGAATATTTAATTTGACATTAGGTACTTCAGCTTCAATAGGCAATATGTCTAACATGGGTAACTCATGCATGATTGTAGCTAATCAATCGGGGAAAGTACAAAAAAAGATTACTTCTTCAAATACTAATGTTCCTTTTACTTTCCCCATTGGTGATATTGCATCTGGCTCGGGATATACACCTATTACACTAAATTTCACATCAGGAACATATGCAGTGGGTGCATTTGTATCTGTGAATTTAACAAGTACTAAACATAATCAGAATTTTAGTCCTGCTTATCTTTCCCGATATTGGACTGTTGATGGGCAGGGTATTTCTTCATTTTCTTGTAATGTCTCCGGGACTTTTGATTGGGGTGTAAATATAAATGGTCACGGCGATTGGTCTAAAATGAATACTGCTGAATATGTAGGTTCGTCCTGGATTAATTATTCATCCATTTCAGCAAATTCTTTCACAGCAAATGGTGTTACTGCTTTTGGAGATTTCACGGCTATGGGATTACCATCTTTTACAACAAACAACTCTAATCTTTCAGAGCTTAATTATAGTTCGGGCTCAGGACCTTCGGGTAATTTATCAGTTTATGTTACGGGGTTAAATATAACAACCGGAGTAATTATTACACCTTCTGCGGATTTTGAAATTTGTTTAACTTCGGGAGGCACATATCAATTAGCTCCACTTACAATACCCGGGTCAGCAAATAATATACCTTTCTTCGTACGTTTAAAAGCCGGTTTAAAACCCGGTATTTATAACAATGAAACTATAGTATGCACATCCAATGGAGCAACACCAGTAAATATTACAGTTTCGGGTACAGTTTATGCATCAAACTTTTATTCTCAAGCTTCTGGTAACTGGAACTCAAATACTACATGGTCTAATAATTATTATGGTGGTCCAACAGCCCCATTAGGCGCTTATCCTTTAGAAGGAGATAATGTTTTCATTGAAAACGATTATATAGTGACAGTAAATGTAAATTCAGCATGTGCAACCTTAAACGGCAGTCTTTATAAATCTGGCACTCTCACGTTTGGGGGTCCCTATACTTTGAACGTTTCAGGAAAAGTCCAACTGGGTGGCTCAGGAGATATTAATCAGAAAGGGTCAATCAAGTTTGCAAATGGGTCAACACTAAATGCTGATAATCTAACTTTTGGTGGAACAGCTCCTGGAATAATTAATATGACTTCTGGTGGAATATTGAATATAAGTAGTTTAAATGTAAATACCATTACAGGAAACAATTGGACACCTGGTACGGGAACCGTTATTATGAATGCAACGAATACATTACCGGCCACTCTGTTTACAACTTTCAATAATTTAACATTTAATGCCGGAACGACGACTGCAACTACAGCTTTAACAATTTTAGGTAATCTTAATCTTAATACAGGTGCAACATTCGAGGGAGGGGCTTTTACTCACAACATAGCCGGTAACTGGACTAATAATGGAGGAAGATTTACTCCGGGAACAGGAACTACTAATTTTACAGGATCCAGTTCGTCAATAAATGGTTCTACAAATACTCAGATATTCAATAATATTATTGTTGCCAAAAATCCAGGCACTAGTTTAAGTTATGCAGGAAATACAAATCTCACATTAAATGGTGATTTAACATTATCCACTGGGACATTTACCCTAGGTGCAACACTAATTGTTTCAGGTAACTGGTTGAATAATGGTGGTGTTTTCAATCCAGGGACAGGAATTGTAACTTTAAATGGTTCAGGCAAAAACATCGGGGGGCTAAATGCAACAACATTTAACAACCTTACTATCGCAAGTCCGGGGAACATCAATGTAATGAAATCAGTTTCGATTTCAGGTTTATTAACAATGGCTTCGGGACTTTTGTCCACGTCAACTACTCATTTACTTTCTATTACCAATACTTCACCTACTGCTATTTCCGGTGGTTCTGTTACTTCATTTATAAACGGTCCGGTGAGCTGGTCATTACCAACTATTTCTTCAGCAATCACTTATAATTTCCCTGTTGGTAAGGGCACTACTTATCTTCCATTTTCGCTGATTAATCCAACAACGACAGGAGCTACTAAGATACAAGTTGAGGCATTTGATGCAGGAGTTACCGGTAGTGCAGATGGAACTACCTTGAATTTATTAAGCAATACTGAATATTGGTCCTGGAAAACCAATGCCAATTTTACTTCCGGTTCTGTTTCATTAAATACTCCTTTAAAAGCAATAAATCCCTTGAATGCGATTGGCAGCAGCACGACTTCAAATGGTTCCTATACTACTTTATGGGGTACAACCGGCACAAATGACATAAGTAATTCAAAAGCCATTGGAGGTCCAAACCGGTTTTTTGTAATGGCAACTAAAACACTTCCCATACAACCTCCTGGCTTAGGGTATGCTTCCGCTTTTGCTGTTTTCACGGAAGTAGGTGCAATTTCAATTAGCGGAGCAACCGTTATTAATGGTAATCTGGGAACTAATTCAGGCGCAGTCACCGGATTAGACTATGCAACCATTTCAGGATCAACTCATATTGCGGACACCTACACGTTACAGGCAGCAGCTGATTTGACCATTGCCTATAACCAGTTCGATAAGTTAGGTGGTACTGTATTGCTCAATGCATTAGGAAACGGTCAGGTACTAATGCCGGGTATCTATCAAACAACTAATGCATCAACGATAAATGGAAATTTGACTTTAGATGCACAAAATGATCCAAATGCTCTGTTTATTATCCGGATAGGCGGTGCTATGGCAGGTGCTGACGTAAAAATCACTCTTGCAAATTCAGCGAATATAAATAATATATACTGGCAGGTGAATGGAGCATTTTCACTGGTAGGCAGTTCTAATTTTTCAGGTAATATTATTGCAAATGGGGCAATCGCTATTGCGGGAAATTCAACTGTTCTGGGAAATATACTCACTATTACAGGAGCCATAACAATTGACGCAAGTGTGGTTAAAAATGATGGATTAGATCATAAATATATCCTTATTGAAAACAACCTGATATGTTCAGCACAAACTATACATTCCGGTTCTACTCCAACCAAGTTAACAGGTACTCTACCGATGGGAGGCAATAATTATGTTTATTCGTGGGAAAGCAGCATTACAAACGGAGTTACAGGTTTTACACCAATAACAATAAATGGAAACACTCAGGACTATTCACCGGGGGTATTAACCCAAACATCCTGGTACAGAAGAATCGTTACTTCCGGTATATATTTTAACACTTCTCCGGCAGTCATGATTACAGTTTTAGAAAAAGCACCCATCATTACACCTCCTGTATTAGGGTCAGCTGCCGGTTTTTCCATATTTACAATTACCGGAGAAATTACAAATACCGGATATTCGATTATAACAGGTAATGTGGGAACGAATCATAGTCTTCATCCAATTAATGGTTTTCCTCCGGGAATAATAACCGGAGGTTCAATCCATAATGCTGATGCTGTCACATCGCAGGCAACTGCTGATTTATGTACGGCAAATTCCTATTTAGCTTCACTTCACGGAACTGTCCTTGATGTCACGTTAGGAAACGGTCAGATTCTAACTTCAGGGATCTGGGATACAGGAGGAGCAGCTACTTTAAACGGAGAATTAATTTTAGATGCACAGGGTGATCCTAATGCCATATTTATTATCATTTGTAGTGGAGCCGTTACCTCAACTCAATCATCCATTAAATTAGTGAATACAGCTAATATTAATAATGTGTATTGGTATATAAAAGGAGCATTTACACTCGCCCCAAATTCAGTTTTTAAAGGTACTGCTATTGTTACCGGAGCTATAACATTGAATTCAAACTCCATTCTTTTGGGCAGTTATCTTTCGACAGCAGGAACTATTTTAATAAACAACAATGCAATTTCAAATGATAATCTATTAAACAGGTTTATTATCAATGGTAACTGGAGCAACTCAAATAACTGGAGTACAAATGTAGTACCTATCTCATCAGACAACTTAAAAATCTCGGCTACAGCAAAAATAGACGATGATATTTCATGTTGCAATTTGACAATAGATTTGAATGGCTCAGTCACAATTTCTCCTGAAAAGAGCCTGACTTTATCAGGAAACATGACCAATAACGCTGGGGCCTCGGGATTAATTATCAAAGCAGACCCCTTGTTAGCCAATGGTTCATTGATTTTTCACAACGAATCGACACAACCGGTAAATGCTACAGTAGAAATGTATTCCAAAGCATCATGGGATTTAAGCGAATCAATTCCTGCAGGTAGTAAATACAAGTGGCAGTTCTTCGGTATACCATTTCGTTCGTTAAAAGCCAGTCCGGCATTTGATGGTGCCTATGTAAGGCGTTGGAATGAAAAAGGGAATGATACAAATTACTGGCTGCAATTGAGTAATGATTCAGTTTTGACCAAGTTTACTGGGTATGAAATAACACAATCAACAGCTAAAATATATTCTCTAACGGGAGAATTGGTCAATGACAACTTTCCTGTGAACCTTTCTTATACAATCGGAGCATATTCAGCCGGACAAAATATTCTTTGTAACCCATATACAGCAGCTATTGATATTTCAAAAATTATGTTTGGCAACAATACCGAGAATTCCATTTACTTTTATAACACCGGCACATACAACGATTGGAATTCAACGATCACCCCCCTGGGAGATGGTGCTGGCCAATACAACGTTTCTCCCACGCAGCTAAGCGGTACTGGTGAGATTCCGGGGCAAATACCTTCCATGCAGGGATTCCTGGTGAAAGCTACCGGTGCAGGCAGTAGCATTACTATTCCGTACAGTACTGCAGTAAAAAATACTGGCAGACAACGAATAACTCCGGTCATTCATTCTGTTTCTACCGACAAGGTCTTTACGAAGATTGATATAAAAGGATCCCGTTTTTCGGATCGGATGTGGATTTTCTCTTCTCCGGAATGTACGCCGCTTTTCGATAACGGATGGGATGGGTATAAAATTAAGGGTTCGATTCAGGCACCACAGCTTTATGTAGCTGGAGTTGACGGTGATTATCAGGTCAATGCGGTAAAGGATATGAATGGAACGCTGTTGTATTTTCAAAAAGGAGAAGATTCTGAGTACACCTTAACATTTACGCACGGGAATATTCCAGCACTTTATTCAAGCGTTTTTTTAATAGATTTACTTGAGAATAAAACAATTGATGTCACAGCAAATGCTTCAACTTATTCATTTATAGGTGAGCCAACCCCCGGAGCGGCAAAACGATTTAAAATTATAACCATTCCCATTGAAAAAGATGAGCCGGCTGTTCAGACTATGGTGAAAATTTGTTGCTCAGGAAATACTTTAATTGTACAAAACTTAAGCAGTCTGAAAGGAGAAATAGCCATTTATGATATGATGGGTCGGAATATACGAAAGTCAGAATTCATTCCATCCGGGACTACTGCCTTTCAGTTGGGATCTATCACCGGGGCTTATGTCGTAAAGGCCTTTACCAGCAACGTGAGTGAGAGTCGAAGAATCATCGTTGGAAAAGAATAGTGCTAAAAGAAAACAAAATACGTTAACGGTATGAATTTTAGCAGGTTCAGGATTTCCTCATTTAAATTCTAATTGCGTGAATTGATATGTAATAAAAAATAATCTGACATTCTAAAAAACAGCTTGATTTAAAATACCATAACAACATGTTTTAAAGTTAAAGTACCTGGATTATGGTGGAAAATTTTCAAAAAGACATATCCCAAAATGGGAGTGATCATGCCCTGGGGTAATTTTAGTCTTATTAAAAAAATAGTCCCTGTTTATTCCCATTTAATTAGATCGAATGCATGAATATAGATTGAATCATATTCTATTGAAATCAACCATTCAGTTTCTTCACGCTTCGTTCTTTTCAACACACGTTGAATTGTTTAAATATTTTTTAAACATAGTAATATTTTTTCAACAACCACCTCTCCCCTACCTAATATAAAACACCCACCTTTTTCACGATAGATCTTGTATCCTATTAAACAAATTACCAACTTATTGCTTATCATCACATCCTTTAAACCTTCTTGTTAAGTATTTTTTTATTTGTTTTAAATTTTTTCTAAAACTTTATCTTAATGTATTAATCATAAATAAGCCATATTGCACTATATATCAACCTTCTACAGGATATATAACATATATATTTTTTTAAAATATTTCATTATCTTTGTCGCAATATATACAGACTGCAACATTATATGCTACATTCTATAGTTAATATATCATAATTTCTGCCGGTTTGTTAAATTCCAAGAACTAGTATTGCATTTGTACGTTTTTTATAAATTTCGATTTCAGACTTTTAATTTATTAATTAGTTGGTGAAATCCTGATCTAAAGACCTAACATTAGCCAACTGTATTAATCGATATCAGAAGTTTGACTATGGCATATTTCTCCTCTTTTACTTTGATTCCTGTTTCAAGGAATAGCTTCTTTTTTTCCATTTTTTCGCTTCGTACTGACCACCTTTGGAAGTGTATTTTATTAACTTTGCTCATGGCAATAGGGGTGGTGAATGTAAATGGGGCAACTTATTATGGTAAACCAGGATCTGCACCAAATTTACGTACGAACTGGGGAACATTAAGTGGTGGAGGTGGAACAAATCCAGCTAATTTTACAACAGCCGGAGATATTTTCATTATTGAGAGTGGTGCTACAATGACTACAACAAACACATGGAATGTAACCGGAGCAGGTTCAACAATTAAAATTAACACTGGGGGAATTCTAATTGCATCAAACTCTGTAACGGCAACAGTTATGACTGTTGAAAGTGGTGCTACCTATCAACATAATCAAAATGGAGGAACTATACCAACCGCAACCTGGGATGCAGCTTCTAATTGTGTTATAACAGGTATTACTACTGCTGCTGGTCTTACAGGTTTCGGACAGACATTTGGAAATTTCACCTGGAATTGTACAAATCAAACATCAAACTTTTATATTGCATCCAATTTAACTATTGCCGGTAATTTTTCAGTTTCGAGTACTGGTACTGTTGATGTAAATAATCACGCACTTCGCATGTCCAACACGACAACTGGTTATACTATGATAGTGACTGGAAACGTACTCATTGATGTAAATACTACATTTAAAATGAACAATAATTCAGGTTCTTGTATTATGAACATAGGTGGAAATTTCACACTAAACAATGGAGCGGATTTTGTTATCGTATCAGGAGGTGCAAGTTCAACTGTAAATGTTAGCGGAAGTGTTAATATATCAGGTGGTACATTATCTATGAATGAAAATGATAATGTATCGCAAGGCACATTGAATGTCAAAGGAAATTTTACTTTTTCAAGTGGAATAATCACTGCGCAAACTGATGGATGGAAAGGGAACATCAATTTTACCGGTACCACTACTCAAACCTACTCCAAAACAGGGGGATCTATTTCAAATACTATAAATTTCACTATAAACAATTCCTCTATATTAGATATGGGAACAAGTATTATTGATGGAAGTGATGGTGTTTTTATTTTAAGTTCAGGTGGTAATATAATAACCTCGAATAATGGGGGTTTATCAACTTCAGGAGCAACAGGATCTATACAACTAACCGGCACCAGAACCTACAGCACAGGTGCCAATTACACCTATAATGGAACTGTCAGTCAAGTAACCGGGAATGGACTGACTGGTGCTAATTATTTGACTATAAATAACAGTGCCGGAGTAAAATTAAGTACAGCCATCATAGTTTCCGGTTTACTTACTTTGGCAAACGGGACGTTGGATATGGCTAATACAAATCTTAGTGTTGGATCAGTAACCGGCACTGGCAATTTGACTCACTCGAGTGGAGCAGCAGGAGCAAGAACTTTAATTATCGGTACTGACAATACCAGCCCTGCTGCATATAGTGGTGTAATCAGTAATGGAACAGCAACATCGGTTGCTTTAACTAAAACAGGAACAGGAACGTTAATCCTTTCGGGTACAAATACGTATACGGGTACAACCACTATCAGTGTTGGCACACTTAAATTAGGGAGTACTTCTGCTTTAGGAGGAACCAGTGGAACAACTTCAATCACTTCAGGTGCAGTGCTTGATTTGAATGGATACACACTGGGGACAGCAGAAGGACTTACGATTAACGGAACAGGTATTACTTTTGGGGGAGCGCTAATTAACAGTTCTTCAACAGGAGTAAGTTATAGCGGAACTGTTGCCCTTGGATCAGTTTGTAGTATCGGTACAACAGGAGATATCACTATAACAGGTGCCATGTCTGGCAATTATGCATTAACTAAAGTCGGTTACGGAATATTAACAATAGGTACAAACACTTCAACACAATCAATTACTGTTAGTTCAGGTACTCTTAAATTGGGGAGTGCTTCTGCTTTAGGCGCAATTTCCGGAATAACAACTGTCGCCAGTGGTGCAGTACTGGATTTAAACGGAATCACCTTATCAACGGCTGAACTTCTGACATTGAATGGAACCGGCCTTTCAAATGGAGGTGCACTTATCAATAGCTCTGGTACGGCTACTACTTATACTGGTGCGATAACTCTTGGAAGTGGGAGCAGTATTGGAACTACGGGAAATATCACGTTAGGTGGCGGCATTACAGGTGGATATGATTTAACTAAAGTGGGAAGCGCAACTTTAAGTTTGGGAAGTACTACAAGCACATTGGGTTCGTTAACTATCAGCACAGGAACGCTTATCTCAACATCCGTCACACTGAATCTTGCCGGTAATTTTACGAATAGTGGCATATTTACGCACAATAACGGAACAGTAATTTTTAATGGTAACGGTGCCCAAATTATCAATAGTGGAGGAAGTTCTTTTTATAATTTCAACATCACCAATACGGGGGGTACTTGCTCTGCTATTACAAATGGAATCACGGTGTTCAACACATTTACTACAAATGTGAATAGCACATTAGATATGGGTACAACTGTTTTAATTATAAATAATACACCAGCAAATTCAGGGACAATAAAAACACAAAATACGAGTACGGCGCCTATTTCAACCGGAAAAACCTGGAATGGAACCGTTCAATATAATGCATCAACTGGGGGACAAACAGTTGTAAACGGCACATACAATAATTTATCACTGAGTAATACCAATGGGACTCAAACAGCTAATGGAAATATAACCGTCAATGGGACATTATTAACAACGGTAGGTAGCACATTAAATATGGTGAATAATCAACTGTTAGGCACACTTTCAACAATAACAAATGGAGGTGTTATTCAAACACAAAATTCAAGTTCAACTCCTATACCCGCTGGAAAAACATGGGGTGGAACGGTTCAGTATGATGCACCTGGTGGTGGACAAACGATTATAAACGGTACGTATGGGATTTTAAACAATAATAATACGAGTAATACAAATAATGCCAGTGGAGACATTAGAACAACCACATTAAACACTTCCGCAGGTGGAACCCTGAATATGGTAACCTACGCATTAGTGACAACCAATATTACAAATTCAGGAATTATCAGGACTCAAAATACATCTGCCTCTCCTTTACCATCGGGATTGAATTGGGGTGGAACAGTGCAATATGACGCTACTGGAGGCGGACAAACGGTTATGACCGGAACGTATGGAATTTTAAACAACAACAACACAAATAACACCAATAGTGCAAGCGGGCCAATTATTGCCACTACTTTAAATACATCTTACAATGGTACATTGAATATGTCGACTTATACATTGGGGGTTACTAATGGTACAAATTCAGGGAATATAAGAACACAGAATACAACTTCCAATCCTATTTCCACTGGATTGAACTGGAGTGGAACGGTAACTTTTGATGCATCTGCAGCACAAACAATCCCTGCATCAACATTTAAAAGCCTTGTATTTTCAGGTTCCGGAATAAAGACATTGGGCTCAATAACAATCAGCAATGGAGGGTCGCTAACATCTAACAATCTGGTTTTAAACTTCACAGGTGATTTTATCAATAATGGAACAGCCTTGAATGCCGGAAGTTCTCCAATAACGATCACAGGAACAGCAGACCAAAACATAACGGGCTTTATAACAACAGGGCTTATTTCGATGACCAAAACCGCCGGAATTGCAACATTAACCGGGAATGTAACCGGCGGTGGTTTTACCATAAATGGGAACGGGGGAACATTAAGTTTGGGTACTGGACTAACTCATGCATCTACAGGAAATGTAATTCTCACAGCAGGAATTTTAAATGGAGGTTCAAGTACTTTAACCGATGCTGCAAACTGGACAAATAACGGTGGCACTTTTAGTGCTGGAACCGGAACTATAACCATGACTGGTACTCCAATTACAATTGGGGGAACGGTCACAACTACCTTTAATAATCTGACTCTTGGAAACGGGGGAAATCAAAATTATTCACTGGGATGTGGACAAACAGTTAACGGAATATTAAACCTTCAGAATAACACTCTGTTTTCGCTTGGATTATACAATTTAACGTTAGGTGAATCCGCTACATGTATCGGTTCTTTCGGCAATAATTGCAGAATTATAGCGGATCAATCAGGGCAAATAATAAAAATGATTTCCACATCAAATATAAACAATCCGTTTACATTTCCTATCGGGGATGCTGGAAATAGTGATTATTCGCCAATTACACTTAATTTTAGTTCAGGAACTTTTGCTCCAGGTGCATATGTAGCTTTAAATGTAAAAAACACAAAACATCCACAAAACATGAGTCCGACCAATTTCCTTAAACGGTATTGGACCATTAACCAATCAGGAATCACTTCATTTATATGCAATGTTACAGGTACCTTTTTGAATTCAGATGTAACTGGCAATTGGAATCTTCAAAATGCTGCAGAATATACCGGATTGATGCCATGGATTGGTTACACAGCTCTTGGGACGAATACATTAACAGCCAATGGAGTGACTGCTTTTGGTGACTTCACTGGGATGGGGATGCCTGTTTTCACAACGGATGTCAGCAACCTTTCAGGAT
>Ga0302215_10002949_pt1 | contig 11595 bp, 8 predicted proteins | sample II_Fen_N3_1_FD_194580 | JGI IMG/M metagenome (GOLD analysis project Ga0302215, IMG submission 194580) | Peat permafrost microbial communities from Stordalen Mire near Abisko, Sweden - II_Fen_N3_1 | ecosystem: Environmental > Terrestrial > Soil > Wetlands > Permafrost | place: Sweden: Abisko... | reverse complement strand
ATTTTGTACTTCGCGGCGTAACAGTGGTGGCACAATGGCTATGTTACCAAAGTACGACTGTTCCTGTATGCGAAACGAAAGAGCAAGTATGCGTTGTGCATTCATTGCTGTAAGTCGTGAATAAAAATTCAACAGTTTAAACTCGGTTTTATTCTTACCTGTATACTTAAAATCGGGCGTCAGAAAGTAATACTGATGCGCCACATTTACCATAGGTGCCCGTGGACTAAAAACACCATAGGTTACACCGCACAATAGTTCGTAGAAATTAATTACTACATCCGGTTGTTTTTGGGAAATAGTTCGTCTTATTTTCAGTACACTGGCAATATAGGTTGGTACCAACAGCAAATTATAAAGTATGCTGGCCAATAGAAACGACTTTTTACCTTTGGGCGATGGAAGAAAGTTCGGACTCTGAAACCGAATGACTTCTGTGCTTATCTTGTCGGTAAAGAAACCGGGTAAGGTTCGTTGTGCACTGCTTCCAACCATCACTGCCACTACTTCGTGACCGTTACGTTCGAGCATGCTTTTAAGACTGAGTGCCTGAGTAAAGTGCCCTCTTCCTTCGCCTTGTACAACAAATAGATATCTCATGTGCTACGTAAGTTGAATGTATATTAGTACTGTTTCAGACTATCCAGCATTTGACTTTCCAACACAACACTGCGATTATACCTTATCTTGGCAAATGCCACACGAACTGCAGCTACTTGTTCTTTTTCAGGAAAATCAATTACTTGAACTGCTTTTGGTTTTAATACTGTTTTTCCGTGTGTATACACTTCCCAGGTACCATCCTCATTTTCCAGTAGAGCAGTCATGCTTTCTACCCAATCACCTGAATTCAGGTAATGAATACCATCAATCATACGGTCGGCCGACTGATGAATATGTCCGCAGATAATACCATCGGCACGACGGGCACGAGCAAGCGCTACTAATTCATGTTCGTAGTTTGAAACATACGACACGGCTGATTTCACCTTTTGTTTAATGCTTTGCGAAAGAGAGAAATACTCCAGTCCTTTCTTGGCACGGTAGATATTGTAAATACGGTTAATCCACAACAACATGGTATATCCAATGTCGCCCAGTTTAGCCAACCAAACCATTTTAGAAGTTACACTGTCGAAAATATCACCATGCACTACATAATAGCTTTTGCCATTCTTTTCGTGTACATAATCTTTTACAATAGATATATTGGCAAACTCGAATGGAGCCAGGTGATCGATAAAATCATCGTGATTACCACGTATATATATAACTTTCGTATTATGGTTTTCCATCATTTTCATGATGATCTTAAAAAAGTCGGTATGTTCTTTCTTCCATTTTCCTTTACCGCCTTTTTGCAAGTGCCACCCATCAATAATGTCACCATTCATAATAAGTGTATTGCAATTTACAGTGCGTAGGAATTCGGCCAGTTGTGCTGTTTTTGAATGTTCGGTTCCGAGGTGTACATCGGAAATAACAATGGTAGGATAGAATTTTTGATTATTCATATACTTTGTTTTTTTTGTGCAAAGTAAGGGCAGGAGTATTGCAATATTAGAACAGAGATATGAAGAAGTGATTAAAAAAGGGTTCTTTCAAATTGTTGGTTGTAAGTAGATAAGGCATATAAGATAGGGGTTGTCAAGCTTACAGCCTGACAACTTCGATAAAAATGAAGCACTAACAGGCTTCAGGAAACAAATACCTTCTGGTAAAAACCATCCACCTGTAGAGTGTATACTCCGGCTTCGAGACCTTTTAATGATACACGAACGTGTGATTGATTATTGATGGATGATTTCAGTATACATTTCCCTGCTAAGTCGAACAGGAAAAGAAAGCCTCGTTGAGCTTTGCTAAAGCGTATATTTAATATATCGCTGGCTGGGTTTGGGTAAATTTTCATATTCTGCGTTTTAAAAATCTGACGCAAAGATAAAGTGTGGTTATTGAACCAAGGTTTCAATACTATTTCAAAACAGAGAAAAAAACAACAAGGAACTGTTACGGCGGAATAGATTATTAAGTCAACGTGAGTTGGATAGAAACAAATTATTTTAAATTAATTAAAAGCTAATGTTGGAATCCTGAAAAGATTCAACTTGAATAACTGCGGGTGAATTGAAAATCAGCGTAGCTAAACCCCACAGCCGTTAAGCTAAAAAAAAATAAAGGCTGAAAGCCTTATATATCCTAGCCCAGAACAGCGCTCCGGGTTATTATGTGCCTATATTTCAGCCCAAATACAACATTTACAACAGTAGGCAGTAGCTACCTATGCTTTCAATGCATGCAAAAAAATAACTATAGGTTGCTATGCTACTTAATTTTACATTATCTGTGTTTGTGCACTTAGTCATTTGACATTGTATTGTAAAACCAATGACATAATTCCGTCAAGTTCCACCCCTACTTTTACCAACGAAAATTCGGCCTATGCTTGAGCAACTCGTTTTACATATTTCACAATACGGCTATCTGGCCATTTTTGTATTAATCTTTCTTCAGGAAGTTGGTGTTCCAAACCCTATTCCCAATGAGCTAGTGCTTTTGTTCTCAGGATACCTCTCATTTACCGGAACATTAAATCCTACACTGGTTATTCTCTGTGCCATTGCCGGCGATTTGCTGGGCAGCACAATATTGTTTGTGGCATTTTACTTCTTTGGTAAGTTTATTCTAAACCGAAAACCCCAATGGATACCTCTACCCCGCAAAAGGCTTGAACGTGTCTACAAAAAAATCCGTGCTTCAGGACAATCGGGTATCTTCATTGGTCGGCTTACTCCTTTTATTAAAGGGTATGTATCAGTTCTAAGCGGGTTTATGCGAATTGCTCCAGCAAAATATGCCATCACACTGCTGCTTACTTCTTCTATATGGGCATTGGCCTATGTCTCCTGCGGTTATTTGGCCGGACCTTATTGGGAGTTAATTACACGAAACAGTCATACTATTCAATACTTTGTGTTGTCTATTGCGGCTGCTGTAATTGCCATTGTACTCATTTTACAATTATTCAAACGATTATTATCAACAACAAAATAAATTCAACTGTATATGAAAATTCATGTAGCTTCTGAGACCCAGTATATGGTAAAAGGGAATGGCGTACATACGGCATTTATTGACCATACAGAATTACTAAAATCGAAAAACGATATAGAAGTACTTATTAATAACGAAGGACGTGGCGATGTGTTTCACAGTCATACTTATGGTCCGTATTATTTTTTAAAAGGACTTGGATACAAACATCGCCGGGTTCACACGGTACATGTCATTCCCGATTCTATTAAAGGATCATTACCTATGTGGCCGTTGTTTATGCCTTTTGTAAAATGGTATTTAAAGCAAGTTTATTCGTATGCCGAAGTATGTATTGCCATTTCGCCTATGGTGGAAGAGGCCATTAAGGAAACCGGTGCAAAAACAGAAATAGTACGGATATTCAATCCTATCAACACTGAGAAATGGAAACGAACGCCCGAAAACAGAAAGAAAGGACGTGAGATGTTGGGGTTAAGCGATGACGAATTTGTGGTGATTGGCGTTGGTCAATTGCAGGCACGTAAAGGTGTCGAAGATTTTATGAATGTAGCTGCTGCTATACCCAATGCTAAGTTTGTATGGGCCGGAGGCAGACCTTTTAAAAGCATGACCGAAGGAATTGCCCGTATTGATGCCCGAATTAAGACAGCTCCTGACAATATTCAGTTTACCGGTATGTTAGACCTGGAACTGATGCCAGTGATATATGCCGCTGCCGATGCAATGCTTTTCACTTCTTATCAGGAAAACTGTCCGCTTGCTCCTATTGAAGCAGCTGCAGCAGGAATGCCGGTAGTTTTTAGAAATATAGCTGAATACAAAGCGTTGTACGATTCGTATTACCTGAGTGCTAATACTACAGAACAATTTATAGAAATAACCGAACAGTTGATGACAGACAAAGTGTTTTACCGCAATGGAGTTACTTTATCCAGACAACTGATTACTCAGTTCGACAAAGACAGAATCCGTCAAAAACTACTAAGCTTGTACGAACGGTTGAATGCCCGCATTCCGACCCTGTATCCTTCGTGGAGATAATGGTTACGAGGGAGAAAAAGATCGCAAATTACGCAAACCTCAATTCACTTGCATTCCCATAAACACTGTTGATACACTTTAGAATATCAACATAAAAAAAATCCAATTACAAGTTTAGTTTATAAACCGGTAATTGGATTTTTTATGTGCCTGTGAGTTTAGCTATCGTACCGAAATCATCTGTGTTGTAGAATTATCAACTGTAGGTAGAAAATCAGCATGAAACTCCATGGCATAATGGTCAGATAGGTTAGTAGTGCGTCCACCAATATGAGTCAGGAAAGTCTGTACCTTACGTTCCACATTGTGGATAAGAGCTGCGTTTCGTACCAATACATAATCTATCACCTTGCATTTACCATGTGGTATTCTGGCCAAATTATTATTCACCTCATCGTAAGTAACTTTTACATTACCACTCAATTCACCATTTTCAGCATCGAGTGTTTTAAGCATTTGCTGATAGTTGGGACTATCGTCCATTTCTATATTAAAATCGCCACAAATAAATTGTGGCGTGTCTTTACGGTAGTATTTGTTCAATAGATGTTCTGTAATCTCAGCGCATTGTTTAGTCCTTACAATTGGTGAGTTGTCGGCCTGAAGGTGAGTAGCCAGCAACTGGAACTTAGCCCCTTTAAAGCTTCCTTCGAACAGCACAGCTCCTTTGCGGGCTACCGCATCAAATCCTTCGCTACGGCTAAACTGAAACTCTTCAAGATTAGTAAGTGGTATTTTACTTACTATCCACAATCCGCTATTGGTGCGGAAAGGTAAAAAGTTTCTGTTAGCGGGTCCGTATTGGTACGGATAACTCGACAGTAGATTCTTTGCCAGAATATTCCTGCATTTACTACTAAAAGCTTCCTGAAAAACAATAATCTGATAATCGGAGGTACTGAGTTTATCGGCAATGGTCTTTGCACGCTGGGCATTGTGGTTGAATAAACTAATGTATGGAAGCATATAAATGTTCCAACTAAGAATCTTGAGACCTGTACTGTCTTTCGACTGGTAGGTGCTGATTTCCGGATTTGCTGCCGACAGTTGCGTTGTAAAACTAATCATAAGTAAAGCAATTAAAAATAACTGTTTCTTCATTTTTTGTTTTGTATTTAATTTACAGTGCAAAACTATCGCCAACGAATTACAAAACTGTTGAGAACGAGTGATAAACTGATTAAAAATGGTGGCTCTTATTACCAATAAAAATCAAAAGTCACATTAACTTAACACAACTCATACACTTCTGTAGTATCAATTATCTTATTTTGCAACCAGATAAAAATTTTAATAAAAAATAAAATTGTATGAAAAAGAATGTTTTGGCTTATGCATTGTGCCTTTTAAGTATTGTGTTTACTTACAGCTGCAAGAGTAGCGACGACACCAAGGTTATGCCGGAAACGGTGAAGTTTATGACTATTTCCGATATTCATTACTTCGATCCATCGTTGTTTACCTTACCGGCAAATGCTGACTTTCAGCTTTATTTGGCAGCCGACCGCAAATTGATTATTGAAAGTAGTGCTATCCTTAAAAATGTATTGGCAACAGTTATGACTGAGAAGCCCGATTTCTTACTTGTAACCGGTGATTTGACTAAAGATGGAGAAAAAATAGATCATCAAGCGGTTGCAGCTTTATTCAAAACTTTATCAGATAATGGAATCAAAGTATTGGTTATCCCCGGAAATCATGATGTCAACAATCCGGCAGCAGCCAATTATACAGGAACTGCGGCAGTCAGCATTGCAAATGTAACTGCGGCCGAATTTGCATCTATTTATGGTAACTGTGGCTATGGTGATGCTGTTGAACGCGATCCGAACTCATTGAGTTATGTATCGGAACCTGTAACAGGCGTATGGGTGCTGGGTATCGATGCTTGTCATTATGCACCAAGCGAAACAGCCGGAAGTATGTCTACAACTACACTTGCCTGGGTTAAAACAATCGTAGCAAAAGCAAAAGCACAGAACAAAATCCTGTTGTCGATGATGCATCATGGCATAGTTGAGCATTTTGCGGGTCAAAGTACACTGTTCTCCGAATATCTTATTTCCGATTGGAAAAATGTATCTACCATGTTGGCCGATTCTGGAATGAATGTAGTCTTTACCGGACACTTTCATGCACAGGATATTGCCAAAGGTCTTGGAACAAAAGGATATATTTACGATATAGAGACAGGAAGTACAGTAACATCTCCTTGTCCTTATCGTACCATGACGTTGAACACCGTAAACAAAACATTGAAAATCACTTCCGGCAAAATTGACGGGGTAACTTACAGCACCATTCCTACAGGCACATCGTTCCAAACCTATGCCAAAACTTATTTGACTACAGGCATGAAAACGATTTCATATTATATGCTTAGTAGTGCTCCGTTCAACGTTCCTACATCGTATATTACTACCTATAAACTGGACAGCATATTCTCCAATGCATTTGTGGCTCATTATGCGGGCGACGAAACACCTACCTCAACCGATAATGCAAACATACAAACAGTGGGAGCCATCAGCACTACCCTGGGCGGTGCTATCCAAAGCGTATGGACTGACCCTGCTCCAAAGGACAACAACATTACTATCGATCTTAAAACCGGTGTTGCAACAAATAATTAATTTCTGATAAATACAAAAAAGAGTTCCATGCAAACAGCTGCGGGGAACTCTTTTTATTGCAGAATGAAAAGCTTAATAAAGAAATGTAGTTTCGTTTTTTAAAGCATTTAGTTGCAAACAGGGATTTGTAGAAATATATATTAAACTTCTGGGGTGCTGAGAATAAACATAGTCAACTCCAGTTTGTTTATACTATATGTTTCTGTCCCAATATAAAACGAGCTGTTTTATCCTGCAATTCTACGGTTGAAATATGATATATCCCAATTACTCTGTGGTTGAATAGTCTTTAACGGAATACAGCTTTCAATTATGACTTTCAATATCAATTTTAATCCTTTAAACACACATACTTTTTTAAGAAAACTGCTCTTCATCTATTTATTAATACAAACGTAACCGTAATGTAACATTAATAGAGTAGTTTTGTAACGCTTAACTTAAAAAGCCATTTATTCAATGACTAGAACAATTACTAAAAAGAAAATCTCTGTCAATCGCGATATAAGTTGGATGTACTTCAATAAGAGGATACTGGATGAGGCCGCAAATGAATCTATACCGTTATTGGAACGATTAACCTTTTTGGCAATTTATTCGAGCAATCTGGATGAGTTTTTTCAGGTGCGTGTAGCTACATTGCGACGAATGATTGAGATTGAAGATTGCTTACGTTCAACAAAGTCGGAATCAAGGTCTACACTTCATTCCATCCTGAAACTAAACGAAATCTACTCTAAAGATTTTGAGGCAACCTTTAATGCACTCATCTCCGAACTTCAAAAAGAAAATATCCATTTTCTAAATGAAATACAACTAAATGCCGAACAGGTGGAGTTTGTGGAGACATTTTACAAAGATGTTCTGATGAATTCGCTTTTCCCTATTCTTATTTCGCGCATGGAAGAAAGCCCGGAACTGAATGATAAAAGCATTTATTTAGCCGTAAAAATAACAAAACAGGAAAGCAAAGAAAGTAAGAAAAAGAAGGAATATGCGCTCATTGAAATTCCATCGGCGGAGTTTACACGTTTCCTGATATTGCCTAAAGCGGGAGATAAAAACTGCGTTATGTTTCTGGACGATGTTATTCGTTTCTGTTTACCACGTATTTTTGCATCACTGGGTTACGACAATTGCGAAGCGTATAACATTAAGTTTACCCGCGATGCTGAAATGGATTTCGAAAACTCTGCCTACCAGGGCGTACTCGAAAAAGTCTCCAAAGGCGTTAAGAGTCGAAAGAGTGGTATCCCTATCCGACTGGTTTACGACCGGGAAACACCGAATGATTTATTGAAATTTATTGAAAAGCTACTCAAAATTGAAAAAAGAGATGCTCATATTGGTGGTGGAAGGTATCATAACCTGAAAGACTTTCTATCTTTCCCGAAAATAAACCGCCCCGATTTAAAGTTTCCGCCACAACCACCTATTTCTATACCCGCTTTCGATGAAGCATTAAGCATTATTTCACTGATTCGGGAGAAAGACCAGTATTTACATTATCCCTATCATAGTTTCGACTATTTTATCCGCTTACTGCGCGAAGCAGCCATAAACCCCGACGTAAAAGCCATTAAAATGAGTATTTATCGATTGGCAAAAAACTCAAAGGTGATAAAAGCCCTTATCTGTGCTGCCATGAATGGCAAAAAGGTAACAGCGGTAGTGGAGCTGTTGGCCCGGTTTGATGAATCGTCCAACATTAATTGGGCTAAAAAAATGCAGGAAGCTGGCATCAAGGTAGTTTTTGGTGTAGAGGGACTTAAGGTTCACTCAAAACTGGCATTGATAACATCGCGCAAAGGCAATATTGCATGCATAGGAACCGGTAACTTTCACGAAGGAACAGCAGCTGTTTATACTGACTTTACCTTGCTGACAGCTCAAAAAACTATCGTTGATGATGTGGAATCGGTATTTAATTACATTGAACATCCGTACCTTAACCCGGTGTTCAAAGAACTGATTGTATCACCGGTTTTTATGCGTAAAAAGATTATCAGCCTTATCAGACGTGAAATAGAAAACGCCAAGAAAGGATTACCTGCTTATATTTATTGTAAAATAAACCACATTGTAGACGAAAAGATAATTGCCAAACTATACGAAGCATCCAATGCCGGTGTTGAAGTTAAACTTCTGGTGCGCGGAAATTGTTCTTTAACAACGGGCGTTGCAAAGCTGAGTAAAAACATTCAAGCCTTTGGAATAATTGACAGATACCTGGAACATTCGCGCATTATGCTTTTTGCCAATGCAGGAGAGGAAAGTTATTACATAGGATCGGCCGATTGGATGGGTCGTAACCTTGATCATCGTATAGAAGTGTATGCACCGGTTTACGACAAGGATTTACAACACCAGCTTAAAAAAGTAATTGAATATGGTTTAAAAGACAACCTGAAAGCCCGTATTGTTGACGGCTCAGGAAAAAATGAACTGAAAGCCATAACCGACGAACTACCGTTCATTTCGCAAAAAGAATTGTACGATTCCTACAAAAGAAGCTACGAAAAAGCAAAAGACAGATTGAACCAGAATTAGTTGAATGCCAACTAGCTCTAACGAAATAAAAACATCAATAAAAAAAACAGTAGTATGGACAGTATCCGATTTGCAGCAATAGACATAGGCTCCAATGCCGTTCGTCTTTTAATTATGAGCGTGTCTCCACAAGACCCAACCGAAGCCTACAGTAAGTTGCTCATGATACGTTTCCCACTCCGCTTAGGACAAGAGTCGTTTGTGTCAGGTAAAATTCCGGAGGAGAAAGCCAAGCAACTTATCCGGTTAATGAAGGCTTTTAAACACCTCATTAAAGCGTATGAAGTAGAGGAATACAGAGCCTGTGCCACTTCGGCCATGCGCGATGCTAAAAACTCCAAAGACATTGTGAAGGAAATAATGAAAGAAACCGGACTCGAAATTGAAGTTATTGATGGACAGGAAGAATCAACCATTATTTACGAAAGCCATTTTGCCGACCATTTAAGCAAAGACCTCAATTACATATTTGTGGATGTTGGTGGTGGTAGTACCGAAATAAGCTTGATATCAAATGGCGAATTAATACGTTCTAAGTCTTACGATATTGGAACGGTAAGATTACTGAACAATAAGGTAAAGGCAGAAGAATATGATGAGTTGCACGCTGACATGGCGGAACTGAAAGAACAATACAACATTACCGACATTATTGGCTCCGGTGGTAATATAATTAAACTGAACACACTGGCTAAAGTCCGAAAAGGTCGGAAACTATCGCTGGCTACACTCGACACGCTCAACGAAAGCCTGAAACAATACACGGTAGATGAACTTATTGAGAAGTTTGAACTAAAGCCCGACCGCGCCGATGTGATAACTTATGCAGCCGACATTTATATTGATGTGGCTAAAAGTGTAGGTGCCAAGAGTTTTATTGTACCTAAAATAGGATTGATTGATGGAATTGTACACATGCTTTATGTAGCGTGGAAAAAGAAACAAGCAACCGAGGGAAAAAAGAAAGCCAGGAAAAAAGAAAAGAAAGACAAAGAGTCAGATATAGAAATCGTTGAAATTGAGAATATCAACAATGAGAATTAAATCAAAGTAAAGCGTTGCAATACTTTGTTGGGTTTGACAAATAACATCCATTGCTACCTATCCAGTTAATAGGGAGTAACATTCGTACATTTATAAAATACGGTTTAATACTACCGGCTGATTCAACATTGAATTGGCCGGTAGTATTTTTTTATAATGCAGAGCTGGTCTAACGTTGATGATGAGTTTTACATTTTTTAAGCGGGGAAATTTCATTATGATCGTATTTACATACAATTGAGAATCCTGAAACCCGACTTAGAAAGGTAAGTCGTTCTATTTCTCACTACATAAAAAAACAGAACGACTGATTGAATATGTGTGCTTTACTTATCGGTGTCACACATCCTTAATACTAATTAAACAGAATCATAATTGTTTCGGAATGCACTTGTAATGTGTTGCATATACTTTTGCCTCATAATTTTAAATAAACAAATTAAAACAAAATTATTCAACAATGAAAAAGATTTTCTTAAACACTGCTGTCGTTTTATTAGGCACAACAATGGCTCTTACCTCTTGTGACAAATCGTCATCTGACCCTGAAACTACAGTTTCAACTTCAAAAGAAGTAGTTATTAAAACTAACATTACAGGAACTCGTAACTTAGTAAAGGATTCAACCTATGTGTTGGAAGGTAATATCTTTGTTACAGGAACAATTAATATCCAGGCAGGAACAGTTATCAAAGGAGATAAGGTAACAAAAGGTGCATTGATTATTGCTCAGGGAGGAAAAATTAATGCAATTGGAACAGCAACAGCACCTATCGTATTTACTTCACGTATGGGTCCGGGACTTCGTGCTGCCGGCGACTGGGGTGGTGTTATTCTTGTAGGTAAAGCTCCTTGTAACCAAACCGATCCAACTGTTGAAGGTTTAACTCAATCGCTTCACTACGGTGGTGGTACCAATTCGGCTGATAACTCAGGAACAATGCAGTATTGCCGTATCGAATTTGCCGGAATTGCTTTGCAACCTGACAATGAAATAAATGGTTTGACATTATGCGCTGTTGGTAGCGGAACAACTATTGACCACATTCAGGTTTCTTACTCAGGCGACGATTCATTCGAATGGTTTGGTGGAACTGTAAACGCAAAATACCTGATTGCTTATTGTGGTTTGGACGATGAGTTTGATACTGACTATGGTTACTCAGGACACGTACAATTTGCTTTAGGTGTTCGCAATCCACGTGTTGCCGACGTATCAACTTCAAATGGTTTTGAATCGGATAACGATGCTAATGGCTCTGTTGGTCAA
>Ga0302215_10002947_pt1 | contig 11597 bp, 9 predicted proteins | sample II_Fen_N3_1_FD_194580 | JGI IMG/M metagenome (GOLD analysis project Ga0302215, IMG submission 194580) | Peat permafrost microbial communities from Stordalen Mire near Abisko, Sweden - II_Fen_N3_1 | ecosystem: Environmental > Terrestrial > Soil > Wetlands > Permafrost | place: Sweden: Abisko... | reverse complement strand
GTACGGCAAGGTGATATCTGCGACAGCCTGTATATGCTTACGCTGGGATCGGTTAAAACAGAAATGATCACTGAAAACGGAAATATACTTGGCATTGAGATTATAAAAGCTCCCCGTCCACTGGCACCTGCCTTTCTATTTTCAGACAACAATCACTTCCCGGTGGATGTGACCGCATTGGAAGAAGTTGAAATAATGAAAATACCCAAAGAAGAAATCATGCGGTTGATGATGACCAATCCTGATTTCATGAAGCAGTTCCTGACCCATAATTCCAACCGAACCCAGTTCCTGACTAACCGGTTGCAAATGCTATCTATTAAAACCATCAAAGGAAAGGTAGCCCACTTTTTAATAGAGCAGGAAGCTGTGAGTCAAAAAAGTTTTGCTATTAGCCGGAATCAGACAGAATTAGCTGATTTCTTTGGAATTGCAAGACCATCACTTGCAAGAAGCTTATCTGAAATGGTTCAGGATGGCATTATTTCTATCAACAAAAAGGAATATACCATTTTGGACATGAAAAAATTGAGGGAATTATTGGTGTAAAGATATTTACAGTTTACTACAAACTGATTTAAATAATAAAGGCAGCTAAAAAGCTGCCTTTATTATTTATAACTCATTTATTATTTCAGGAAATCAGTACGCGTGGGACTAAATGTATCAATCAGAATACCGGCCTCCAGGCATTTCACTCCATGCAGAACATTGGGTTCCATATAAAGTCCATCGCCAGCCTTTACAACTTTCTTCACTCCATCAATATCAAATTCAAAGACACCACTAACAACATAGGTACACTGGCGGTGAATATGAGCGTGAACAGCACCTACCCCACCTTTCTGAAAATCTATCTTTACCAGCATGATCTGGTCATCGTATCCCAGAATCTGACGACGCATGCCTTCATTGATTTGTTCCCATTCAGTCTCAGCTTCAAAGATAAAATTCGTACTCTTATTCATGCATTATTCAGTTTAATGAATTAATTTTGGTCTCTTCCTTCGTAATAATTAATATAAGCCTGGTTCACCAGCCTGTTTCCTCCCGGAGTTGGGTAATTACCTGAAAAATACCAATCTCCTGAATGATTTGGACAAGCCAGGTGAAGTCCTTCAATAGTTTGATAAACCAACTCTACAGGACAATCAACATCAGATGGAGTCAGCATTTCAGCTATCTTTGCCGAAACCTCATCCTGTGTAAAAGGTTTGTATATCTCTGTAACAAAATTAGTCACCTCCTCTTTTGGCAAGTTCTCCTGTTCTTTTGATTTATGATAAACATCATCTATAATATATTGCCTTCCGGATTCTTTCAACAATTCTATGGCTGCACGAAAAGCACAGAACTCATTCATCCTGGCCATATCAATTCCGTAATAATCGGGAAAGCGTACCTGTGGAGAAGAAGAGACAATCACTATTTTCTTTGGTTCAAGACGGTTCAGTATGGTAAGAATACTTTGTTTAAGGGTCGTCCCACGAACAATTGAATCATCAATGGCTACCAGATTATCTAGTTTTCCACGACGGATTGATCCATACGTAATATCGTAAACATGGGCTGCCAGATCATTACGTTCGTTGTTATTTGAAATAAAAGTTCGTAATTTTATGTCCTTAATTAATACCTTCTCAGCACGGATATGTTTCTTGGTAGCAGCTTCTATTCCATCTTTCATACCAAAAAATGCAACTTCAGCAGTATTTGGGATAAAGGAGAAAACGGTATTTTCCACATCATTATCAATGGCTTTAAGAATAGGGGTACTCAATGACTCTCCTAATTTCTTACGTTCACGGTAAATATCCAAATCACTTCCACGTGAAAAGTATATACGTTCAAACGAGCAGGGAGTAATTACAGCTGCTGCCTGACGGATCGTCTCAAACTGAATTTTACCATTCTTTTTAATAATCATGGCTTCGCCTGGCTTCAGTTCATGAATATCTTCTTCTTTCACATTCATGGCTGTCTGAATAACCGGACGTTCAGAGGCGGTAACAATCACTTCATCATCTGCATAATAGAAAGCAGTACGAATACCCTTCGGATCACGGAAAACGAATGAATCACCATGTCCCAGCATACCGCAAATTACATATCCTCCATCCCAGTGACGCTCGGACTTACGAATAAAAGAAGCTATATCAAGCTGATCTTCTATTTTTTTTGTTATTACGACGTCATTTGTGTAACGTTGCTTAATTAGATCATATTCATGCTGAACTTCACGATCCAATTGATTTCCAAGTGATTCAAGCATCAAAAAAGTATCAGCTTTCTCTCTCGGATGTTGCCCTTGTGAAGTTAAATGCTCAAAAATCTCATCTACATTCGTTAAGTTGAAGTTTCCGGCCAGCAGTAAAGTCCGTGCTTTCCAGTTATGACGGCGCAAAAAAGGATGGATATAAGACAAACCGCTTTTCCCGGTCGTACTATAGCGTAAATGTCCGAGATACAGCTCACCTGCAAAATGATTGTCCGCTTTGCAATTCATTGAATTACTAAAATTAGGACTACCTTCTTGAACCATATCTTTGTTCAGTTTGGCAAATATATCCTGTATTGCATTTTTCCCTTCCATGCGTTCACGCCAGATATATTCTTCCCCGGGAGGCATATCGAGCTTCACGGTTGCCAGTCCGGCACCTTCCTGACCACGGTTATGTTGTTTTTCCATGAGCAGGTACATTTTTTGTAAGCCGTACTGCCAGGTTCCATATTTTTCCTGATAATAATCCAATGGCTTTAAAAGCCTAATCATTGCTATACCACACATAAAAAAAAGAATTTGAAAATTTTAAAACAGACCAATCGACTGATTAACCTCATTAAGTTAATCTACTTGATCAACTTCAATAAATAATATAACAAACAAAAAACCCCAACGATTGACGTAGGGGCTATTTTTTACATTATTCAACAGTCACAGACTTAGCAAGATTTCGCGGTTGATCAACATCACACCCCTTTACCACTGCTATATGATAAGCCAACAATTGCAACGGAATAGCTGCCAACAGAGGCACCAGACATTCCACCGTATCCGGAATGGATATACTATAATCAGACAAATTGCTCACCACTACATCTCCTTCTGTTACTATTGAAATAATTTTTCCCTTACGGGCTTTGATTTCCTGAATATTGCTTACTACTTTTTCGTACATACCAACACTTGGCGCGATTACAACAACCGGCATTTCCTGGCTGATCAATGCGATAGGACCATGTTTCATTTCAGCAGCAGGGTACCCTTCGGCGTGGATATACGATATTTCCTTCAACTTCAAGGCACCTTCAAGTGCTACCGGAAAATTATATCCTCGACCTAAATAAATAAAGTTCTGGGCATACGTAAAGGTTTTGGAAAATTCGGCAATAACTGCATCTTGTTTCAGTATCTCTTTAATTTTTTCGGGTATACGTGCCAGCTCGTACACCGTTTTTAGATATTCTTCCTGATTTATTGTACCTTTTTCTTTTCCAATTATTAATGCTAACATAGTCAGGACTGTCACTTGCGCTGTAAATGCTTTTGTGGATGCAACCCCGATTTCAGGTCCGGCATGAGTATAACAACCTGAATGTGTATTACGTGGAATGGAAGATCCTACAACATTACAGACTCCAAAAATAAATGCCCCCTTCGATTTAGCCAATTCAACTGCAGCTAATGTATCGGCAGTTTCACCTGACTGTGAGATCGCAATAACAATGTCATCAGGATTAATAACCGGTTTACGATATCGGAATTCAGAAGAATACTCTACTTCTACAGGAATACGTGCAAATTCTTCAATAGCATATTTACCTATTAATCCGGCATGCCAGGATGTTCCACAAGCGGTAATAATAATTCGTTTTGCTTTCAGGAATTTCTCTTTGTTGTCAATAAAACCAGCCAATGTAATATTATTCTCATCAATATTGACCCGGCCTCTCATACTGTCACTCAAAGTTTTAGGTTGCTCAAATATTTCCTTAATCATGAAATGTGGGTAACCACCTTTCTCCAATTGAGTTAAGGTCATTTCGAGCTTCATCACTTCCGGAGTCTTTTCAACATTTCCTATTGTTCGAATCTTCAATGGCTTGTTACGTTCCAAAGTAACAATTTCTTCCTCTCCAATGTAAACAACCTTATTTGTGTATTCAACAATAGGAGTTGCATCTGAAGCCAAAAAGTACTCACCATCACCGATTCCAACTACCAATGGACTTCCTTTTCGTGCAGCAACAATCAAATCAGGGTGCCCTTTTTCAATAACAGCAATAGCATAAGCCCCAACAACCTGATTAAGTGCCAATTGAACTGCAGTTGTCAAATCAACATTATTTGATTTTTTAATATATTCTATGAGTTGAACCAGAACTTCTGTATCTGTTTCGCTGCTAAAGGTAAAACCATGCTTTTTTAAACTTTCTTTTAATACCACATAGTTTTCAATAATTCCATTATGAATGATGGCCAGTTCTTCCGACTGGGAAAAATGTGGGTGTGCATTCACCTGATTTGGTTCACCATGCGTTGCCCAACGTGTATGTGCAATACCAATTGTACCTTCAATATCTTTCTGCTCTGCAAAATGTACTAAATCTGAAACTTTACCCTTTGCTTTATAAACATTCAGTTTGTCATTATGCAACAATGCAATACCTGCGCTGTCGTATCCTCTGTATTCAAGCCGTCTAAGACCTTTTATAAGAATAGGATAAGCCTGTTTATTTCCAATATAACCTACAATTCCACACATAGTCTATTTCTAATTTTATGTTAATTATATTATTTCTCTAAGTCGTTCTAATGAGATAAGAGTGTTTTCGCGGCTACCAAAACCGGTAAAACGCATATATCCTTCCCCTGAAGGGCCAAAAATAACACCTGGAGTCCCTACAATATTACTTTCATACAACAATTGTTGAAAGAATTTCCAGGAAGGTTGATTGCCGGGTGTTTTGAACCATATATAGGGAGAACTAACTCCTCCATAAACTTCCAGTCCCAGTGATATTAATTCATTTCGTATAAGGGAAGCATTTGTCAGATAGTAATTCACTAACTCTTGTGTTTCAGCTTTCCCTTTTCGCGAATAAATTGATTCAGCACCTCGTTGTACAATATACGAAACTCCGTTTGTATAATTCGTATTACGACGACTCCACAGTTTAATAAGAGGAACGCTTTCACCAAATTTAGTATATACCAACAGTTCCTGTGGAAAAACGGAATAGCCACATCGTAGCCCCGTAAACCCTGCAGTTTTAGAATAGCTTCTTATTTCAATAGCTACCTTTTTAGCCCCTTTAATTTCATAAATACTGTGAGGTACATCCGGTTCATTTATATATGACTGATAAGCTCCATCATAAATAATGATGCTTTGATGTTCAATAGCATAATCAACCCAATGTTTTAATTCAACCTTTGTCATGACAGTACCGGTCGGGTTGTTGGGATTGCACAAATAAATTACATCCACTTTTTCTGTAGGTAATTCAGGTACAAAACTTGTTTCTTCCGTGCAACGCAGATATACAATGTTACTCCATTTTTGATCATCATTCAACGCTCCTGCCCTACCACTCATTATAGTTGCATTTTCATAAACAGGATAAACAGGATCAGAAATAGCAATGATATTATCCCGTCCCAACACATGGCCTATATTCCCAATATCGGATTTAGCACCATCGTTTACAAAAATGCTTTCTTTCTCAAGAAACACACCAATTGAACGATACTCTTTTAAAATCTTTTCAATCAGGAAATCATATCCTTGGGGAGGACTATAGCCTCTAAACGTTTCAACCTTACTCATTTCATCAACGGCTTTATGCATAGCCAGTAGAACTTCATTAGGCAGGGGACGGGTTACGTCACCTACGCCTAAACGGATAATTTGAGCATTAGGATGTAATATTTTAAATGCGTTAACACGCTTCTCGATTTCGTCAAAACAATAGATTTCGGGAGTTTTTAAATAGTTCTCGTTTGCTAATGCCATTCAAAGAAGGGTTATGAATTGAGGTTGAAACACGACTGGAAACAAAGTGCAAAATTGCGCTTTTTTTTTCATTAATAAAAGCATTTTGTTCAAAAAGATTTGAACAGTCAAAGATAATGATTAAATTATCGTTAAAGCACGATCGAATTAACCTTCTGTCTACATTTATCAAAAGATTCAATATCAATTGATAATCAGTAATTTAATTTGATCTCAATGAATACGATTTAAGGCCCAAAATTGGTCAACAATCTATCATACTTACTATTGTTCTGCCTTTTAATTTTCCATCCAGAATTAACGGAATATGCCTTTTTACTTCAGTCAGTTTTATTTCGGTATAAAGATTAGTCAGGTTATCAGGTTTCCATTCATTGGCTAATTTTTCCCACAGACTTTTTCTATTAGCTGACGGATAATTTTGTGCTGATATGCCAATTAAAGTATTACCACGTAAGATAAAGGGAAACACGGTGGTATTAAGTTGAGTAGAAGAGACACTTCCACAAGTTGTTACGGCTCCAGAAGACTTTAGTGTTTTTAATATATTCTCTAAAATAGGACCGCCAACTGTATCAATTGCACCTGCATACCTGGCTGAAAGTAAAGGCCGTTTATCAGGTATCAGGAATTCATCTCTTGAAATTATTTCTTTTGATCCAATACTTCGCAAGAAATCATATTGCGATTCTTTGCCGGTTACAGAGACTGTTTGATATCCAAGTTTTGTAAGCAAGGTTAATGACATTGATCCTACACCACCGGTTGCACCCGAGACAAGTATTTTCCCATCCGTTGGTTTAACCAGTTCACTCAGACGAAGAACTGAAATGGCAGCTGTAAAACCTGCTGTACCAATAATCATAGATTCTTTCATGGTTAAACCCACAGGTAATTTCACTACCCATTCAGCAGGGACACGAATATACTGCCCAAAACCACCGGCTGTATTCATTCCTAAGTCAAAGCCGGTAACAATTACCTCATCTCCAACCTGGAACAGGGCATTATCCGAATATTCCACAATACCTGCAGCATCTATACCTGGAGTATGAGGATAATTTTTTGTAACGCCTTTATTTCCTGTTGCTGAAAGTGCATCCTTGTAATTTAAGGATGAATAATGAACCCGTATAAGTACATCCCCTGCTGGTAAATTATCAGTAAAAAGAGTCTGGATGGTTTGTATAAACCCACCTTCTTGTTCATTAACAACAAAAGCATTATATTGAATATTCTGCATATTAAATTCTTTTAAGGGTTTAAATAAAAACGTTGAAGTAAGCTATACTTCAACGTTGGATATTATTCTCAAAACAGTAATCCTGTTTTATTGTTTAATTTTCCTCAGAATTTATTCACCAGCCAAAGTAATGGATGAATCTTTCATGGAACATGATCCATCGAAAACAGCATTGGGTTCCACCAACAATATCTTTGTTTTCACATCTCCCTTTATGACTGCAGAACTACGTAACGACAATGTCTCTGATACAACAATATCCCCTTCAACAGTACCTATTATTTCAGCGTTAACACATGAGATGGATCCTTTTAAAAAACCTTTTTGCCCTATTACTACTTTTCCGTTGCAGGTTATCGTTCCTTCCACATCTCCGTCAATCCGAAAATCACTGTCTGCAAAAATTTCACCTACAATTTTACTCCCGTTAGTGAGCGCATTATACATTGCACCGATATTTGTTACTACTTCTTTTGCCATGCTTACTTAGTTAACTTTATTTTTGAAGTTCAAAAATACAGATTTCTTTTGAATAAAAAAACGATTCCTAAAAAACATGTTATCAAATTTACTTAAATCCGGTGGAATCATTTCGTAGCATCCTTAAATTAACAGCTCATTCTTGATGTTTTGAACAAAAATCTATTACTTTTGTGTGGACATTTGTTAAATACATTTCATTAAATAGAAAATTCGCATATAGTATTCGATAAAACAAAGGAAATGGTTGTAGAACAAGCAAAAAGAGACCGTTATTGTAAGTTATGTGATGAAAGACCGGATATTCCACTCTATATGCAATCCTGGTGGATGGATGCAGTTTGTGGCACTAATAAATGGGATGTAGTTATTTATGAAAAAAAGAAAAAGATTGTTGCAGTTTGGGTATATCATTTTGTCAAGAAGCTAGGATTTAGAATTATTGTCCAACCTCAACTTACACAAATGAATGGTATTTGGATAAATCGTCCGGATAACTTATCAAAAAACGAAATGATCAGTTTTGAAAATGAAGCTATGTTAAACTTATTACTTCAATTTCATAAAATGAAATTTTCTTATTTTGATCAAAATTTTCATTATTCATTTACAAACTGGCTTCCTTTTTATTGGGAGGGATATAAGCAAACAACCCGGTATACCTATCAAATCACTGACATATCTGACCCTAACAAATGTTTTCTGGGATTTAAGGCATCCAAAAAATCACATATAAATAAAGCAAAGAAATCCATTAGTATTGATTTTGAATTATCCGGTGAAGAATTTTATATGAATTTGCAGCAAAACTTAAAAGCTTTAGGTCATAAAGTCTACTATAGCAAAGATCTGTTTATGAGAATCTATAATGCCAGTAAATTAAGAAATCAAGGTTGCATTATCTCTGCTTTCGATAATCAGAAACGTCTTCATGCAGCATTATTTATCGTTTGGGATGAATACTGTGCTTATAATTTAATATCTACTATTAATCCCGAATTTCGTTCTTCAGGTGCTACCTCCCTTCTTTTTTTTGAAGCAATAAAACATATGTCATCTAAAACAAAGATTTTTGATTTTGAAGGAAGCATGAGTAAAAATATAGAAAAATCATTTAGGGAATTTGGAGCAGTACAAGTACCCTATTTTCAAATAAAAAAATTTAATTCTATCTATTTCAAACTATTATTATATTCAAAAAAATGGATCTATTCACGATAAATTATCAATTCAAAAAGACTTTATTTTAGAATCGAAATATAGCAAAAAAAGCATTCAACCCCTCTTATATATTGAAAAGTTCAGTTTCTCATTTTTTATTGGTAAACTATCCTGATAAGTATGTTTAAAAGAATAGTCCTTTTAAATACATGGCACAATTCATTGGATGATAGAGTTTTTTATCATCAGGCTATGAGTTTAACAAAATCAGGATATAAAGTGCAAATTATATCTACCAAAGACGATACCTCTGAGGAAGTTGACCATATCTCAATCAATTCATTTAACGGCCATCAGTTAACGCGGAACGATAAAATCAATAAGATGATTGAGAATCTTATTCTCTTTTCGCCCGGTTTAATTATCTGTGATTCCCCGCTAGCTGTATTTGCTTCAAAAACCTTTAAAAAAGGGCATAGCGTAAAAATAATCTACGATATCACCGAATGGTACCCTTCTAAAATTCATTTACAGTATTACAACGGATTACATAAGCTGTTCAGATTTATTGTATTAATGCTTGCCAACTTTTCAGCAGGAATTAAATCAGATAGTTTTATTTTTGGTGAGTATTATAAATCAATCGTTTTCAGGAAAGTTTTCTTTTGGAAAAAACACAGTAAATTACCTTATTATCCCAACACAAACTATATCAGGCAATACCCACCGGAAAAAATCACATCCGAAATAAACCTTCTCTACACCGGTAGAATAAGCATCGATAAAGGCATTGATACAGTTATCGGGGCAATTCAAATTGCAAGTAATCAATGTCCTGAAATTCAATTCAAACTAAAGGTTATCGGCAATTTTCCGACACCCGGAGATCAATCTTATTTCAATAACTTAATATCGGGGTTACGTAACAATGTTCATATTAAAATGGTTAACTCATTACCCTTTCCTGAATTCTGCAAGACCATTGGGGATACGCATCTCTTTTTTGATTTACGTAAAATTGACGTTGAAAGCACACATTGTTTACCTATCAAACTCTTTTATTATTTAGCATGTGGAAGACCGGTCATATATTCAAATTTAAGAGCTATTCGACAAGAAATAAAAAATATAAACTTTGGGTATTTATGCAATCCTAATGATATTCATTCTATTGCTGATCATATCATTGAATACATTGAAAATCCCGATATATATGCCAGACATTCAATGAATGCCTTAAACATATCTAAATCAACTTATAATTGGAAAGTTGTTGAAAATGATTTCATTTCGTTTCTCGAAAACCAGAATTAACAACATTATCAGTTGATATTCATTATACGGCATTATTTATTTTTTGTTACATGAATAATTACCCTAAAAGCTAATTACCGGATCATTGCCATAAGAATGTAGAATGTCCAAAAGTATCGATATAAGAAATATTCTCGACAACATAAATAAAAAAGGTTTTTTTCATTTATTGTCTGCCAATTTACTCATTCAGGTGGTTGCTTTTGCATCGCAACTATTTGTTGCAGGAATATTATCCCCTGATGACATTGGACGTATAAAAATTATTCAAACCTATGTATCTATTTTTTCCATAGTAGCAGGCATGGGTTTTAATTCATCCACACTTAAACTCTGCTCCGAAAACAGAACTCCTGAAGAACGGAATTCAATATTCCAATCTGCATTATTCTTTACTATTCTTTCCACTATAAGCCTTTATATCATCATCGTGGTATTAAACTTATTTGGGATATTTTCTTCCGACAAACTCATCCAATGGCTTATTCCACTGGGCTTATTTCCAATCATCAGCAATTCTGTGTTTATGGTCTTTGTCTCTTATTTTCAAGCCACAAAGAAGATTAAATTACTATCAAACCTGACTATTTCCAATAAAGTAATTTCGATAATTGCCATTGTGCTTTTCACGTATTGGATAGGAATAAAGGGATACTATGTGGCATATAACCTGAGTTTTATCCTAATGCTGGCAGTTTGTTTCCGGTACTATAAATCGGGTTCCTGGGTAAGCATATTCTCCCCCAAAAACGTATCCATGTTTTCCATTCACTGGAATTATGCCCGAACATCCATGGCAGCTTACTTATTATCCGAAATCTCAGCCTATGTGGATATATTGCTGATCAGTTTCTTTATCCCGGATATGAAGCAAATTGGATATTACAGTTTTGCCTTGACCATTACCGTTGTGTTGAAAATTATTCCAAGCACCGTACAGCAAATTACCATACCTTACTTCTCAGCCCTGGCACATCAAAAAACAGAATTCTTACTTGCATTTAAGCGGTACAACAAATTGCTGTACTTTATCGTAGCCGGCACCCTGCTGGCAGTCATGCTTTTTGTTCCGTTTTTACTTCATTTTATTTTTGCAGGAAAATATGATCCCTCAATGAAGTATTTTCCATTATTAGCCATTGGATGGAGTTTTCGATTGCTGGCACAACTTCAATATGGTGCAATATTTGGATTGGGGAAACTCAATTATAACGTCTATTCAACTTTAGTAAGCTTAATATTTAATATCATAATTATAAGCATTTCAATTTATTTCTTTGGATTATTGGGTGCTGCCTATGCATCCGTACTTGGAGGTTTGGTTTATGTACTCTGTTCCCGGTATTTTTTCAGGAAAGCAAAAAGTGAAATGTAGTTTAAAT